>Ga0193950_1000258_pt1 | contig 12487 bp, 11 predicted proteins | sample BB_1_MG_FD_144485 | JGI IMG/M metagenome (GOLD analysis project Ga0193950, IMG submission 144485) | Microbial mat bacterial communities from the Broadkill River, Lewes, Delaware, United States - BB_1_MG | ecosystem: Environmental > Aquatic > Freshwater > River > Microbial mats | place: USA...
TGGGCTACGTAGCAGGCGTACAGCGTAAGGAGATCCGCGAAGGGATCGCTTGTGTGAAACACCAGAACATGGCCGGTTCCGACATGGGTGATGATCACAAAGAATACTTCGCTGGCGAAGCGGCACTGAAAGCCGGTGGTAAAGACAACACCATGAACCAGTTTGGCTAATACCCTGATAGCCGAATTGCATTAGCACTAAAAAGGACGCCCTCCCCTGGCGTCCTTTTTTATTGCCCGCACTGCTGAGCCCGAAAAAGACACAAAAAAAAGGCCTGAATAAACAGGCCCGGTAATCACTCTACATTCCATGGCTCTCTGGATGACCGCTCTCAGGCTAACGCCAGATCATCAAAGATACCTGTATGAGCCGCTATCCCAGCAAAGGTTCAACCTGAAGCGTTAACTCTTCACCCTGGCCGGTCAGATACAGCTCACCGTCGGTGATGGTCAGCGTCAGCTCCATGGTTCGGGCCACAAAGCTGTCCAGCTTCTCCACCTGGCGGTTGTCAAAGCTGAATACACGCAGTTTAGGCAACGCCGCAAAAGCCGCCTGATGTTTCGGCCACCAGACATCTACCTCACTGCCATAGGCATACAATGAGATCTGCTCTGCCCGGCTGACGCCTTTGCGAATACGCTCCGGTGACGCCTGACCCAGCTCAATCCAGTGCTCCACCCGACCATCGGGGCTGATCTGCCAGATCTCTGGCTCATCCTGGCTCGACAGGCCTTTGGTAAACATCAGATCCGGGTGATAGTTCATCGCATACACCAGCACCCGTACCATCATCCGGTTCAGCGTTTCCGACGGATGTTGCGCCAGCGTCAGCTTCAGTGTTTCAAAGCGATTATTATCCAGATCCACCAGATTAAAATCCGCTTTATAGATCGTCGGCTTCAGGGCCATATCACTGTGCTCCGCAAGGTTCGCTCAAAGCGGCGAGTATACCCGATACGCTGCCGGGGCGGGATAACCATCGAGCTTAACGGCCAATCGGTGCAGCACGGGTCTGCAATGGGCAGATTCCGACCAGCTCCAGCTCCGTCAGCTGCTGCCATAAAAGGCCGGAGATCGTCGCTTCGCGGGGTTTCTCCAGTAACCGGTACGCCTGACTGCCATCGGCCAGCCGATACTCCACATGGATATACCAGACCGGCAGCGGCTGACCCGCAACGGTTTTACGTTTACCCGGTGAAAACCAGATATACAGCGGACATTGATAGCGGCTATGAATCAGATGAACAGCAGCAGGCTGGCTGAAATCGGGCTCAGGCTGATTAACCTGAACAGCGGGCAGAACTTCATCGGCGTAGAAATCGTGTGCTTCAAACATGTGTGGCTCCCTTTAACTAAACTGGGAGCTGACGCTGGGCGGGCTTACCTGATTAATTGTCGGTAGCGACCGCATCTCTGATCAACAGTTGTAACACTGTTGCTTCAGCAACCACCTTGCCCAGGTTGGCAGGTTGGCGAGGACGTCAGCCCTTCTCTTGATGCAAATAGAACAGTGGCCAGTATACCTGGAAATTCATCCGTAACAAGCCGTTCGAGCTATGGTCCGCCGCATGGATGCCTTACAATCCCCAGCCAAGCAACCGAGGGCGGGAGAACACGCGTGGAAATGACACTCAAACACCTGGTAATCCGGGAACTGATTAAAGAAGCCGATGAAGCCGGTGCCAGCATTGGCGAGCGAGGCGGATTGGTGAATAACCAGAGCGCGATGGCAGAAAACCTGTTTAACGGCCTGCTTGGTGCATTTACCCGCCGCAGTTCACTGACCCACGGCTCATTTAACCTGGAAGAACAGGACGCCTACCCCTTTATCTCCGCCTTTGAAGCTTACATTGGCGGCGACGGTCAGGCGGAAGATTTTCTCCAGCTCAGTGATAACGGTATGGCCGAGCTGGCGCGCACTCTGGCTGAGCCCACCGCAAGCGCCGCCAGTGGTGGCTATGTGATTTTCAGCCAGTACGGTGATGAGCGCTACGATTACCTGCTGGTTGCCCTGGTACGTGATAAAACCGCACTGGCACTGGATGCTGATCTCAAGCCGACTGAGATCATGCAGATCAATCTGGACCAGCTGCACCAGGCCGCCCGCATTAACCTGACCAATTTCCGCAAAGGCCAGGACAGCTATCTGAGCTTTATTGGCAGCCAGAAAAAAGACGACATTACTCAGTATTTCTCTAACGCCTTTGGCTGTACTGATGTCACCCCCTCCCGTAAATCTACCGGTGAACTGATTCGTGCCGCGCGAGACTTCTGCAATGAGCATCAGCTATATGAGCAGAAAGATCAGGTAGTGGAAGATGTTGTCAGTTATCTGGAGCGACAGAAAGTTGATAAGCAGACCGCCAGCCTGCCCGAGCTGGACCAGGTATTCGACGCCTACCTGCCCGCCGAAAAGCTGGAGCAGGAAGGGGTTGGCAGCTTCAGTAAATTCGCCAATGGCGAGCCTTACGAAGTGAGCCAGGAGTTCCAGCCCCACACCAGCACCATTAATCGTTTTGCCAAAATGAAAGCCAAAGCCGACAACTGGCAGCTGGATTTCAGCAAACGCTCGCTGGGAGAGATGGACTCAAACAAAGAGATCGAATTCGACGAAGACAGCCAGACCCTCACCCTGCGCCGTCTGCCCAGCAAAGTTGTCAACCAGATCAAAGAAGCCCTGGCTCAGCAGGAGCCAGAATAAAAACCAGCAATTGTGATCCAGATACCCACCAATGGTAAGACCAGATCCAGACTGCTACTTTTTAATTGCACAGGAACAGGGTATGTTTGAACGTGATTGTCAGTAACACCTGCTCAAATATACCGGTATGGTTCACGCGATAAGTGCAGTGGAGAGGGCCAATGCGTTGCAAAGGAATACGCCGATGGATTACAGGTGCAGGAGTTGTCACAACACTGGCCAGCTCATTAACCTTTGCAGCCCCCCTGCAACTGGCCATTGAGCACTACCCACCCTATAACCTGCATCACGATGATGGCAGTATCAGCGGTATGGATGTAGAAATCGTCCAGGCCGCTTTCTCCCTGGCAGATATCGAAATCCACATTCAGTACCTGCCCTGGAAACGGGCGATGAAAAGTACTCGCCGGGGCCGGATTGACGGCCTGTTCAGCTGTGTTCACTCCGATGAGCGCCAGGCCTATCTGCTATATTCCAGCCCAATCAGTGAAACCACCATGGGTGCCCTTACCCGCGCAGACTACACCGGCCAGCCAATCAGCCAGATGGCCGACCTTCGGCGATTAAAAGTCGCTGTCGTCAATGGCTACGCCACACAGCAGGAACTGGCCCGGCTGGAGTACCCGGCCACACCACTGGACAGCATCCGCTCGGCACTGAATACCCTGCTCTACCGCGATATTGATGTTTACTACGGCGGGCTCGAAACTGCGCTTTATATTGCTCATAAAATCCAGGTAGATAACCGGCTGAGCCGCCACCGGCTGGCCGATAAACCGCCCATACCGCTCTACCTGTGCCTGAACCGGCAGGCCCCGGGTGCCAAAGCGACCATCGCTGCTTTCAATCGTGGTCTACAGCAACTCAAACTCAGTGGCGAGTACGACCGTATTCGCCACCGTTATGGACTATAGTCATCAGTGCGATGACTGCGGGAGCCCATCATTGAGCCAACGTATCTCAGTAAACCAGGTAAAATATGTCGTCCTGATCTCCATGGTTCTGGGTCTGGTTTTCACCCTGCTACAAATTTTCGTTGACCTTAACCAGGAGCGTGAAGCCAAATACGGCAGCTTCACCCGCCTGATTGAACAAAGCCGGGATACCGCCACCCAGGCCAGCTATCAGCTGAACCCGGAGCTGGCGACACGGGTAATCGAAGGCCTGATGAAAAACCCCGCCCTGCTGCACGCCGAGATCCGTGATGACTTTGATGACGTGCTGGCCAGCCAGTCCAGACCTGGTGCTGAAACCAGCTGGCTCACCCCCCAACTGGCGCAGTACCTGTTTGCCGATAAAACCCGCTTCTCTCAATCATTAACCGTTGGTAGCTCATTGATGGTAACAGGCCACCTGTCTATCACTGTCGATGCCACCTATATCGCCCACGACTTTCTCTCCCGTGCCGCCTATAGCCTGCTGTTCGGTTTTGTCCGTAACCTTTTGCTGGCAGGCATTCTGCTCCTGTTTTTTTACCACAAACTATCCAGGCCTGTACGCTACCTGACCGACTGGGTACAGAACCTGGGCAATGGCAATCAATCAGGACCAGTGCCTTATCAGGCCGATGATGAGCTGGGCACACTGGCCCGCACATTCGCACGCCTGTGGCAGGACAACGAACACTCCAGCAAAGCACTCAAGCAAACCGTCACGGAATTGTCGCGCAGTGAGAAGTTTGCCCGTACCCTGCTCGACAGTGCCGGAGATACCCTGCTGTTATGCACCCTGGACGGACGTATCGTGCAGGTAAACAAACAGGCCTGCAGCTCTCTGGGCTATCAGCCAGAGCAGCTGCTGGAGCAACACGCCAGCCTGATCTGCCCACAGTATTCAGCTGCCACCTTACGTGCGCTGTTTACCGAACACAGCAGTGATATAGCAACGCTGGAGGTCAATCATCGAAGGCAGGATGGCACTCAGTTTCCCGTTGAAGTACGCGGCCAGCGTACACAGCCTGGTGATGAGCCGCTAATACTGATGCTGGCACGGGATATCAGCGCACGCCGGGAAGCCGAACAACGGATTCATGAACTGGCCTACTACGACACCCTGACCCGCCTGCCCAACCGTCGCCTGCTGCAGGAACGGCTGATCCATGCACTGAGTGAAGCCCAGCACCAGCAGCATTTTGGTGCTCTGCTTTATATGGATCTGGACCGGTTCAAAACCATCAACGACTCACTTGGCCACAATGTCGGCGACGGCCTGTTATGGCAGGTTGCCCAGCGGCTGGGCACACTGTTGCGAGAGCCAGAAACGGCAGCACGAATCGGTGGCGACGAGTTTGTTGTTTTGCTGCCCCGGCTGGACAGTAACGAACAGCATAGCGCTGATATGGTTGCCCACAGGGTGGAACTGATCATCCAGCAACTGGCGCTGCCCTATGATGTAGATGATCATAAGCTCTACTGTACTGCCAGTATCGGTGTCGTACTGTTCCCCTACGCCGACAGCGACGCCAATGACCTGATGCGCCGAGCCGATACTGCGCTCTACCGGGTGAAAGCAGCCGGACGCAATGATTTCCAGTTTTTCGAGCCCGCCATGCAGGCTGCCGCCGAAAACCGGCTGTTTATCGAGAAAGACCTGCATCAGGCACTAGAAAATAACGAGCTGGAGCTCTACTTCCAGCCCCAGATAAACCGCGATGGTGAACTGATCGGCGCAGAAAGCCTGCTGCGCTGGCAGCACCCGGAACGAGGAATGATCTCTCCTTTCCACTTCCTGCCAATTGCCGAGGAAACCGGCCAGATTCTGGCCATTGGCGACTGGGTGATCGACGAAGCCCTGCGCAAGCTGGGCGAATGGCTACAACAGGGCCTGCCCACCAGCTTTGACCGGCTGGCAATCAATGTCAGCCCACAGCAGTTTTTACAGAGTGATTTTGTCCCCGATATTATCGAGCGGCTGAACAACGCCGGGATCGATGGCAGATATCTGGAAGTCGAAGTGACCGAAAACATGCTGCTGGACAACGTCCGTATGGCAGATGAAAAAATGCAGCTGCTCAAAGCCCAGGGAATTCAAATCTCCATTGATGACTTCGGCACCGGCTATTCATCGCTGAGTTACCTTAAATTCCTTACCGTTGATGTGCTCAAAATTGACCGCTCCTTCGTTACCAATCTGCATGAAGAAGCCAGCAACATCGCCATTGTCGATACCATCATCGTAATGGCCGAGAAACTGGGGCTGGAGGTAATCGCAGAGGGGGTTGAAGAGCCTGAAGAGCTGGCTGTACTGCGCCAGCTCGGCTGCCTGCGCTACCAGGGCTATCTGTTCGATCGCCCCCTGAGCGCAACGCAGTTTACCGCACGGCTGCAGCGCCCAACCTATCAGATTGAAGCGGCCGTTGAACCCGCAGAACCAACAATCGCATAGCTCTCAACGTGGATCTGTGGCCTGCACCTGAGGCTGGCTCTGCTGTGCCCGATGAAAAGCCTCCAGCGCAGGCCAGTCCGAAAGGTCAAGCAACTCACGAAAGCTCACCCAGTCCAGCAGGCAGAACAGACAGATCGCCGGATACTGCCACCGATTGAAGACTCCCTCAGCGACCCAGTTATTGAGCACAGGCAGAGTTTGCGCCAGTCGGTTTCGTTGCAGGTTACACAGCAGCAGATCCTGCTGGGTATCAATCCCGGAGCGTGCTGACATCATCAGAATGATATTGGCATCCACCGCTGCATCAATCAGCGTCAGCTGATTTTCCTCAGCCAGTGTCAGCGGCGCGCGACCCAGCTTTTCACTCAGATAGCGGAAAATTACTCGCGAGTCATACACCGGCTGTTCACCATCAAGCAGCATCGGGATTTTCATTGCCGGGTTGTATTTTTGCAGTGCTGCGCTGCCTGACTCAGAGTAAATATCGAGTTCGATAAACTCGTAATCAACATCATCAAGCCAGAGTCGCAGGCGTCGTACATAAGGAGATGGGGTAGAACCAACCAGTTTGAACATAGAACAGATCTCAACCGTCAGAAAACAGGGATATCTGTTCTACACCAGCCAGCTCAGAAACACGAGTCTGCAGGCCCATAACAGCATGGCCGTATACGCACTAATTGCCCAAACACCAGCTTACAGAATATGTGCTCTGTGGCTGGCATCTGCCAGCTGACGACGAAACACAGCGGGCACCGCAGGCGCACTCTCCTCTTTCACCTGCGGCAAGGGCTGCACCGGCAGGCTCAGACGCAACACAGTCAGACCATCTTTATCCTGCTCAAGCAGACAATCACACTCAGGCAGTGTTTCGGCCACGTAATGAGGGCTATCCTCTTCAGTACAACGCCCCGAAACTACCTCAGCAATAGGACGGCGACTCTTACGCGTGCAATTATCAGCAATATCAGTAGCCACTGGAGCAACCATCGGCTGGCCAGCAATTACAACCGGTACGTTAGAGAGCAGAGCAAACAGCGCGATCAGAGCAATCATATGCAGCAATGTTTTCATGGTTATCCCTCCTTTTCTTTCCAGGAAAAAGTCAGGCGGTAATTACACCGCCTGGACCCCCACTACGCTGGGCGTACCCTGGAAAGAACAATGAACGCGGTACGTTCACAGGCTGCTCACTGTCACAGCCCTGTGACGTACACCGATATGGCTAATATCACCGGGATATATCCAAATACCGAGCCAACTTTAATAACCACATGTTTTTCATATAGTTAGGAGATAAACAAGGGATTTAACCGCGAAAGAAGATAGGCTGTTACAACAATCGCTGTAACAGCTGATACAGCCGTGTTACAGCTGTTACATAACGAAGGGAAAAGTGTAACGTTAATGAAAAAAAGCCGGTCAGCAACGGCAGAAGATCTACCGTGCCACCGGAGAAAAGTACGCTATACAACGTACCAGGAAGTCATTTTAAGCCACAGAAACAGGCTCAGATCAGATCCAGCGCCGTCATCCGCCGCCACAGGGTCATCCGGCTGACGCCCAGTGTCGCCGCAGTAGCCGTGCGATTATCATTATGTTCAGCCAGCAAAGCCAGTAACGCCGGGCCATCCAGCCCATCCAGCACCAGCAGTGGTTTGCTGACATCTGCCTGCTCGGCACCTGATTGTGTCAGCTCAGCTGGCACAGCCATCAGATGCACAGGCAGGTCATGGGGGGTAACTTCTGCCTGCTGTGCCATGGCGGCGGTGTACTGTGCAACGTTGTAAAGCTGGCGAACATTGCCGGGAAATGGGTAGTCACGCAGGTAACGTGCCGTTTCTCCAGCCAGTAACCACTTCCGGGTTGGCTCCAGTTGCTGCAGGAAATGCTCAAACAACAACACAGCGTCATCGCCACGTGCCTGCAGTGGCGGTAACTCAAGGGGTAATACCTCCAGCCGGTACTGAAGGTCAGCCCGAAACAAACCCTGTGCGACAGCCTCAGACAGCCGGGTGGACGAGGCCGACACCAGCTGCACATCAAAACTGCAAACTTTATTATCACCTACGGGTCGATATTCGCGCTCCTGTAACACCCGTAACAAACGCGCCTGCAGTTCAAGCGGCAACGTAGTTACTTCATCCAGAAACAGGGTGCCTCCATCTGCCTCAGCCAACAGCCCTTTGCGATCTGAAACAGCATGGGTGAATGCCCCTTTTTTATGGCCAAACAGTTCAGACTCCATCAGCTGTTCACTGAAGTTGGCACAGTTAACTGCAACAAAAGGCCCGCTGTGACGAAAGCTCTCGTCATGAATCGCCCGTGCCGCCAGCTCCTTACCAGTACCGGTTTCGCCATAGATAAACACAGGGGCATTGGCACTGGCGATCCGGCGAATCTGCTCGAAACACCGATGCATTACCGGCGCCGCACTGAGCATCTGATGGAACAGCTGACTACCGGCGGCCAGTGGCACGGCCTCGCCCAGCAGCTGGCGAACGCTTTGCAACAGCTGCGCATCATCCCAGGGCTTGGCAATAAACTGATCGATGGTACCTTCATTAAAAGCCAGCGTCACCGCATCGAAATCACAGTAGCCACTAAGTAAAATACAACGCGCCCCCCGTTGCAGATTGCGGATCTCGCGCAGGAACTCGGTTCCCTCCATCTGCGGCATACGCTGATCGGAAATAATCAGATCGAACTGCTCACTCTGGCAACGCTGCAGGGCTTTGAGTACATCACTCTCAACCGACACCGATACCTCAAGCGTCCGCAACTTACGCCGCAACGCTCCCAGCACACCGGTATCGTCGTCGACCAGCAGCAGCTTTTTCGTCCCTGTCATTGTGTTCTGATCCTGTATTAGCGCAGCTGTACGTACAGCTCGAACTCCTCACCCAGGTTAGCTTCCAGCTCACGTACCCGGCTCATTGAAGTGTTATCAAGTTTGAAACCCCGTGCCAGCAACAGTATGCCCTGCTCACTGATCAGATCACGGGTCAGCGACATCCCCGGCTTCATATCGGCGGTGGTAATCTTACCATCATGCTGCGCCTCTCCTTCACGGGCCATCTGTGGCAGCAGCGTTTCCAGCGCAGTAACCGCATCGGCACGGTAGCGAACCCCGGCGTGCTCGTGCAGATACTCCAGCGCCTCTTCAGAGCCCAGCGGGCGATTAAACATCAGACCGGCCACCATCTCACGATAGTCATTAGCAACACAGAGAATCTGCGCGCGCGGGTCTATATCCAGATCTTTACGCTGTTCCGGGTAACCGCTGCCATCCAGATACTCCTTGTGCTGGCGGATCAGCGTGGCCGCCAGGTCAAGTGGACGAATGGTCAGGATAGACGCGTGGGCCAGTAGCGGATGTTTATGAAACATACGCTGAGCTTCGGGCTCCAGCAGCATATAGGGCCGGTGAATCACTTCATCGGCAAAGCTGACTTTACCCACATTGCGTAACTGCCAGGCATAGTGCAGCTGCTTGATCTCTACCGGCTCAAGCTCCAGCATCTGCCCCAGCCGCATAATCATCCGGCTGAGTTGCTGCGACTCTTCATGCGTCTCGCGCATACGCCGCTGCACCATGGTAGAAAACACCCGTACCGTCGCCCGATAACCATCGGTCAGGTTATCGTAGGCACCTTTGAGCTTTTTCTGAGCGGCCTGCAGCTGGGCCGTGCGGGCATTTACCTTGGCCTCAAGGTTCTGGTTAAGATCCTTAAGCTGGGCGTTCTGCTCTTCAGTAAGGGCCTGCAGCTGGCGGTTCTCATGCTCCAGCTGAACACCGCGTAAACCACGGCGTACCACCTCCAGCACCTCTTCATCGTTCCAGGGCTTATTCAGGTAACGACTGATCCGGCCTTCGTTCACTGCTGCAATGGTGGACTCAAGGTCCGCGTAGCCGGTGAGCAGGATACGCTCAGTATCCGGCCACTTGCGCGCAACTTCACTGAGAAACTCCGCTCCGGTCATCTGCGGCATACGCATATCTGAAATAATCAGATCGACTGGCTCCTCATCCATCAGTGCCAGGCCCTGGGCACCACCTTCAGCGGTTAACACTTTGCAGCCAATGCTGCGCAGCATACGGCGCAGTGCACGCAGTACGGCCTGCTCATCATCAACCAGCAGCACGGTTCCTCGATTGGCTGTTTCCATCACATTATCCCTTGTTCTGCAAAACGATGGTGCCCTTTGGGCGTATTGATGCAGAAAATCTTAGCAGCTAGCGGGCTGTTTATACTATAAATACTGAACAGATCAGTGAGGGAAGCTGCCATGAAAGGAATTGTATTCAATATACTCGAGAATATGGTGATCGAAAAAGCAGGCCTGGCGGCCTGGGATCAGCTGTTAAATGATGTCCAGCTGGAGAGTCAGGGTGTCTATACTGCCGGGAAGAGTTACCCGGATGATGAAGTCGTCGCTCTGGCTACTCGCGCCTCTGAAATGCTGGATATTCCCACCGGGGATCTGATCAAAGCATTTGGCTGTTATATGTTCAGCAAACTGGTCGATCGCTATCCCATTTTTACCGATCAGCAAGCCACTTTCTTCGGTTTTCTTAAAAGCGTACATGACGTAATTCACGTCGAAGTGCAAAAGCTCTATGACGAACCGTCCCTGCCCGATTTCAAGCACAAGCAGATCAGCGACACCCAGCTGCTGATGCGTTACAGCTCACCACGTAAATTCTGCATGCTCGCTGAAGGCCTGATTGCCGGTGCGGCTGAGCACTACCAGGTGAAATATACCCTCGACCATCGCACCTGTATGCACAAGGGTGCAGACCACTGTGATTTTCTGATCACACTGGAGCCCTGATGAGTGAGGTTGAAGTCTATCAGCGTGCGCTGAACCGCGAAAAGCAGGCCCGGCTTGATGCAGAGGAGCAGCTGGAAAACAGCAGCCGTGAACTGTACAAGAAGAACCAGGCGCTGCAACAGCAGCAGTCAGCCATGCTGAAAAACGAGAAGCTGGCCACCATCGGTATGCTCTCTGCTGGCGTTGCGCACGAGATCAACAACCCGCTGGCCGTGGTAATCAGCAACCTCAACGCCCTGACAGAATACAACCAGCAGCTGCTTGGACTGCTGGGGGAAGTACAGCAGTGGCAAAAACAGGGCCAGTTACCGGATGCTATTAGCAGCGCACTGGAAAGCATGGACGCCGAGGTAGACTTCGATTTCATTAGCGAAGACGCACCCGATATGATGGCCGATATGAAAGAGGGCCTGCTACGGATGCAGGAGATTGTCAGCAACCTGAAAACCTTCTCCCGTACCAAACCCGGCGAGCGACAGTTTATTGATATCAATGCCTGTATTGAGGCCTCGCTGAAGCTGGTCAATAACGAGATCAAAGATCACTGTACCGTCAGCCTTGATCTGCAGTCTTCGCTGCCTAAAACCGCAGCCAATAACAGCGAACTGAGTCAGGTGTTTATGAATCTGGTTATCAATGCCGCTCATGCCATGGAACAGGGCGGCATTATTCGGGTGCACACCTCGCTGCAGGACAACCAGATAAAAATTCAGATTGCTGATAACGGCAGCGGTATCCCGGAAAATATCCGCAAAGATATTTTTAACCCGTTCTTTACCACCAAGCCCCCTGGCCACGGTACTGGCATGGGGCTTTCGGTGGTTCATGGCATTATCCAGGACCATAACGGCAGCATCGGCCTGAACAGTAAAATGGGGGTAGGCACCTGCTTTACCATCCGTTTGCCGGTGGTCAGTGCACAGGCAGAAGACGAAGAGCAGGAAACCGCTTCAGAGATGCTCACCGGCTAACGGCCCTCCCATGGAGACGGCGGTCGCTAACGCCAGCCAATCTCCTGGGCTGTTTCTTCCCCCACCACCGCCTGCTCCAGGTTACGAGGCATCACGGCAAAACCCACCGTCACCGGTATCCGCCCGCCCATCACTTCTGCCAGTTGCTGCGGCAAACGCGGCTCACGTTCAGGCTGCGCATAGCCCTGGGGAAATAACGGTAACTGGGTATTAAAGTCATATTTATCGGACGCGCCCAGGGTGTGTAACAGCTCATGGGCAGCCACAAAATTGTTCTGTGCCTGCATATCAATGGCGGCATAGCCGTTCACCAACCCGATCATCCCCTGTTTCAGGCCCAGTGAATGAGAGAGCTGCTGGCGATGGTAGGGGGAAAAGAAACGCATGTAGATATGGATATCAGCGTCACTGTGCGACAGGTTCCACCAGCGCCAGAAACGGATACGGATACTCCAGTTCAGGTACTCAGCGCTATTGCCCTTTACCGGTGGTAAAGGGGGGGAACTCTCCAGCGGCTGACCCAGGGCTAACTGCAGTGGCTGGGCGAGTGGCAGCTTATAACGCTCAGCCTCACGATTAATAAACTGTTCGATAT
>Ga0193950_1000260_pt1 | contig 12419 bp, 8 predicted proteins | sample BB_1_MG_FD_144485 | JGI IMG/M metagenome (GOLD analysis project Ga0193950, IMG submission 144485) | Microbial mat bacterial communities from the Broadkill River, Lewes, Delaware, United States - BB_1_MG | ecosystem: Environmental > Aquatic > Freshwater > River > Microbial mats | place: USA...
GGGTTGAACAGCCCCAGGGGAGATTCAAACACTGGCGAGCCTTTAATGGCATAAAACGGCACATGCTGAATGAGGTGCTTCAGGCGCTCAGCCAGGGAAGATTTACCACCCCCAACCGGACCTAGTAAATAAAGAATCTGTTTGCGCTCTTCCAGGCCCTGAGCGGCATGTTTGAAGTAGGATACGATGTTTTCAATCGCTTCTTCCATGCCGTAAAATTCACTGAACGCCGGGTAGCGTTTGATCAGTTTGTTAGAGAATATCCGGCTGGTGCGTGGGTCCAGGGCGGTATCGACCATCTCTGGTTCACCGATGGCCTTCAGGATACGCTCTGCAGCGCTGGCGTAAACGGTTGGGTCCTGTTTACAGAGCTGCAGGTATTCTTGCAGGCTCATCTCTTCTTGCTGCGTGGTGGCATAGCGTGATTTGTAATGGTCGAAAATGCTCATAATGTTCACCTTCCTTATCTGCTCTGCACTGAGAGTCGGCTGGCACTACTTCATTACTACGATGGGGCACATCGTCAGAAACGCATCTCAGATTCTTTAAGTCGTTTAGTTGCTGCTATCTGTGGTTGGACCTTTAATCAGCAACTGCGTAACAGTTTAGTTCAGATCTCAGGTTGTCAACCTGGCTTAACACTTATGACAGCAGAGCTCATTATTGATTCATACGAATTACAGCTGTTCGTCAAACGGTTGTTCGAGCTGTTTGATCAGTGCTGCGAGGAAACGTGCAGCTTCACCACCGGTTGCAACCCGATGGTCAAATGTCAGCGACAGGGGCATAAGCCGGTGTATTTCAAGCTGACCGTTAACCGCCACGGGGTGCTCGCGAACTACGCCAGCACCGAGAATGGCGACCTGTGGGGGGACAATGATCGGAGTCGCATAACGTCCGGCAAGGGTGCCAAAGTTGCTCAGCGTGATCGTAGCCCCTTGTAGCTCGCTGGCAGGGATCGTCCGGTTACGCACGTCAGTACGCAGGCACTCCAGTCCGGTACGAAGATCGTCAGTGGTGCGCGTTCCAATATCACGTAATACCGGGACAAACAGCCCCTTGTCCGTGTCGACGGCCACCCCCAGGTGGGTGGCTTCATGCTGACGCAGTGCCATACTCTGGCCGTCAAACCAGCTGTTCAGAATAGGCACTTCGGCACAGGCGTATGCAATGGCTTGTATCAGTCGCATGGTGATATCGCTGTCAGCTGGCCAGCTGTGCAGGTCGGCATCTTCAAACAGGGTTACCGGAACGACTTCCGCATGGGACTGGCTCATGGTCCGGGCCATCTGCTTCCGGACGCCCTTAAGAGGCTCTACCGGGCCGTGCAGACGGTTCATATCGGCTGCTTTCTGCACATCGTCAGGTGTAATATGCCCGCTCTGTCCCGTGCCACTGATGCTGTTCAGGTCGACTTGTAGCCGTTGTGCCAGTGCGCGTACCGCCGGGGTTGCCTGTACTTGCTGGTGGTTTCGGCTGCTCGGGGCTGCGCCGATAATAAAGCTGTCCTTGCTGGTGCCAGGCTCGGCGGCGCTGATCTCTCCGACCACGGTACCCGTGTCTTCCTGCTCTTCGTTGGCAAATTCAATCAAGGGCTCACCGGTGTGAATCGTGTCCCCTGCCTGGCCGAACAGGTGTGCGATCTCGCCATCCTGGGGAGAGGGGATTTCGATAATAGCCTTGGCTGTTTCAACAGATACCAGAACCTGATCGGTCGTGACCTGATCGCCTTCCTGTATGTGCCACTCCAGAATATCTGCTTCTGGCAGACCTTCACCCAGGTCCGGGAGTTTGAAATATTTCATGGCGTTCTCCTGATCCGTATTCCTGTCGGAGGGGCGTTCAGCTGAATGACAGCGTTTGCTGCGCGCTCTCCAGGATGTCCTGAGTGTTGGGCAGGTAATGCTGTTCAAGCCGGTAATAAGGCATCACGGTGTCATAACCGGTGACCCGCGCGATGGGGGCCTGCAGGGCCAACAGACCTTTTTCAGCCAGAATGGCAGAGATCTCTGCACCAACCCCGCCACTGCGTGGGGCTTCGTGAATAATCACACAGCGGCCGGTTTTCTGGACCGAGGCCAGCAAAGTCTCGCTGTCCAGTGGGCTGACAGAGGCGACATCGATCACCTCTGCACTGATGCCCTGGCTGGCCAGCTGGTCAGCGGCCTGCAGGGTTTCAGTAATCATCGCCCCCCAGCTGATCAGGGTAATATCGCTGCCTTCGCGCAGGGTGAAACAGGTATCCAGCGGCAGTGCGATGCCGTTGTCTTCAACCGCCTGTTTACTGGCGCGATAGATCCGTTTGGGCTCTAGAAAGATCACCGGGTCAGGGCACTCTATTGCAGCCAGTAACAGGCCATAGGCCCGTGCCGGTGATGAGGGGATAACAACGCGCAGGCCGGGAATATGTGCCAGCAGGGCTTCGGTGCTTTCTGAATGATGCTCTGGTGCATGGATGCCGCCACCGAAGGGCGCACGTAATACCATCGGGCAGCTGAGGCGGCCACGGGTACGGTTACGCAGCCGGGCAGCATGGCACATGATCTGTTCCAGGGTCGGAAATATGAAGCCCATAAACTGAATCTCAGCCACCGGCTTGAGTCCCTGAGCGGCCATGCCGATACTCAGTCCAGCGATCATGGCTTCAGCCAGCGGGGTATCCAGTACCCGGCGTGGGCCGAATTCGTCCCGCAGATCAACAGTGGCACGGAATACGCCGCCGTTAGGGCCAACATCTTCACCCAGTACCACAACATCTTCGCTATTGTGCATGGCCCGCTTGAGAGCCAGGTTGACCGCCTCAACCATGGTGATGTTATGACTCATGGTGGCTTCCTCCCTTCATCGCTTTTACCTGCGCCCAGTCACGCTGCTCCTGCACGCTGCTGGGCATCTCCTCATAAAGGTGGTCAAACATTGACTCAACGGGCTGTGGATCGGTGCTCAGGTAACGTTCGACAGCACCCTGAACCATCAGGGCAACTTCACTTTGCCAGGCTTTCTCCTGTGCTTCGTCCCACCATCCCTGTTGATGCAGGAAGGTTTGCAGGCGCTTGATGGGTTCGCGTTCCCAGGCTGCTTTTAGCTCCTCGTTATCCCGATAGCGGGTAGCGTCATCGGCGGTAGTATGGTCAGACAGGCGGTAGCTCAGTGCTTCGATCAGCGTTGGGCCTTTGCCTTCACGGGCGCGCTCAAGTGCCCGGCTCAGTACTTCGTGCATGGCGATGGCGTCGTTACCATCGACCTGTTCACCCCGGATACCTGCCGAGAAGGCTTTCTGAGCAAGGGTAGGGGCCCCGCATTGAATAGCGCGAGGTACCGAAATCGCCCACTGATTGTTATTTACCACAAAGACGATCGGCAGCTGCCAGGCACCGGCAACGTTCAGGGCCTCCATAAAGTCCCCTTTGGAGGTACCACCATCCCCGCAAACCGTCAGAGCACAGCGCTTCTCGCCACGTATTTTCATCGCGGAGGCGACTCCGCAGGCATGCAATGCCTGGGTGGCAATGGGGACACAGTTCGGGAAGTCCTGGTTCATGGCCGGGTTGGCATTGCCGCGTTCATCACCACCCCAGTACAGCAGCAGATCTTCCATCGCTGCGCCACGGATATGCTGGCTGGCATGGTTGCGGTAATAAGGCACCAGTACATCGCTGGGCTGCATACACAGGCCGATGGTGACGTCGATCGCTTCGGCACCGAGCATGGATGCATAGGTTCCCATCTGGCCGGTGCGCTGTAGAGCGATTGCCTTGGTATCCAGCGCTCTGGCTAGCACCATATTGCGATAGCAGTCCCGTAGCCTTTCAGCCAGCTGTGGGTTTTCCGGCAGTGGCTGAACCAGGGTGCCCTGGGTGTCCAGGTACTGGGTCAGGTAGATTTCACCGTGAAATGTACGTTCCATATCAACTCCCTCCATTAACGCGTCGAGCTACTCAGGCAGCTGGATGCAGTTGGGCGCTTTGGGCGATAATCGCTTCAGCCTGTTGATCGGCCATGCGATGGGTGGCGCATTGTTGCAGCTCTGCCTGCGCGTAGAGTCGTTTCAGAGTAGACCCTATTTGCAGCACCTGCTGCTGTATTTTTTCCTGCCCGGCCTGTGTGTGCTGCAGCGCGACGAAGATCAGACCTCCGGCATTTATCAGGTAATCCGGGGCGTAGAGTATGTTGCTGCGGTGCAGTTGTTCGCCGTGGCCAGGTGCCAGTAATTGGTTGTTTGCACTGCCTGCAATGATCTTTACCTGCAGTTGATCAAGGGTTTCGTTGTTAATCACGCCCCCTAGTCCGCAAGGGCTGAATAGATCTGCGGCAACGCTATAAATGTGCTCCGGGGCTACGCAGCGGGCCCCAAGTAGCTGGCAGGCCTGCTGTACCCGTTGTGGGTTGATATCGGTGACGGTCAGCTCGGCACCCGCAGCTTTTAACTGCCGGGCCAGGGCAAAGCCAACATGCCCCAGCCCCTGTATGGTGACATGACAGCCGAGCAGATCATCGGAGCCATAGCGGTGCTGAAGCGAGGCTTTTATGCCTTCAAAAACACCCAGTGCCGTCCAGGAGGAAGGGTCACCAAAGGCGCTTGTGCAGGTGACAAAGGGGGTACTCCTGGCAATTGCATCCATATCGGTGACTTCGGTACCGCTGTCCATGGCGGCTATGTAGTCACCGCCCAGGCGATCGACCATCCGGCCAAAGGCTGTCATGAGGTCGCTACGACAGACGACCCTGTCAGGCTGAATGATCACCGCTTTGCCGCCTCCGTGGGGAAGTCCGGCCAGCGCCGCTTTGTAACTCATACCCTGAGCCAGCCGGATGGCATCGGTAATGGCATCCTGTTCGCGAGGGTAGGGGATGTAGCGACAGCCACCAATAGCAGGGCCGCGCCGGGTTGAATGAATAGCAATAATTGCACGCATACCGGTGGCTGCGTCCTGGCCAAAATGCAGGCGCTCCAGTCCGGCGTTTTCCATCTGATCAAGCATCGCGGGATCCTCCGTGCTGCTGGAAAGTCAACCCCTGTGCCTCTATGGAGATTCAGGGTTGCTGATCTGAGCCTGATGGGCTGAGCATTGCGGCTCGGCGGCTAACAGCGTTGGCTCCTTAGGTTTGAGCGGGCTCTGGGCGATAAAGTTCAGCTGGGTCCGGGACTGAGTGCAGGCAAATCGGTCGTTAAATCGTATGAAGCCCGGGCGTTACTGGTTATAATTCCGTCGGAAAAATCGCTTTCGTTTGGTTCGGGACACTGATGTTCAGACAAGTAATTACTGTAATTGGCTTCACTTTGATTGCTGCACAGGCTGGTGCAGCCGGATACGGTGAACAGGCCGATGAAAAACTGCTTATGGATGGCTTACGCGACCTGCGGGAAAACCGGCTGGAAGATGCGGCTGCCAGTTTGCGCGCCCTTACAGCACAACGGCCAGATTACCGGGTGGCACAGCTGATCTACGGTGATCTGATGATGGCTCACAGTCAGCCACTGCAGACGATTGGCAGCCAGCAGGTCAATGACGATAAGCTCAAAGGGTTCCTGCATGAAGTTCAGCAGCGGGTGCTGCATGAACAGGAGAAACCAGGCTCTGATATGCTGCCAGCCCCACTGCTGCGGCTGGCTGATAACCAGAAATATGTACTGGTGATGGATACCCGGCTGTCCCGGCTGTTTGTGTTTCGAAACAACAACGGCATACCGGAGCTGGTGGAAGACTACTATGCCTCCTATGGTCGCGGTGGAATCGGTAAGCAGAAGCAGGGCGATTTGCGAACGCCACTTGGGGTGTACTTTGTTTCTGGTCGGATTCCAGACAAAGCATTGCCGCCCCGTTATGGGTCAGGGGCGTTGCCCATCAATTACCCTAATGTATGGGATTACCGGCATAAGCGCACCGGCAATGGCATCTGGCTACATGGTTCGCCCAGTGCCAGCTATACCCGCCCACCACTGGCCAGTGAGGGCTGCCTGTCTCTGAGTAATCCAGACTTTCTCGAAGTTGATAAGCTGGTAGATATCAGAAACACTCCGTTTATTATCGGCCAGAATATTCACTGGATGCCCCGTGCTGACTGGCTTAAGCAACGTGAGCAGTTCAGCTCGCTGGTTGAGCAGTGGCGTGCAGACTGGGAGAGCCTGGATAATCGTCGCTACTTCTCCCACTATTCCCCGGACTTTAGTGATGGCAAACGTGACTTTCAGCGCTTTACTCGCGAAAAAGGCCGGATTAATAACCGTAAGAAGTTTATCGAGCTGAAGCTGGATAATCTGAGCCTCTATCGCTATCCGGATAAGCCTGAGCTGATGGTAGCGACATTTACCCAGCATTACCGCAGCAACAATTACCACGGTGACAGTATCAAACGTCAGTACTGGCAGTTGGAAAATGGCCAGTGGAAGATTGCTTATGAGGGTAAGCCCTCGAAAGGACTTCGTTAAACCGTCATCGCAGGAACATCATGACAGCTATATCAGCACTGGAACTGGATGCCACGCTGGAGCAGTTGCAACAGTCAGGTCTGGTCTATATCCAGAAGTTGCCGCAACCTGCGGCATTGTTTTGTGAATCGATCCAGAATCGGCTGACTAACTCTATGCTGCTTGCAGATCTGAGCAGTACCAATCGGGTTAAACAGCAGCTGGCACAGCTGCTGAACTGTCAGGAATCAGCAGATGCGATTTTGCAGGCAGGCACATCTCTCAAGCAGCCTCTGGTGCTGCTTATCCACTGTGACAGTGTGGATCTTTCAGCGATGGAGTATCTACTGGAACTCAGTGTGGTTGGTGATGCAGGCTGTGCTCAGGTACGGCTATTGGTGCTGGAAACTCCGATATTGAAACAGCTCTGGCAGACCCGGGCCGGTAGTGAACTTTCCCAGCGCTTTCGGGTGAGGCCCAGTCGCAGTCGGCTGGTGGCAAGCCCCGATATGGTGAACGTCGCGGTTGTTGTTCTGCTGCTGGCAGGGGCGACACTGGGCTACATGGTTGGCTGGTCTGACTGGGCCAGCCAGCGGCCTGGGGCAGATAATCGCGAAGTGGATGCATCCAATACGACGGAAGAAATAGTACCTCAGGTGCAGATGACGGCTGCAGATAAGCGTCAGGTGCGCAAGGCGGTAGAGCGCTGGCGTAAGGCCTGGGAGCAGCAGGACTGGCCAGCCTATGAAGATTGCTATGTGTCCTACTACCTGCCGCTGGGAAATGACCTCAGCCATGAGCAGTGGGTGCGCTGGCGTCGGGCCAGGCTGGAGCGCCCGGTCTGGATTGAGGTCGTTATTACTGATGTTAAGCTGGAGCCGCTTGATCATTACCAGATGAGGGTGACGTTTCAGCAGGCTTATGCTGCACCGGGCTATAGTGATACTGCGCTTAAAGAGCTTTACCTGGTCAGGCTGGCTGAAGGGTGGAAAATTAATGCTGAGCGCAGCCTGAAAACATTATCGCTAACGTCCGGGTCTGCAAATAAAAAGGGAGCCTGAGCTCCCTGTCCTACGTTAAATAGTCAGCCTGTCGACCGCTTCAACCCCGAACGCTCTTATCATAATCAATAGGTTTAGCGGATCGCCCGGCTGATCTCATCAACAATCTTCCACTCACCTGCCTGAAGTGCAAACGTCAGTGTTTTAATGACCTTATCCCGATAGTTGTCCGCTCGGTAGGACTGCGTAAAGCTGACCTGAGCCTGTTTTTCGCTGCTAAGTTTTATGCTGACTCCGCTGATACCAACCTTGATTGAGTCAGGCCGGGTAAGCCGCTGCTGGCGTTGCTGTTTCCAACGCTTGTGTGAAAGCTTGCGGTCGGGACGGTAGTTATCGGTATAAAAACTCAGGTAGCCTGGTACATCTTTAGCGGACCATGCTGCCGCCCAACCATGGAGTTTCTCTTTGAGCTGAGCTCGCACATCCACAACCGGCTCTGGCGTTACTGGAACTGGAGCTGGAGTGGCTGTTGATGCTGTGGCTATCGGGGCTGCCGTTACGGGTCGCTCTGGGGCCGTTGTTTTTTCCGGGGCAGGTATCAGGGCTGTTTGATCAGGTGTAGCAGGCTTCGTACTGGCTACGGGCTTGCTGGCCTGGGCAGCTCTGATGACATCGGCCTGCATCTCAGCCAGTTCATGTTGTGTCAGGGCAGTGCTGACGGGTTGACTGTTGGTCCTTACGGGGTGAGGCTGATGGTTTGCTGCGACCAGCTGAGGTGCGTGTTTATGCCCAGCATTGCCTGCTGACTGGCCTGGGATACGGTCCAGCTCGGCCAGTACTGGCGCGGGTGCCTGGCTGCCGAGATTGAGTGCGCGGTTATAGGCCTGTGAGGCCAGTGTTGTATAGAGTGTACGCAAGTTGCTCTGTACTCGTGCGTAGCTGGGGTGTGTTTCGAAGGCTTTTTGTAGTGTGCTGATAGCACGGTTCATATCACCACGATTAACGTAGATTACCGCCAGGTTGTTAAGTGGCTCTGGCAGTTCAGGGTGTTTTTCAGACAGACGCAGAAAGGCCTGCTCTGCTTCCGAGGTACGGTTCAGCTGGTTGAACAGTACCCCCTCCATTAGCGCCAGATCAGGGCTATCGGGGTGCTGTTTGAGCAATTGCTGGGTCAGCCGCAATGAGTGGTTGTACTGCTGTTGCTGGTTCAGCGTATTAATCTGTTCCAGTGCAGCGGATATAACAGGGCGCTCAGGGGTTGCCCCACTTAGCTGACCCAGTTCGGCGACCGGCATTGGTAGTTGCGTGGCCTGAGCTGAGCGCGAGATGCTATTTTCATCCGTTGCCTGTGTGGCCTTGCTATCTATGCTGCCACAGGCTGCGGTGATCATTGCTATGCCGGATACAACGACAGTACGAAACAACCCTTTATTTTTACGAACCATAACTAGGCTAGAACCATCCACTGAATAAATGCTGCTGATATTCAAACCGGCAATTATACCTTCATCAACACCCGGAACTTACTTGATATTACAAATAGTTACCACTGAAACTGGCAGCTTGATTCGGGTCAACACTATTGCTGATGCTTTATGTTAGGTAAATTTGCTGATTTTAAAGGTAATTAGCGACCTTTTCGTGATTTTTTTCGCGCTATGATCATGGCCTGGGATCTTTGATGTTGCAAGCGAACTGAGTGGAAATGAAGCGTTTTTAATTAAGAGGGGCTTATTTCCTGGATTTAACTATAAACAACTGTTTGATTTTAAGGTTAGTGAGCATTCAGTTATTTAAAGTATGACGGGTTGCTCTCTCATGGACTTCCTGGTCTGCTGTTATTGTATGAAGACTTTTTAGTTTACTGAAAGCGCTAACAATTGATGCCGTTAAAGCACCAGTAGGATGTTTACTTTTTAAAGGTAAAATAAGAACGGGCCAGCACAATGTTGGCCCGTACAGATATACCCTGCCAGAGCTGGCAGCGGCTACTACTGCTGCATTATAGCGCTTCGATCTTGCCGTACTGCTCAGCCAGTTTGGCATGCGCTGTTTTGTTACCTTCGAGCTTTTCACGCTCTTTGGCGATAACAGCTTCAGGTGCATTGGCAACAAATTTCTCGTTGCTCAGCTTGCCTTCAACCCGGCCGATCTCTTTCTGCAGTTTATCCAGTTCTTTCTGCAGACGGGCCAGCTCGGCATCCTTGTTGATCAGGCCGGCCATCGGTACCAGCACTTCCATGTTTCCGACCAGCTGGGTGGCTGACATCGGTGCTTCATCGCCCGGATTCAGCCAGGTGATGCTGGCAACGGAGGCCAGTTTGCTCAGGAAGGCTTCGTTAGCTTCCAGACGGGCTTTGTCTTCGACGCTGCCGTTGTTAAACAGGACATCCAGATCCTTGGCAGGTGAGATACCCATCTCACCTCGGATGTTACGGATACCGGTGATCACGCCTTTAAGCCACTCGATATCGGCCGCAGCGTCGGTATCCTGTTTTGCATCGTTGGCAACCGGGTAAGGCTGCAGCATGATGCTGTCGCCTTCGACACCCGCCAGGCCTTTAATGGACTGCCAGATCTCTTCAGTGATGTACGGCATGATCGGGTGCGCCAGACGCAGCAGCACTTCCAGTACCCGAACCAGCGTGCGGCGGGTGCCGCGCTTGGCTTCAGCGGAAGCGTTGTCGTCCCACAATACTGGCTTGGACAGCTCCAGGTACCAGCCGCAGTACTCGTTCCAGATGAAGTCGTACAGCAGGGAGGACGCCAGGTCGAAACGGTATTCATCGAAGTGACGGGTCACTTCGGCTTCCACGCGCTGCAGCTCGCCGCTGATCCAGCGGTCAGCCAGCGACAGCTCGATGTCGCCACCGGACTGGCCGCAGTCTTCACCGTCGGTGTTCATCAGCACGTAGCGTGCCGCATTCCAGATCTTGTTACAGAAGTTACGGTAGCCTTCCAGGCGTTTCATGTCCCAGTTGATATCACGACCGGTGGAGGCCAGTGCTGCCAGGGTGAAGCGCAGGGCATCGGTGCCGTGAGCAGAGATACCTTGCGGGAACTCTTTTTCGGTGCGCTTGGCAATTTTCGCCGCCAGCTGTGGCTGCATCATATTGCCGGTACGTTTCTCCAGCAGGGCGTCCAGCTCGATACCGTCGATCATATCCAGTGGGTCAATGACGTTACCCTTGGATTTTGACATCTTGTCGCCGCTTTCATCGCGGATCAGACCGGTGATGTAAACGGTTTTGAACGGCACCTGTGGGCTGCCATCTTCATTCTTCATGAAGTGCATGGACATCATCATCATCCGGGCAACCCAGAAGAAGATGATATCGAAGCCGGTCACCAGTACGTCGGTTGGGTGGAATGTCTGCAGGCGGTCGGTATTTTCCGGCCAGCCAAGGGTGCCAAATGTCCACAGTCCGGAGCTGAACCAGGTGTCCAGTACATCGTTATCCTGGGTCAGTTCAACATCTGCCGCCAGGTTGTATTTTTCCCGTGCTGCGTCAGCGCTGGCAGCGACATACACTTTGCCGTCAGCATCGTAGAATGCTGGAATCCGGTGGCCCCACCACAGCTGACGGGAGATACACCAGTCCTGTACGTCGCGCATCCAGGCGAAGAACATGTTTTCGTACTGTTTCGGTACGAATTTGATGTCGCCATTCTCAACGGCTTCAACCGCTGGCTTGGACAGCGTTTTGGCATCTGCAAACCACTGGTCGGTCAGCATCGGCTCGATGACAACACCACCACGGTCGCCGTAAGGGACGGTCATGGCGTTTTCTTCGATTTTGACCAGCAGGCCAGCCTCTTCAAAATCAGCAACAATCTGACGACGGGCAGCGAAACGCTCCATACCCCGGTATTTTTCAGGCAGGGTCACGTCGATATCGCTGTTTGGCGTACCGTCGCTGTTGAAGGCTTCAGCTTCATCGCGGATATCGGCGTTGAAGGTCAGCACGTTGATCATCGGCAGGCCGCAACGTTTGCCGACTTCGTTATCGTTGAAATCGTGCGCCGGGGTGATTTTCACACAGCCGGTGCCTTTTTCCATATCGGCGTGTTCGTCCGCAACGATCGGGATACGGCGGCCAACCAGCGGCAGTTCGACAAACTTGCCAACCAGGCTCTGGTAACGCTCATCGTCCGGGTTTACCGCGATACCGGTATCACCCAGCATGGTTTCCGGGCGAGTAGTACCGACCACGATGTGGTCATCACCGGCAGTGGTTGTCTCGCCATCGGCCAGTGGGTAACGCAGGTACCACATCTTACCGTTGACTTCTTTGTTCTCAACTTCCAGATCAGAAATGGCGGTGTGCAGTTTCGGGTCCCAGTTGACCAGGCGCTTGCCACGGTAGATCAGGCCTTCGTCGTGCAGGCGGATAAACACTTCCTGCACCGAGTTGTAGAAGCCGTCGTCCATAGTGAAGCGTTCGGTAGCCCAGTCAACGGAGTCGCCCAGGCGGCGCATCTGGCGGGTAATGGTGCCGCCGGACTCTTCTTTCCATTCCCAGATCTTGTCGATAAAGGCATCACGGCCCAGGTCGTGGCGGGTCTGGCCGGTTTCAGCGGCCAGTTTACGCTCGACCACCATCTGCGTGGCGATACCGGCGTGGTCAGTTCCTACCTGCCACAGGGTGTTTTTACCCTGCATGCGTTTGTAGCGGGTGAGGGCGTCCATGATGGTGTGCTGGAAAGCATGACCCATATGCAGGCTGCCGGTGACGTTCGGCGGCGGAATCATGATGGAGTAGGACTCACCTTCGCCGGACGGGGCGAAGTAGTTGTTGTCTTCCCAGGTCTGGTACCAGGACTTCTCTATTTCGTGCGGCTGATAGGTAGTTTCCATTTCGCTCTGATTCTTAAGGCTGAAAGTCGGTGCGTAACAGCGAACTGCAACGGACGGTTAATCGCGAAATTATAGCCGTTTGGCGGCAGGGAATGTAGAGGTGCAGGGCGATGGTTTGTGTATATCCATGGGCGGTGCTCTGAACAGAGCC
>Ga0193950_1000262_pt1 | contig 12354 bp, 11 predicted proteins | sample BB_1_MG_FD_144485 | JGI IMG/M metagenome (GOLD analysis project Ga0193950, IMG submission 144485) | Microbial mat bacterial communities from the Broadkill River, Lewes, Delaware, United States - BB_1_MG | ecosystem: Environmental > Aquatic > Freshwater > River > Microbial mats | place: USA...
GCCCGTGACACTGTGCCGCTGATTCTGGTTGCCAGTCTGGGGTTGTTACTGGCGCTGCTGATAACCTGGCTGTTAATGGGCCAGCCACCGGCCTGGGCGCTCTGGTACAGCGCGGATCAGTATGGTCAGGGGCGCTATGAGCAGGGGCGCTATGAGCAGGCCGCCCGGCTGTTTCAACAGCCCGATTGGCGGGCAGCGGCGCTCTACGCCGCAGGTAACTATGCGGCAGCAGCAACGGCGTATGGCCAGCTGCGCAGCCCCGCTGGTTACTACAACCAGGGTAATGCGCTGGCCCAGCTGGGCCACTATCCACTGGCGGCGATCAGTTACCGCAAAGCGCTGGCCCTGCAACCAGGCTGGACAGCCGCCTGGCAGAACCTGCAGCTGGTGCAGCAGCTGGCGGATAAGCCCGCCGCCCAGGTTGAACGCGAAGGTAAAGCCCGGCTGGCGGCTGATGGCCTGGTGATGGGCCAACAACAAGCAGCCGATCAAGCTGAACAGCAGGCGCTGGATGCCGACAGCGGGCTTAGCCAGGCACAGCTGGAACAACTCTGGCTGCGCCGACTTAACCCTGATCCGGCCGCTTTTTTGCGGTTGCGCTTTGCCTATCAGTTAGAGCAGCAGTTACAGCAACCAGAGGGGGTGGGTGATGAGTGAATCCCTGTATCTAACCGCCTGTGGCCTTTGTCTGGCGCTGGCGTTGTTGTTGCAATCTGCCGCCAGCCTGGCAGCTCAGGCGGACGGTACTCCGCAACTGATGATTGAAGCCCGGCTGGCGCCACTCAACCCGACCCAGGCATCGACAGACCCTGCCAGTCACTGGCAGTTTCAGCCCCAGCGGTTACGGCTGGAGCTACTGACCAGCAGCTGGTTCAGCAAGGCCCCGCAGCTGCCGGTGCTGGAACTGCCCGGTGTGGTGGTGCTGCAGCCCCGTGGTTTTGCCAGCAACTTCAGCCGCCGGATCAAAGGCCGCACTTTTGCCGGGCAGGCCTATGAATATCTGCTGTACCCACAACGGACCGGGCTGGTGGAGATACCGTCACTGGCGGTGCAACTGTGGCCGGTCAGCGAACAGGGCCAGCCACTGGCTGCGCGTACCTTGCACAGCGCACCCCAGGCGATACTGGTAGAACCGCTGCCTGCCGATGGCGACCTGATCTCTGAAGAGTCGGCCCTGGTGGCTGAGCAGATCAGCGTCACGGCGCAGTGGCAGGGTGAGATGGGTAGTGATGACCAGCCACTGCAGTCCGGCGACGCCATCAGCCGCCAGGTTGAGATTAAGGTGCCTGATCTGCCGGGCATGCTGATCCCGCCCCTGAACGTCCCGGCCGTGCCCGGCACCCGCTTGTTTCGCCAGCCACTGGCCGTGGATGAACAGCACCAGCGCGGCGAGCTGCTGGGCCGTCGCGTTGAACTGCTGACCTGGGTACTGCTGGAACCGGGCATTGTCGAACTGCCAGCACTGCGACTGGTCCACTGGCAGAGCAGTCGCGAGCAGTGGCAGCACACCGAACTGGCCGGGCGCACAGTGCAGGTGGGGGCCGGTGGCCGGGCTGACAATACAGATGAAATAGCCGAGCGACACTGGGCCAGGTGGCCGCTGGTTGTGGCCATTGCTGTTGCTGTACTTGCCGGTATAGCCAGCTGGGGCTATCGCATCTGGCTGGCCCGGCGCTGGCCCCAGCTTAAACACTGGCTGCGTGGTTGGGTTCGACCCAGCCGCCTGCCGCCTTTATATCCAGAAAAGCCCGAGTCGCGAAGGACGGGATGAGAAATACCTGGGAGCGCGGGCCGCTGGCCCGTCTGATTGCGGACGGGCCGTCCGCGGTCCTGTGTATCCAGGCAGAACCGAGCCGAAGCACTACACCACAATCACCAAGGAGCCACAGGCATCATGGATACATCGCCACTGTTCTACCCACAATCTCTGCTCCGCTGGCTGGGCCTGTGCGTGATGTTGTGGCTGCTTTCCGGCACCAGCCAGGCGACGACTCCCGACAAAGATAACTACATCGGCACTGCCGCCTGTAAAAACTGCCACCTGAACGCCTGGCAGGACTGGCAGGATTCCGACCACAGCTGGTCGATGCGTGAAGCCACGGCACCGAATGTAAAAGGGGACTTTAACGACGCCAAGTTTGCGTACTTCGGCCAGACCAGCCGCTTCTATCGCAAAGGTGAGCAGTTCTGGTTCGCCCAGCTCGATGCCAGCGGCACGCTGCAGCACTATCAGATCCGCTACACCTTCGGCGTCTATCCGTTGCAGCAATATCTGGTGGGGTTTGAGGATGGTCGCTATCAGGTGCTGAACATCGCCTGGGACAGCCGCAGCCAGGCTGACGGTGGTCAGCGCTGGTTCCACCTGTTTCCAGACCGGCCTGTATTGTACGACAGTCCGCTGCACTGGCAGGGGTCCTATCAACGCTGGAACAGCCGCTGTGCCACCTGCCATAGCACCAATTTTAAAAAGAACTTTGACCCGGCCAGCCAGCACTACAACAGTCAGTGGTCGCAGCTGAGTATTGGCTGTGAAGCCTGTCATGGGCCGGGAGCCGGGCACCTGCACTGGGCACAGACCGGCAAAGCCCAGAGCCTCAACGCACCCGCGCCGTTTGGCCTGACCCGCTGGCTAAAAGGTGGCAGCCAGTGGCAGCGCAGCGCCGATCAGGCCACTGCCAGCAACCACGGCCAGAGCAACCCGGCCCAGCTGGACAGCTGTGCCGGTTGCCATGCCCGTCGCACCCTGCTGGCCGAAGGCGGGGCTGAACATAAAGACTTTGAACAGGGCCACCAGCTGCGACTGCTGGAGCCGCCGCTCTACCATGCTGACGGCCAGATTCAGGATGAGGTGTTTGTGCTGGGCTCGTTCCTGCAAAGCAAAATGCACCAGCGTGGAGTCGAGTGCAGCAACTGCCATAACCCCCATAGCCTCAAACTCAAAGCGCCGGGCAATGCCCTGTGCAGTCAGTGCCATGCCCCGGCGGTATTTGATCAGCCCGATCATCACCAGCACCCGGCGGGAAGCAGCGGGGCGCAATGTGTTAACTGCCATATGCCCGCCACCACCTATATGCAGGTGGACCCGCGTCGTGATCACAGTCTGCGCATCCCCCGGCCTGATCTCAGTGTCGGCAGCGAACGGCCCAATGCCTGCAATCACTGCCATCAGGATCAGTCCCCGGCCTGGGCCGCCACTGCTCTGCAGGGCTGGCTGGCGGAGCGCGGCAAAACACTGGCCCCGCATTTTTCCGAACCGCTGACGGCGCAGGCCCGTGGCCAGGGTGATTCTCGTGCCCAGCTGTCGACGCTGCTGACCCCGGAGCTACCTGCCATTGTCCGGGCCAGTGCCCTGCAACGACTCAGTGCCTTTGTTGATCAACAGGGGCTGACGCAACTGCAACAGGCCAGCGAAGACAAAGACCCGCTGGTGCGCCGCGCTGCGCTGGTCGCCTTGCAGAACTACCCGCTGCGCTACCGTATGGCCAGCGCTGTTACGGGGCTGTTTGATAGCAGTAAAGCGGTGCGCCTGAGTGCCTTTGCGCTGCTACTGGAGATCCGCCCGGCCCAGCTGCCGACCGCCAGTCGGGGGCAGTTCAACCAGGTGCAGGCGGAATATCAGCAGTGGCTGGCCCTGCATGCCGACACCCCGGATGGTCAGTTACGGCTGGGAAACTATCGCAGTGCCCGCCAGCAGCTGAATGAAGCCGAACAGCACTACCGCCAGGCACTGCGTTATAACCCGCAGTTTGTCCCTGCGTTGCTGAACCTGGCGGAACTCTACCGTCGCCAGCAGCGTGATGATCAGGTCCAGCCGTTACTGCAACAAGGGCTGGAGATCGCCCCGGACAACGCCGCCCTGCATTATGCCCAGGGGCTGCTCAGTGTGCGCCAGAAACACTACCGGCTGGCAGCAGAGCAGTTACAGCAGGCCATGAACCTCCAGCCGGACAATGTGCAATATGGCTATGTTGCCGCCGTGGCGCTGGAGGCCAGCGGCCAGCTCAACGCTGCCATTGCTCTGCTACAAAAGCTGCAGCAACGTTTCCCCGATGATGGCCGGATTCGTCAGACACTGGCTGAGTTTCAGACGAGGAAGTGAGGGCAGCCAGCGCCAAGAGAGCCTGGTCTGTACTGGAATACGTGCAGATAGCTGAGTTACAGTAGCGGCTCAAATGACCACAAAGGCCTGAGCATGTTCCATTCGTTGACGCTGGAAAATTTTACCGCTTTCAAATCTGCCGAATTCGAGTGGGTCAATGGCGTTAATGTACTGATTGGTGCGAATGGAACGGGTAAAACCCATATCATGAAGCTGATGTATGCCCTGCAGATGCAGGGGCATGATGCGGCGGGATTACAGGACAAGCTGGTGGCAACGTTCAGGCCCAGTGGTGACAAGGTTTCGCGGTTGGTCAATCGTAAACGTGGTAGCAATACCGCGAAAGTTCAACTGGTTACCAGTGATGATCAGGCTCTCTCATTAACCTTTGATACGACCCGCAGTCACACGTTTGACCTTGCGGGTGGCTGGCAGGTTGAACGGGCACCGGTGTTTATTCCGGTGAAAGAGGTTCTGTCCTTCGCGCCGGGGTTTATCTCACTCTACGATAAATACCAGCTGGCATTTGAAGAGATCTATTACGACATTATCAAACAGGCCTATCTGCCGCCGCGTAAAGGTATGCCGCTGGAGGATGAGAAGCCGTTACTTGAATTGATCCGCAAAACCGTAGGGGGGCGGGTATCTCAGGTTGGCGAAGAATTTCACCTCAGTACGGGTAATAAAAAGCTGGAAATGTCGCTGGTGGCTGAAGGGCATCGCAAGCTGGCACTGATCTGGCAGTTAATTCATAACGGCTCGCTGTTTGCCAATAACACTCTGTTCTGGGATGAGCCAGAAGCTAATTTAAACCCCGAGTTAATGGCGCGTGTGGCCAGAGTATTGTTGATGCTTGCCGAGCGAGGCGTACAGGTGTTTGTTGCCACTCACAACTACGCGTTTTTACGTGAACTTGATTATGCGCGTGCAGATATCCCCACCCGCTATTTCGCGCTGGAAATGGATGATGAAACGGGTATCGCATCTTATGCCTTCTCTCGCTACCAGGATATTCGCCCTAATCGGATTGCGGATGAATACCAGCGTTTGTATGACCTGGAGGTGCAGCATTCTTTAGGTGGTGCTCGATGACGCCCTGGGAGCTTAATCCGGACTGGCGCGAAGATGATCTGTACTTTGACTTTTCAGCGGCACAGCACGTTATAAAACTGGACCGAGAATCTGCAGGGTTGACGCACCTGCTGAAAGGCGGTGTGGATTTTGTGGTGGAGTGGACCAATCAGCTATGGCTTGTTGAGGTAAAAGACCCTCAGTGCGGCGACATTCCAGCGCAACATCGTGCAGCAAATCAGGCGCGGTTCCTGAAAGAGTTGCTGAGTGACAGTCTGATTAATAAGCACCTGTTTCCCAAGCTGCGCGATAGCCTGATTTTATTGGGTATGGATTATGGTATTGCGGCAAAGCCTATGCGTTATATTACGATTATTGGCTTGAGCGAGCTGGACAGTGCTCAGTTAAGTGGCCTGGCGGATCGGTTAAAGCGTACTGAATGGGTGGCAGGGCCTAAACGGGGCTGGAATAAACCCTTTGCTGTCCATGCCTTCAATGTTGAGCAGTGGAACCGGTTGTTGCAGCAGTGCCCTATTACCCGAATCAGTCAGCTGGATTGAGTGCTTTCTGTGGCTACCGTGCTATGGTGGCCGCCGCCAGAGCACAGCCCACAGGAAAAATTGATGTCCACCCATACCCCGATGCCAGCGTTTATCCAGCCACCACAGCCTGTTACTGGGCTGAGCGAAGCCGGCTTCAGCAATGCTGTAGTGTCGTTTGATGCGACGGTGTATCAGCCAGGGGATGAGCAGGGGCTGGGCGTGGTGTTGCCTGACAGCCTGGGCCGGGCGGTGGCCAAGCGCCAGGCGGAATTTATCGCCGGACGTTACTGTGTGATGCAGGCGTTACGCAGCGCCGGGCTGCCGGTGCAGCAACCGGCAATCAACCCCGACCGCAGCCCGCAATGGCCTGCCGGGGTCTATGGCAGCATCAGCCACAGCAGCGGCGTGGCCGTGGCCGCGGTGTCGCAACAGCAGTATATCGGGCTGGATCTGGAAACCCGGATGCGCGACAAAACCGCTGCCAGCGTGGCCAGTCGTATCCTTACCCAGGATGAGCAGCAGCGCTTTGGCACCGACAGCGCAGTTGACCCGGACCTCCTGACACAGATTTTCTCCCTCAAAGAAAGCTTCTACAAAGCTGCTTACCCTCAGGTGCAATGTTTTTTCGGCTTTGAGGCGGTCAGTGTGCTGCAACTGGATGCAAAGGCAGGGCTGATCGAGTTTCGGCTGGAGCAAGATCTGAGCCCGGCACTGCAGCAGGGCAGGGTGCTCCAGGGGCGGCTCTGCGAACTGCCTGGTCAGCAATGGCTGAGCTGGGTTGAGTTGCCGCTGTAAATACAGGCGCAAGTTCAAGGGGGTGGGGCGTTAAACAGACGGCTCCGATGACTGGCGTAGCTGCTGAATTTCTGCAAGGCTCAGTTCGGTGATGGTAGCGATTTGCTCATCCGTCAGTGTACTCAGGGCAATCATATTGCGTGCGGTGTCCCGTTTTTCTTTAAGGCGGCCTTTTTTCAGCCCTGCCTGTTCGCCTTCTTCACGGCCTTTTTTCAATCCAGCCTGCTCGCCTTCTTCGCGTCCTTCTTCGCGTCCTTCTTCGCGTCCTTCTTCGCGTCCTTCTTCCCGTGCGTCGTGCATCAGGCTGGCCTCGTCGTGCAGGGCGCGTTCGCGGACGAAGGCCAGTCGCTTGGCTTCTTCATCAGCGCTGAGCTGGCGGATACGGTTAACCGCCTGCTTAATGGGTTTGTGGCTAATCGTCGCCATGCGGGCATCCTCCTGCCAGTGTTCGAAAAAGGTAATCCAGTCGTGCAGGGTATCATTCTCGTGAGCCAGCCGGTCGGCTTTTCTCAGCTCGATAATATTTAGCTGCAGCTCATTGCCCAGCTTTACCTCGGGTTGAGTCGCATCGCGCATTTCAAAGCGCCATAGCGCCTGTTGCTGCTGTTTCTCGCCATCGCTGAACAGATCGAAATCCAGCAGATGAATCCCCACCGCTGATTTTAGCTGGCGGTAATCGCGTCCGGCATCCAGCTGGTCGCTGAGCATGCGGGCCAGGTAATACAGGCTGCGCTGGCCCCAGGCGTTATAACGCCGCACCTGCATCTCTACATTGTACTGGTGGCCGTCGGCATCACGGGCCAGTACATCGAGAATAATATACTTGCCGCTCAGCTCACCCGCTTCAATGTTGGGGTTAAGCACCTCCACGGAGGTAATCGGCGGCAGGTCTGGACGCAGGTCGTTGATCAGCGCCAGCAGCAGATCCGGTGCCTCCGCAAATAGTCGTTTGAAAACGTAATCGTTCTTCGGATCAAGCAAGGCGGTGGACACAGTAGATGCTCCTGAAGGCCGCGTAGTTATGCCCCGAGTCTAGCACAGCGAGTGTTCAGAGCGGCATTCGTGCTGTAGCTGCACCAGTGCTGCGAGTAATGAGGGAGGGGCTCCATTGTGATGACGCTGGTATTGCAGGCAGGGCTGTATGGAAGTGGAGAGTTGTGGCTGAACGTAGCTCAATGTTTAATCGTTTCTCAGCTTGGCTGGGTGATATTTTGCTGGTATTTCCGTGTGCGTCTGTACATAATTTCCTCCTTACCTTGCAAGGTCGGCAAGCTTGTAAGGTAAGGCAACCTTGCACGGTCGGATTATTAAAATGTTAGCTTTCAATCATAGTAAGGGATATCGTGAAGATAGATATACACGTTCATACTAGAAAAACAAAGCAGGGAGATGCACCGACTAGAGAGGTATCCCCTGAAAAATTTTCTAAGATCGTTCAATCAACAGATGTAAAGATCTTAGCTATCACGAATCATAATGTTTTTGATTTGGAGCAGTTCAATCAAATGGAAGCAGGGCTTGATGGTGCGGTTCAAATTTGGCCTGGTATCGAGCTGGATGTAATCGATGAAGAAAAAAGATCTCACCTTATCGTTATTGCTTCTCCTCAAAAGAGAGATGAATTTTCAGAAATAGTAAATCGCGTTACAGAAGGGAAATCTGCGGATGAATTTACCATTTCTCTAGAAAATACAGTAGAGTTTTTTGAAAAGCTTGATCCATTATATGTGGCACATTATTTGGGCAAAAAGCCTGATATGAGCGAAGCGAGTATTGAGAAGCTTTTGTCTATGGGAATAAACCCTAAACGAGTAATCAAAGAAGCTACAAATAGTATCTCAGCTGGAATATTCATTGCCCACGGGCATACATCTATTTATGGCTCTGATATCCAAGATTGGGATAAGTACACAGAAGAAGTGGTAAAACTACCTGAATTGAGATTATCTGTAGATAGCTTTGAACATTTTTGCCTGTTGCTTGAAAAAGATGTGCCCGCTATAGATACAGCTATAGAGCGTAAGCATTCTGAAATTTTAACGCTGCAACCTTTCGAAGATGAGACAAAAGTTAAAATCCGAGCGTTTAATGATATTAATATTATCTTTGGTCCTAAAGGGACTGGTAAAACTAAAATTCTTGAAGCTATCGCCAAGCATTATTCTTATCGTGGGATAAAGGCTTCTGTATTTGAATCTGCACCGGATAAGTTAGCAGATAGATTTGATATTAAAGGAAAAAACATTGAGGAATCTATAGATTTACAAGGTGTAGATTGCTGCCACGAAGAAATTGGTCGCATTAGAAAGGCTAAAGAGTCAGATATTACAAGCCTTTATAAATACCGTGAATTCTTCAATTCAGAAAACAAAAACAAAAACGCTAAAAAAATGAAGATTAAAGATCTTCCTACACTTCTTTCAGAAAACTCTGATAGCAAGTTTAATGAATACAAAGAAGCACATAGTAAAGTGCAGGAAATGGTTAATTTTCTTAAAACTAATTCACCTGTAGATGAAGTTACGACAGAGGAAGAGCGCACTAGCCTAATATCTAATCTAAATTCACTCTCATCAAAACTAAAAAATGGCTCTTGGGAGCTTTTCGCTGAATGGAAGAGTGCAAAATTAACTGATAGCGCATCGCAATGTTTTCGTAACGAAGTTACCCGTAAAACTGGAGAAAGAAGTAAGCCAAGTGATACAGGTTTTAAAACATTCGCGACAAATAGATTAAACATCGGTCGGGATGCAAAAAAAGTCATTGAAAATATTAATAAAAGTATTCAGGACAAGGTAGAAAATGTTGGGGCTCTTGGCCCTGATAAAGGCCTGCTAAAATGTGCAACTAGCTTTCAGTTTCAGAATGGTGAAATTCATGAGTCTAAATACTTATCAATGAAAAGTATGCGCAAACTAGACCAAAAAGAATTTGTTCGAATCATGAGAGCAATAAAAGATAAGGCTACATCAGATGATTTATTTGACTCAGTTACTGAGTTAAATGCAATTGTCGATATTGATAAAATATCAAGCCTTTCTGATTTGTTACTTTTCTGGAGACGATTCACTTTATCTGGTGAGGATTATTCTCCTTCAAACGGTGAATGTTCAATGCTCAATCTACATAGTGAATTAGCAGAGGATAAAGAAATTTACCTACTAGATGAACCAGAAAGAAGTTTAGGCAATGAATATATTAATGATGTCATTATTCCACTTATAAATGATAAAGCAATACAAGGGAAAATGGTCTTTATATCCACTCATGACGCTAATGTCGCAGTCAGGACATTGCCTTATAACTCTATTTATAGATGCCATGATAAAGATGGCTATGGTACTTATACTGGAAATCCATTTTCAAATAGTTTGATATGTTTGGAAAATACAGAAAAAACTTTAGATTGGAAACAAATTAGTATGAAAACCCTTGAAGGTGGGCAGAATGCTTTTGGTGAGAGAGGAAAGATATATGGAAATAATTGAAGCAGAGTTGGTTACGATTGAAGGTGATTACTTCATTGATATTCTAGAAGAACCAAAAATATCTATCCCCATATCAAATGATGATCCTAATGCTGTAAAGTCTGCATTTAACTGTTTAATAGATCGCTTAAAAAAGGGTGTGTTTTCAATCAGTTTAAAAGATGCTGATAAAGACCTTTTTTATCATGTAGCAAAAGAATACCTTGAGCAACTAAATGGTGAATTACTCGATGTGCATCAAGAGATGGAACAGTACGGCTTTGTTGACGTTGGTGCACAAGAAAGCTAACAAGGCCTTTAAACGGAACAAAAACAGTTGGCTTTTGTTCGTGCCTCACAAATTATAGCCAACTACTTTTGTCCGCTTAAGGCGGCGTTATGAGTTCAATATGGAGCGACAATGAGCATTGAATTGCTTCAAACAATGGAGTGGTCGAAATTATGCTGGGATCTAAGTTTCGAAAGAATTATCGAGCTGGATTCCTTGTTGCCCTCAATAGGTAAGACGTATCCTGTTAAGTTTGCTAGGAACGAAGAATTTGTAGAAGAAGAAGGCTATTCGTTCTTACTTTGGCAACCTCCTCACTCAGAGCTCAATGGCTGGTATGACAAAAGGCCTTCAGAAATACTTAGGTCGTATGTACTTGGGGGCACTTTAAAACATAAAGGCTCTAGTGGCTTGGCTTTCGAGTTTGAGGTTAAAGCCCGCGCTAGGCTAGTTGATTTCTTCAGTAGAACAGATGAACAAAAACAATCCCCTCTGGCTTATATTGGCCACACTAATGGTTTATCTACCTTACAGTGGCAAGATGCATACGGGGTTATAAAATCGAAAGTCGGAGACTTCATATACCTTAGTGGTTCAGAATGTGAAACATTATTGGAAGCTATTCTTTCATTCGATAACGATAGGGTGTGCTTGCACTACTCAGCTACGCTGCCGAATCCGTCAAATTACGAGACAGTTGTAGCCAAGTATTACCTAAGCAGAGAAGAGCGCATCGTATTTGATCGGTTGCTATCTCAAGCAAAAGAAGTTGAGGATAGTTCAATAGAATCACTTGATGAAAATCATGTCTACGGGGCTGAGTACTGGTGAGCAACCAACTCATAACAAGGCCAAGCATAAGGGATAGCGCAAGCTGTCATAAAATTTGAAACAAATTTTCCGCCAGCCAGCGCTACCCATGTTGGCGGCGTTAGAGCTGTAGGGTAGACAAGAGGGACGCCAAATAAATGGATATAGCAAACCGATTTGAAGCGCATTACTACCTGACGAATCCGGGCCATCGCATTGATGCTGTCGTTCGGAACAAATGTGAAGCCGAATTGCTCGCCATTCTTTACGAGTCCGCGGCTCTATTGGATATAGATGTTTCTCTAGTAGCAGAGGCGTATCGAGAGGGTGGCTTTCGGGATATCTGGAAGTTGCTTGGAGAAAGTGCACCAGCGCTTACTGTTCTGGTCATAATCGTTCAACTCATCGTGACCGCAGTCCCCTTATTTGATGACGAAAATAGCGACCTTGAAAAAGAGCTTAATCGATTAAGTATAGAAGAAAAACGCCTACAAATCGAAAAGCTTAAGAAAGAGCTAAAAAAGGGTGAGGATAATTCTGAAACAGTTGAAAAAGCAGCCACGGTTGTTGGCAGCAGCTTGAAAGTTATCAAACGAAAATCTAACTTTTATTCACAGTTGGAGAAATATCCTTATGTGAGTAAAGTTGGGTTCGTCCCGTTGAACGACAACTTCATTCCCATATCGGAAGAGAAACAAGTTAAAAGAAGTGAGTTTTCGAAGTTTGTACTTACAACAAACAAACTCAGATCTGAAGAGGATGATGGGGCTGTTATAGAAATTATCTCACCAGTTTTGAAAGAGGGGCGGTACAAATGGAAGGGGGTTTATAATGAAAAACCGATCAACTTCGAAATGCAAGACTCTGCATTTCGAGATGCTGTTTTGCTAGAAAACATACCCTTCAGGCATGGTACCCGGATCGCTTGTGTTCTTATTATTCATCGGGAGTTAGATGAGGTTGGAGAGGTGAAAATAAAGGGCTATTCAGTTTCAACTGTGCTTCAGAAGATTGATGGGGAGCAATCTTTTGAAACGATGCAGGGTAAAAAATATCGCCACGCTAAGAGAATGGCTGAAAACCAAGGTGAGCTGTTTGACGAAAGCTCTAACAAATCAAGCAAAAAGGACGCGCTAGCGCACGCCTCTTCTTGAGGCGTTATGTTCACGGAGATAAAATGTCACATCCTATTTACTACAATTCGATCGTACATGAAGCGTACTATATTGAACAATTAGCTTCGGCAAGCGCTAATCATGTGAGCAAGTTGTCAGAATCGTA
>Ga0193950_1000263_pt1 | contig 12305 bp, 10 predicted proteins | sample BB_1_MG_FD_144485 | JGI IMG/M metagenome (GOLD analysis project Ga0193950, IMG submission 144485) | Microbial mat bacterial communities from the Broadkill River, Lewes, Delaware, United States - BB_1_MG | ecosystem: Environmental > Aquatic > Freshwater > River > Microbial mats | place: USA...
GAGATGGTTGTATGAACCTTGTCTGATGTTGTACCTGGCGCAAACCAGCGGGCAGAGACGGTCTTCGTCTGCGTCCAGAACTGCACTACCTGCTGGCCATTTGGCCCCAGGTCACCCAGTTTTGAGGCGCGTGAGCCGGTGAAGCTGAAGTAGGCAACGGGTACCGCAATCGGGATATTGATCCCCACCTGGCCTACATCCACATTGTTTTCAAACCAGCGGGCATGCCAGCCGGAATCGGTGAAGATCGCCGTGCCGTTACCGTTGGCGTTGGCGTTGATAATATCGGTGGCGGACTCCAGATCATCCGCGCCCATCACACACATCACTGGGCCGAAGATCTCCTGAGTGTAGATGTCCATATCCGTGGTGACATCGCTAAACAGTGTCGGGCCAACAAAGTTACCGTTCGGGTAACCGTCGACTTTTACGCCACGGCCATCGAGCAGCAGGCTTGCGCCTTGCTCAACACCACTGGCAATCAGGCTTTCAACCCGCGCCTGTGCCTGAGGCGACACCAGTGGGCCGAGATCAGCCTCACGGTTGGTGCCCGGGCCAACAATCATATCTTTAGCGCGCTCTACCATCTCCGGTAGCCATTCGCGTGCTTCACCCACCAGAATCACCACCGAGTTGGCCATGCAGCGTTGCCCGGCGGCACCGAAGCAGGAGCCCAGCATATGGTTGATTGCCTGATCCTTATTAGCATCGGGCATGATCACGGCATGGTTTTTCGCGCCCATCATGCACTGAGCACGTTTACCGGTATTGCTGGCGCGCTGGTACAAAGAGGTGCCGACATGGGATGAGCCGATAAAGGACAACGCTTTGATGTCCGGGTGTTCCGCCAGATGGTTTGCTACATCAGCACCGCCATGGACGACGTTCAGTACGCCCGCTGGCACACCGGCTTCGAACGCCAGCTCGACCAGCTTCATGGTGGAAGAAGGGTCCTGCTCAGACGGTTTCAGGACGAAGGTGTTACCGCAGGCGATCGCGATCGGGAACATAAAGCAGGGCAGCATGATCGGGAAGTTAAACGCGGTGATGCCCACGCCCACGCCCAGCGGCTTGTTCAATGTATACACATTCACATTGCCCGCCACATTATCGGCGATCTCACCCAGCTGCAGCTTGGTCACCAGGCAGGCGTTCTCAATGGCTTCCAGCCCACGGCCCACTTCGCCTTCAGCGTCGGGCAGGGTTTTACCGTGCTCCAGACTGATCAGCTCAGCCAGTTCTTTGATGTTCTCACGTACCAGTTGCTGGTACTTGAGCATAATGGCCTGACGCTTGGCGACGGAGACATTGCGCCAGCTGCTGAACGCCTGTTTGGCATTGGCCACGGCAGCATCGACTTCATCCAGGGTGGCAAACGGCACCTGAGCGACGACTTCCTGAGTGGCCGGGTTCAACACATCAACCCAGTGACCGCTGGTAGACTCGACCTGCTCACCATTAATGATCATCGGTATTTTTGGAATGTTCATCTCTGTCTCCTGACCGGTTGTTTTGCTGCACAGTGCGCTGCATTTATGCAACTATGTAACTGTCTTGACGTCCAGATTAATAGCCACTCCGACGTTGAACAACCAGCATGGGAGCAACAGCTCATTGCATATATGCAAGGCCTTAACGGAAGGTAGATCATGGATATGAACTGGGATGATCTGAAAGTATTCCTGGAGGTTGCCCGTACCGAGAAGCTGTCAGTAGCGGCCCGGCGGCTGGGTATTGATGCCTCAACGGTATCGCGCCGGTTGCACCGCCTTGAAGACCAGCTGGCCACCCAGCTGTTCGACCGGAGCGTAGAGGGGCATGCGCTCACCACACACGGCCAGCTTCTGTTGGAAACCGCACGGGAGATGAGCACGCGGGCACAAAGTGCGGCTGATATTTTGCAGGGTAAAAATCAGGAAGCTCAGGGTAAGGTGCGGCTTGGCGTGACAGAAGCCTTTGGAAACTATTTTATCGCTCCGGAACTGGCGCGGTTTTGTCAGCAGTATCCGAAAATTACCCTTGATCTGATGCCTTTACAGCGTTTTGTTAAATGGAGTCATCATGAAGTTGATATCGCAGTGACTATTGAGAAGCCGCCCAATACTTCGCTGGTGGTCTCCCGGCTCTGTGATTATCAACTCAATATGTATGCCTCGCGAGACTACCTTGAACGTGCCGCGCCCATTCAGACACTGGAAGATATCTACCAGCACCCACTGGTTGGCTATGTGGATGATCTGGTGTTCAGTGATCAGTTGTCCTACCTGGAACGGCTACTGCCGGAGTCCCGCTCCAGCTTTCGCAGCACCAGCGTAATTACCCAGTCTATCGCAGTGTGCGAAGGGCTGGGCCTGGCGGTGCTGCCCTGTTTTCTGGCACAGCGCCACCCTGAGCTGGTGCCGGTTTTGGCTGACCAGACAAGGGTCACCCGAACATTCTGGATTGCCGTCCACCCGGAGCAGAAAAAACTGGCACGGGTGAATAAAGTCTGGCAGCACCTGAAAACCTATGCAACGGAGAATGAGGGGGGGTTAATGGGAAAGGGGACGGGTGACTCCTAGATTCTCAACATAAGCGACACACCCACATCTGCCAGATACTCCAGCGGAGTCTGGTAATCTAGAGCTTTTCTGGGTCTCATATTAATCAGAAACTGAGCCCGATCGATCTCTTCGTCCGGAAGCTTTCCCAGAGCCATACCCTTGGGGAAGTAACGACGTAATAAGCCATTCGTGTTCTCATTCAACCCACGCTGCCATGAGTGGTAGGGTTTGGCAAAATAGACTGAACATCCCAGCGCTTTTGCTATGTCCTGATGGCCGGCAAATTCACCACCATTATCAAACGTAATCGTTTCGCACAGCCCTGAGTAAGGTGTCAGCAGTTCGTTCACAGCAGCTGTCACTGTCTCTTTGCGCTTATCCGGTACTCTGGCTACCAGCAGCAGTTTTGAAACGCGCTCAACCAGTGTAACAAGATAGCTATCCTGCCCGTAAACAGTATCGCTTTCCCAGTGGCCAATATCTGTTTTCTCATCAACAGTTCATCAATGTCCACTCGCCCCGGAATCAGCGCAGCGCCTGCCGTTGAGCCTGTCCGATTACGACGCGGTTTACCTTTGCGGGGCAAGCGATGGTACCAGTTAAGCCGCTCCAGTTGACGGTAACATGTTGAACAGCTGATGGCTTTATCGGGGACTTCAAGACGGATGCGACCAGCAATCTGTTCAGGACTGTAATTCAGTGTCAGCAGTGCATCCAGCTGTTCCTGATGCCATGCGTCAAAACGTTGGGCTTTATCTGCAAGCTTTCGCTTCTGACGGGCTTCGTTATCAGCCTGAACGGCACAGTAATGTTTATTGCCCAGTCGCCTCAGCTCTTCAGAGACGGTTTTGTTCGAACGTCCCAGTTCTCGCGCAATAGCTCGTGCGGAATAATTCAGTTCATGTAAGGCCTGAATCAGGTATCTTTCATTCAGCGTCCGCTGGCTGTAATGGGTTCCCATGTGGCACCCGGTGGTTTGTGTGAGAGCTTACCAGCCTACAGTCAGCTGACGCTCCTGTCTCAAGTTCAGGTGTGTCGGTTGTTATGAGAATCTAGGTTATCTATTAATTCGGGCGGCGTTGTCTATTGGCTATGGCTAACTTTATTACTCAATGCTGGCCTCAGGGTCAGAGTATTCTTGAATATATATTATTAAGCGTTCTCAACCTTTACCGGTAATGTCGATCCTTGTGTGATTAAGGCTTGAACGCGTAACTTAGAACTTCAAGGCATTAGCTTTAACGAACAGGTGTAGCGGCTGGGTGCACAGGCCATTACTGAGTCTGAGTCGGTGGGGTGAGTCAGGGCAGCACCAGAATTGCTGAAACCTGCCCTTTGTCATCTTTGAGCGGTTGAAAGTTCAGCTTCAGCCAGAGTTGCCCCGTGTTTTGCAGCGCTCAAGTCCAGTGGCGTGCTGGTATGTTCGAATAGCCGCTGGAAATCTACCCCCCCCCCTGTAGTTCATCGAAAGGATACCCTGTCAATACCTGAAAATTTTCGTTGGCGGTTATAATTACGCCCAGGGCGATAATTCAACGATCGCCAGCGCTTTATCGATATCCGCGTTTCTGGCCTGAAGCTGTGCCAATGCTGCTGTGCTTTCCTACAATGCTCGGCGGGTTCGAGTTCTAAACATCCCCAACTCCTTTTTTCACCTGTTGAGTACAGCTTATTACTCTCAACTACTCAGAAATCATCGTAGTAACCGTACAGGTCACGTTGCAACCTGCGCTTTTCCAGCCGCTCCTCAAGGTCACGACGTCGATCACTGCTCCGCCCTCGGCGGTGATTACTCCGTGTCGATGCAGGGGCTTCTGTATCGAAATTATTTTCCTCATCACGTGTTCCTGGGCGCTTCATGCGACGTCGTATAGCACGGCTATCCGCTTCTGATTCCGACCATATTTCGTCGTTAATCTCCCAGCTATCCATCTCGCTATCATCATTCATCTTTCTCTCCTCTGGTCACCGGTGGTGACCTATGCCGCTCGAATCCGTGCTCCACCGCTCACTCCTGTACCGAGAATTGTCGGCTGTATAGATTGGATCAGGTAACTCAGAACATCTCCGCAAGGCATCGGCGCTGCGAGGTTTTCAGGTACAAACCGGGGAGTGGTAAGAATGCCCCGGGCAATCAGCTCATCCAGTAATGGGAGGTAATCAAAACCGGTCTTGCCAATATACAGACTGGTTAATGGCCGCTGCTGATACAGGCGAAGTGCTTCACTGACGCCGCGCAGGTAGACGTAGTCCTTGGTAAAGCCGCCACCACGGTGTACCCGTACCGCCAGATTGAAAGCGGCATCATCGGTCATCTTTAATTCTTCTCGCAGATAGCTCCATGTATGCCTGAAATCGCCCACGGCCAACATTTCGCGTACCGCCAGCACCCGCTGTGCCAGGCCCTGTAAGCGTGCCAGGTTGATGTTGCCACTATGAAACTCGTTCAGTATGGCCAGCCCCTCCTGGGTCAGGGTGTTACCCGGCAGCCCCAGGTTGAAGACTTTCAATGGCTGCTCGGCGGCATTCAGTGTGGTTGCCATATGGACGCCCAGTTCGTGGTGGGCCAGTGCTGACATCCACGATACCGAAAACATATGATCCCGATTGATATACAGGGTGCGTTTGCTCCCTGATACCATCGCCGATGCCACCAGCCGACTGGACAGTTCCACCCGGCAGTTCATCTGCCATTGCTGCGCCTGCTGACGGAAGTAGGGCAGTGCTTGCTCGGCAGAGAGTTGCGCCGGTTCCGGCGCTTCTACGCAGGCCGCGTGTAGCAGAAAATGCGCATTGGCTTCGTCGGTCATACTGGGTTCGCCGTAATATTTCAGCGAGCTGTATACAAACTGCGGTGTACCAGAACTGACCAGCAGATCGATCTTGCTGGAGAGGCTGTCAATCACCTGGCGGTAAAGCTGCTGAATGTCCGGGTCGCGAACCTGGTCTACCGGCAACCGGTAAAGCTGCTCTCGGAAGGCGTATGGGTCCACAGCCAGTGGCCGGTAACGGAACTGTGGCTGGTAGTTACTACGCCGGGAGAAGAAGCGTTTTTTCTCCTGCTGTATATTGATCGGGTTGATGTAGTGCAGGGTTTCCAGCCCTCTGGCCAATCGGTAGAGCTGGCGGTCCAGGTCGCGGATCGCAGGGTCCAGCTGGCTGGATAACATCTCCAGCCGTCTGGCCCGTACCCGCCGGGTATGGCGACGGGTAAAGAAGGCCGCAGTATCACTGAGACAGTGCTTAAGACCTTCTTTCAGCTCATTCAGCAGCAGCCGGTAGGGCTCGCCGCTGAGTTCATCCATAAAGACCTTCTTGACCTCACAGGGCAGTACCAGTGTGTTTTCAAAGCGGCTGTTCACATGGGCAATCAGATAGCCCCTGCCATAGAACACCTCATTGCAGGCAGCTTGCACCGGTGTATTGCTTAATGCCAGATCTTGCAATGTGCGCTCAAAACGCTGCACAACCGGTGCCCAGCGCTCCATATCGATCTGCTCGGTGCCCAGATTAAAGGTGGGCGTGTCGCTTTCATGGCGCAGATGGTTGTAGCTGTGCATGTCAAACAGCACGGCGGCCCCAAAACGCCGCTCCACTTCGCTAATCAGGGCATTGAGTACCCGGTAGAACAGGCGGTGCTTTTTGATACTCTTTTTGCGCTGCGAACCCCGTAATGGCTTCTGCCAGACATTTTTTCCCCAGGCCTGGCGATAGATGCAGGTTGCCACGGGGCGGTTCAGGTCATACTCATAACGGGAGTCCATGCCGATCAGGGTGATTGGCATGGCATCAATCATCTCACCGGTGTGCGGGTCTTCCTCATAGAGGCGTTCCACTTCGCTAAGTGCGCAATGTGCCACAACAGAAGCGCGCATCTGGTGACCGTTATGGATTGCGGTACAAATTGCCGGGGTGTAACGCTCGATTTTCAACCGGAACTCCCCTCCCGGGCTTTCACACTCGAACACATCGCCCGCACGAATGCGCGATATAATCTGCTGCTCAGATAGCCTCTGCATCTTCAATCACCTTGCGGAATGCGTTCTTGCGCTCCAGCACACCATCTTTGGCAGCCACTACATTCTCGACAAAGTCGATCACTTTCTTCTGCAGTTTTACACGGTTCAGGCGGTTGATACGGGTGATACCGCCCGGGCTGAGCACATTCACCTCAATCAGCTTGCCGTTGATTACGTCCAGCCCTGCAAAGTACAGGCCATCGCGTACCAGCTGTGGGCCAATCGCCCGGCACAGGTTCTTCTCTTCTCGTGTCAGCTGGTGCTTCACTTCGCGTCCACCGGCATGGATGTTGGACCGCACATCATCTCCCGATGGAACCCGGCGCATGGCTCCAATTGGTTCACCGTTAAGCATCAAAATACGTACATCCCCGTGCTCAGCGCCTTCAACGTACTCCTGCAGAATCACGTAGTTGCTCTGCTCACCGGAGCCTATGTAGAAGTCCAGCAAAGAACGGAAGTTCTGGCGGGCGCTTTTCTCGATCACGATCACACCCTGTCCGCCATAGCCATTTAACGGCTTCATAATCATTTTTTCTGTAGGCGAATCCCGCAATACCTGCTCCAGATATTCGCGGTTCTTGGACACATGCGTGGCCGGAATAAAACGGCTGGCTTCACCACTGAACGATGCCGGGTAGAGCTTATTATTAGCAATACGCAGGCCATCCAGGTCGTTCATGATGAAGGTGTCGTTACGTACTGAATCCAGAAAATTCAGCGCCACTGTATCCAGCGGTGGATTGGCGCGCATGATGATGGCATCAAACCCGGCCAGCGGCAGTTTGCAGCGCTTGAACTCGGCCTTGCGATAAAACGAGGGTACATTGGATGTAACCTTGTCGGTTTTGCGCAGCACGTTACAGAACGCGTGGACCACACTGTCACGGATGGTCAGGCTGTTTGGCGTGGTAATCGCCACCGTAATACCACGACTGGCCGCTTCATGAATCATGCGCAGCGTCGTGTCGGTTTCAGGATCAACGCGATCCCATGGGTACATAAGAAAGCAGACTTTCACGCCAGTAGCTCCAACCCGGAAAGCTTATCCGGGTAAACGATAAATAAAACTGATAGTAAACTCTGGGCGCAGCAGTACGCCGCAGCTTCAATTGATTGATTCAGCGTATCGGGTACAACCAGAGTAAGTGAACAATCGGCCAGCGCTACTGAAAGCGGCCTGGCCTCTGCCTGAAACAGGGTGTCTACTTAGGCAGATCGGTTATAAGATAAGGGTCTTGCATGGTGATAAATCCACTAACTGTTACGAATTTCCATAAAAGTTGCAAAATTCCGATATATTCCATCAGAAAACAGCTTGAATATATCGCTTGCCAGCGCATTGCCCATCGACAGTCCACCGCTACAGGCATCGTGATGGAGCCAGCTCGGTGCGGTATCAGTAAACCAGCAAGAATTATCTCACCCTGCTGCTGGGTGGATTATTAGCGCGGCATCAGATACTGTAAAACAATAGTTTTTCATTGTTTTAATCAAAATGTTTTATCGAACATATGGACCTCAGCCTGCTACGTACTTTCCTTGAAGTATCCCGTACCCGTCACTTTGGCCGGGCGGCCGAAAACCTTTACCTGACCCAGTCCGCAGTCAGCTTTCGTATTAAGCAACTGGAAGGGCTGGTGGGGGTATCTCTGTTTACCCGTCAGCGTAATAACATCATGCTGACCACGGCCGGTGAGCGGCTGATTCCCCATGCTGAAAATCTGCTGGCGGGCTGGCAACTAGCGTTGCAGGATGTGGGGGTTTCGGAGCAGCAGGATACCCAGCTGGTACTGGGGGGTATATCCAATCTGTGGGGTACCTTTCTGCAGTCGATTCTGCCGCAGCTGGCGGCGGAATTTCCCGGAGTCTCAATCCGTACCGAGATCAATACTCAGGTTGAGCTGACCCGCTCGCTGGTCTCTGAACGGCTGGATATCGCTGTGGTGATCGATCCGCCTACTATGGCCGGGCTGGAAACCGTACGCATCGGTGGTATCGAGCTGGTGTTGGTGTGTAGCCGCCCGAATGCAGCGCTGAGTGATGCCGAGGAGATCGGCTATATCTTTGTTGACTGGGGCACGGCTTTTAACCTGCAGCATGCCAAGCTGTTTGATGCGCCCGTGGCACCGATTCTGCACACCGCCCAGAGCCAGATTGCACTGGAATTCCTGATCACCTATGGCGGTATGGCCTTCTTGCCTCGCGCACTAATCGCCCCCTACCTGGAGGAAGGGGCACTGCATCTGATCAATAATGCAGAAACCGCTACCCGTGATGTGTATGCCGTAACCGCCAGAGTCTCCGCCCGTAAGCAGGTGGTAGGCGCGATTATAGAACGGCTGTGCGAACTGGAGCTGAAGCCGCAAGCCAGTTTGCAGCCAGCCGAAAGTGCTCAAAATAGTGGGGTAGCCGCAAAGAAAAACACTTTATGAAAATCTCGCCAGCACTGTTAGAAAGCTCAGCTCTGGTTGCATAGCAACATCCCAGGCCGTGCAAAAATTACAAAATCAGATCGCTCTATTTGCGAATGAGACTCAAATCGGTTCAAATTTACGGAAATGTTATAGAGTAACAATCAGGAGCAAGCAGTGAACAAAGCTATCCACCCGGACTACGATTACGTTGTATTCAGAGACACCAGCTGTAACCGCAGCTTCCGTATCCGCTCCACCTGTAAGTCAGATCAGACGATTGTCTGGGAAGATGGCAATACCTACCCGCTGATCAATCTGGATATCTCCAGTGCATCGCATCCGATGTACACCGGTGAGGAGCGCCAGGTGAAATCCGAAGGGCGAGTGGCACAGTTCAACAAGCGTTTTGGCGGTCGCAGCCTGAAGCGGGCCTGAGCCAGGGAGAACAGCGATGCAGGTACTCAGTTCACTAAAAACGGCCAAGAATCGTCACAAGGATTGTCAGGTTGTTAAACGACGGGGTCGCCTTTACGTCATCTGTAAAAGTAACCCTCGCTTTAAAGCACGTCAGGGCAGCGGTAAGAAACGCTAAAAGCTTTTACAAAACGCGGGCCTGGCCCGCGTTGTTATATGGAGGAAGCCTTTCTACCCCAGCATCCTGCCTTATCTGTGTTGTTCAGAGATTAATCATCATCCTGCATAGATATAGAATACTTGCCTGAATCAAGGCCTGCTAACCGCTCGACGATGATGGATACTTCCAGGTCTGATAAAACCGTTGACTCATCGTCCGGGCAGAAACTGTGCACATTTTTAGACCCATCATATTTTATCTTCCCGAGAATCTGACCGCTGCTGCTAATGCAATCAAGGTCTTGCTGGATGGGAAAGAACAGCACCATATGAAACATCCTCTGGAAACTATATTTTGGTGAATGATAGCCGCAAAGCCAGCCTCGCTGCCAGCAAGCAGGCGCTTACAGATCAGTGGACAACGCCTCATATACCACCCTGGGCACTACCGGTGCAGGTTCGCTGCGCTTCATCACCACAGCTAATCCCGGTGCGCGGCACTGGGGGGTAATGGGCACCGCACGTAACTGGCTATGGTTCATCCCTGCCAGCTGGTCACCCGGAATAATGGTGGCGCTGATCCCCGCATCGACCAGCTGCAGCAGCTGGTGGACTGAATCGGTCTCGACCACCGGTTTCAGGCTCAGCCCCTCGGTCAGCAGCTCCTTATCCAGAAACTGGCGAAAGTAGTTATTGCCGGTCAGCAGGCTGAGGGGGAGTTCGGCGACCTGCTGCCAGCTGAGTGTGGCATGCTCGGCGAGCAATGCTGTGTGTTGAAACTGCCCCGGATGGTAAAGCAGGTGGCAGATACGCTCGCCCAGAGGGTTGAGCTGAAAATGCTGGGTATTTACGGCCTGGGCATACACAATACCGACATCCAGCTTGTTGTGGCTCAGCTGCTCTAATATGGTTTCGTTGCTCAGGCTATGGAGTTCAAAACGCAACTGCCCATGGCGCTGCAACAGCGTGCCCAGTTTCTCAGCTAGATTGAAATCCGACAGTGGCACCATGCCCAGTCGTACCGTGCCGACAATCTGGCCCTGTAATGCCCTGGCTTCAGATTTGATGGCATCGCAGCCAGCCACCACATTGCGAGCGTATTGCAGCAGGTGCTCACCTTCGGGGGTAAAGCCCTCAAAGCGCTGCTTGCGGACCACCAGTGGCACCCCCAGCTCTGCTTCCAGTGCCTTGAGGCGCATGGAGAGGGCGGGTTGTGAGATAAAGCAGGCATCGGCTGCTTTTTTGAAATGACCGGTGTCACCCAGTGCGCAGAGCAGGCGCAGCTGCTTAATATCCATACCTTTCTCGTTACCTGTTACTTACCAGCTGGTGAGTTATTGATAACCCTAGCTTATCACCGGTTCACGACTATTGATTGGCCAGCCGGGGCGTTAAGGCGGAAGATTGTAATCTTTTCAGCATCTTGCCCACGCATCCGGTTCGTTCAGGAGAGAGTCCCATGGCCAGCAAACAACGTATCAAACCCTATACCCACGCCGCCGGTGGCTGGGGTGCGCTGGCAAGTACAGCTAAACACTGGATGAAAAGCGATAACCTGGCGGCCAATATCCGCACTCTGATGCGCACCAACCAGCAGGCGGGCTTTGATTGCCCAGGTTGCGCCTGGGGTGATGGCTCGGGCAAGAGCATGGTGCGATTCTGCGAGAACGGGGCCAAGGCGGTGAACTGGGAAGCGACCAGCAAGCGGGTGGATGCCGGGTTCTTTGCAGAACATAAGGTCAGCTGGCTGCACCAGCAGTCGGATTACTACCTTGAGTTTCAGGGCCGTATCGCGGAGCCGATGCGTTACGATGCAGCCAGTGATACCTATCAGCCGATCAGCTGGGACGATGCTTTTGCACTGATCGCCCAGCACCTGAAGGCGCTGGACACGCCGGATCAGGCGGAATTTTACACCTCGGGCCGGGCCAGTAACGAAGCGGCGTACCTCTATCAGCTGATGGTGCGCAGCTACGGAACCAATAACTTTCCTGATTGCTCCAATATGTGCCACGAGGCCAGTGGTCTGGCGCTTAACGCCAGCATTGGGGTGGGTAAAGGCACGGTGTTGCTGGAGGATTTTGAAGAGGCAGATGCGATTTTTGTGTTCGGCCAGAACCCCGGCACCAACCACCCACGGATGCTGGATGCGCTGCGTGATGCCTCCAAAAACGGTGCCCGTGTGGTCAGCTTCAATAACCTGAAAGAGCGCGGCCTGCAGCGCTTCACCCACCCGCAGAATCCGGTGGAGATGCTGACCAACGGCTCAACACCGATCAGCTCTGATTACTTCTGCCCGACCCTGGGCGGTGATATGGCCGCAATCCGCGGCATGGTGAAACACCTGCTGGCGATGCACCGTGAGGCGCTGGCCGACGGTAAACCACCGGTGTTTGATCTGGACTTTATTGAACAGCACACCGATGGCCTGGATGCGTATCTGGCCCAGGTGGATGCCACCGACTGGGCGCAGATTGAGCAACAGAGCGGCCTGAGCAAGGCCGAGCTGGCCCACGGCGCGGATATCTATGCCAATGCCGAGCGGGTGATCTGTAGCTGGGCGATGGGGCTGACCCAGCATAAACATTCCGTGGATACCCTGCGTGAGGTGACCAATCTGCTGTTACTGCGGGGCAATATCGGCAAGCCAGGGGCCGGTGCCTGCCCGGTGCGCGGGCACAGCAATGTGCAGGGTGATCGCACCATGGGTATTAATGAAAGGCCGGGCAAGGCGCTGCTGGACAGCCTGGAAA
>Ga0193950_1000264_pt1 | contig 12302 bp, 10 predicted proteins | sample BB_1_MG_FD_144485 | JGI IMG/M metagenome (GOLD analysis project Ga0193950, IMG submission 144485) | Microbial mat bacterial communities from the Broadkill River, Lewes, Delaware, United States - BB_1_MG | ecosystem: Environmental > Aquatic > Freshwater > River > Microbial mats | place: USA...
GTTCACGGATGCCCATGGAATACTCCGACAAGGAAATAAAAGGGGGTGCAGTCAGGCTGTGAATGGCCCGCTTGTGATCAGTTCGAGAGTGCTGATTCAAAAAAATTCAAAAAACTTTGCAAGGTTTTCCCGCTTCACCCGGTCTTTATCTGTGAGCACGTTGCTCGCGTTTTGAAAGAGGCCAGGTGGCTGGTGGTTATTCACCTGTTCGCGTTGCGCCCGGAGTGGTGTGGGGCCTCTGTTTTAAGACGTTGTTTATGCTTAATAAAAAGACTGGAGAACAAACTATGAACCGTCGTGATGCAATCAAATCTGCTGCAATCGCAGGTGTACTGGCCATGGGTATGACAGCAGCGACTGGCGCGATCGCCGGTAAACCGGGTATGGAAAAATGTCAGGGCGTGGTTAAAGCGGGTATGAACGACTGTGGTACGGCGTCGCACAGCTGTGCGGGTATGGCGAAGGTGGATAATGACCCGGCTGAATGGGTTTACGTACCTGAAGGTACCTGCAAAAAGATCGGTGGTACGGTCAAGTAAGCAGGCCGGGCTGGCCTGCACCGGGTGTTTGTACGGTGGGGTCAGCCATATCCGGGCGTGGTTAATACGCAGTATGACGATCGAATCTGATTGAGGAGCGCCGATGACGAACGATGCGATCTCAGGAGTCGGGCTGGGGTTAAGGTCCTGCCACTATCAGCATATTCTGAACGAACAACCCGCGGTGCCCTGGTTTGAGGTGATGACCGACAACTACATGGGGGCTGGCGGTCAGCCTCACTATTATCTGCAGCAGATTGCAGAGCAGTATCCGCTGACCTTTCATGGCGTTGGCCTGTCGCTGGGCTCGGTGCGGCCATTAAGCGAGACTTATCTTGATCGACTGGCTGAGCTGATTGATCTCTACCAGCCTGCCTGGGTTTCCGAGCACCTGTGCTGGAGTGCCAATACCCGACACAACAGCCACGATCTGCTTCCCATGCCCTATACCGAAGCGGCGGTACGCCATATGAGTGAGCGGATCAGCCAGGTACAGGAGCGGCTGGGGCGGAGGATTCTGGTGGAAAATCTGTCCAGTTACGTGACATTCGCCGAGTCTGAAATGACCGAGTGGGAGTACATTAACGAAATCTGCCAGCGGGCAGACTGCGATCTGTTGCTGGACATCAACAATATTCATGTCAGTGCCGTGAACCACGGCTTTGACGCCCGTGAGTACCTGGCCGCGATGCCGATGGCGCGGGTACGGGAGATACACCTGGCCGGTTATGAGGTACAGGGTGAGCTGTTGCTGGATTCCCACAGCCAGCCGGTACACCCGCCCGTGTGGCAGCTGTACCGCGAAGCGGTGGCGCTGGCCGGTGCGGTGCCGACGCTGATTGAGTGGGATAACGATATCCCGGCGTTTTCGGTGCTGGAACAGGAAGCGCGACGGGCGCAGCAGATCAGTCAGGAGGTCGCCAATGCCGCCTGATAACCCTGCCGAGCTGCAGCAGCTGGCGCAGTTCCAGCAGCAGTTTCTGGATCGGCTCTACTTTCAGCAGCCGCTCACCGTGGTCACGGTAAACCGTGCAGCCTGTGGTGCCGATGCGCAGCAGTGTCTGGATACCTATCGGGGCAGCCTGTACGGCGGCCTGAATCAGGCGCTGGCGGAGATTTACCCGGTATGTCGGCAGTTTGTTGGCGAGGCGTTTTTCAGTGCCATGGCCGATCGCTATATCAGTCGATACCCCTCAACGGTGGAGCGGCTGGATGATTACGGGCTGGAGTTTGCCGAGTTTCTGGCCTGCTTCGAACCGGTGCATACCCTGCCGCAACTGCCGACCCTGGCGCGGCTGGAGTGGGCCTGGCATCGGGCGTTTCATGCGGCCGATGTCGCACCGTTCGACTTTAATGCGTTTGCGCAGGCCTGCCAGCACAGCAGTGGTGGCATCCAGTTTCAGCTGGCACCCGAGCTGACGCTCCTGATGGCCGACTATCCGGTGGATCTGTTATGGCAGTGGCATCAGCCGGGTGAGGCAGGCGAGATGCCCGAACTGGTGGCGGTGGAACTGCCGCTGGTGATCTTCCGGCCGGGTGCGCAGGTACACATTGAACGACTGGATAAAACGGCCTGGCAGTTTCTGCAACAGCTCCAGCGAGATCGCTCGCTGAACGGCCTGTGCGAAGTGATGGGTGATCAGGTAACACCGTTGCTGCCGCTGGCGATAGAGCGGGGCTGGGTCAGTGGGTTCACCCTGGCGTAGCCTGATGTACGAGTTGATGCTGGTCGGGCCCTGCTCAGGTGGTCGTCGGCCAGCCTTCTTTGGCCTGCAAAAATCACCCTGCAATATGTCGGGGTTAGTCTATGCTGAATGAACACTTTGGATTGCAACGCAGCAAATGCTCAAGGAGGGGCGATGTCATTACCGTTACCCTGCTATCCCGCAATGGCCTTGCTGGCCGGTTTTCAGCAACAGTTTCTGGACCAGTTCTGCAGTTTCCAACCGGTGGGTGAAGACCCACCGCCGCTGGCATTTCAACATGACCTGTCTGATACCCTGATGCGCGGGCTGGCTGAGCTGTATAGCGGCTGTCGGGCCCTGCTTGGGGAGGCGTTTTTTGCAGACCTGTGCAGTCACTATATTCGCTATTACCCCCCGGCTATTCAGCGGCTGGATTGCTATGGCGATCATATGGCGCAGTTTATGGGCAGTTTTGCACCGGCCCGTCATACTGCCCAGCTGCCTGCGCTGGCCCGGCTTGAGTGGGCGATTTTTCAGTCCTGTCAGGCGACGCCGGGGGCACCGTTTGATTACGATGGCTTTTCGATCGCTCGCTGGCAGCAGCCGGAGTCGATTAATCTGCAGCTGGCACCAGGGCTGAGCCTGTTGCAGGCAGAATATGCGGTGGATCTGTTATGGCAGCATCATCGGCAGAACCTGGGGGCTGCCGGGCTCAAGTTTATGGATCATGGTCCGGTGCGGCTGGTGGTGCTGGTGCATGAGGGGAAATTGCAGGTTGAACGCCTCAATGAAGGAGGCTGGCGCAGCTTGATGCAGTTGTTGCGTGACCCGCAGCTGAGCGGCTTTGAGCAGAAACTCTCTGATAGCCATGGGGATCTGTTGTGGTGGGCTGTACAGCGGGGCTGGATCTCTGGCTTCAGTGTCGCAACAGCGTTGCCGAAAGTGGCTGCTGTGGTGAAGAAACAGCAGGTGGGCTAAGCCACCTGTGTTTGCTGTCAGCTGTCAGTAACCAGCAGTGAGGGCTGATTACTTCAGCTTGATCTCCATCGGCTGGATCTGCTGGCGAACCAGCTTATCCTGGGCCCGGTTGAGCAGGGAGCGGTTATCGAATGGTCCGACTCTTACCCGATACCAGGTGCCGTTCTGGCCAGTAGACTTACTGGTTTTGGCGTTCGGCATTCCCATCAGAATCAGCTTGGCCCGCATCCGCTCAGCATCGGCAGCCTTACGGAAGGAGCCCGCCTGTAGCAGATAGCGATACTGCATTTTGGCGTCTTTCGGGGTGGACTTGTACACATCCACCTGTTCCGTTTTTACTTCGCTTTTAGGCAGCATCTTGTAAAACTCAAACCGTTCCTTGTCCGTCGCTGGCGCTTTTGCGGCAGCGTCCGGTGCTGTTTTGGCTTGCGTTTTAGCTGGTGGGCTGGCGGCAGGCTTTGTGGCCTCCGGCGGTTTACCCACCTGCAGCAGGCTGTATAGCAGCCACGCCATGCCACCAAGCAAACTCAGCGCGACGGCCATTTTTACCCAGGGCGCGGAGCGACGCGCCGGAGGTGGAGGTGGTGGAGGTGGTGCAGCGGCACGGCTTTTCCTTTTATTGGCCGTTCGTTTCGGTTCGGCGCGGCTGGCGCTGCGCCCCCCTGCCTTGGGTCCATAATCTTTGCGTGCCGCCATGGTTTTACATTTGCTCCGGTGCGCTGACGCCCAGCAGGGTCAGACCGTTGTGCAGCACCTGACGTGCTGCTTCGCTGAGGGTGACGCGGGCGTTACGCAGCTCGGCCTCTTCAATCAGCATTTTGTTGGCGTTGTAGTAAGAGTGGAAATCGTTGGCCAGCTCACGCAGGTAGTTCGCCAGCATATGTGGCTCGTAACCTTCGGCGGCAGAGGTCAGTACTTCCGGGTACTTACTGAGCTTGGTGATCAGGTCTTTTTCGTGTTCTGTGTTGAGCAGGGCCAGATTGGCCAGACCCGCATCTTTATCCCAGGCCCAGCCGTTCTCGGTCAGCTTGCGCTGTACGGAACACACGCGGGCGTGAGCGTACTGAATATAGTACACCGGGTTGTCTTTGGACTCGGACTTGGCCAGTTCCAGGTCGAAATCCATGTGCTGCTCTGCTTTACGGGTGACGTAGAAGAAGCGGCAGGCATCGTTGCCGACTTCGTCACGCAGTTCGCGCAGGGTAACAAAGGAACCGGAACGGGTGGACATTGCCAGTCGTTCTTCGCCGCGATACAGAATGGCGAACTGCACCAGACGTACCATCAGGCGCTCAGGGGCATAGCCCAGTGCCTGACAGGCGGCCTTCATACGGGCGATGTAACCGTGGTGGTCGGCACCCCAGATGTACAGCACCTTATCGAAGCCGCGCTCGAATTTGTTTTTCAGGTAGGCGATATCGGAGGCGAAGTAGGTGGTTGCGCCATTGGCACGACGTACGACGCGGTCTTTATCATCGCCGAAGTCGGTGGAGCGGAACCAGAGGTTGCCGTCCTGCTCGAACAGGTAGCCGTTTTCCTGCAGGGTGTTCAGGGCGCTGTCGACGTCGCCATTGCTGGTCAGGCTGCGCTCGGAGAACCACTGCTGGTAGTCCACGCCGAAGCCGGACAGGTCATCCTGAATATCGCTCAGAATGGAATTCAGCGCGGCATCGAAGAAAATACCGTAACCAGCGTCACCCAGCAGGGCGCGGGCACGGTCTATCAGCGCATCGATGTGTACTTCTTTATCGCCACCCTGTGGCTCATCGGCCGGAATATCGGCCATGACATCGGCCAGTGGGCGGTTGTACTGATCACCATGCGCATCGAACAGTTCAGCGGCGATGGTGTGGATGTAATCGCCTTTGTAGCCGTTGCTTGGGAAGGTCAGTTCGCTACCGCATTTTTCCAGGTAGCGCAGCCAGACACTGGTGCCCAGGATGTTCATCTGACGACCGGCATCGTTGACGTAGTACTCACGTTCAACCGGTACCCCGGAGGCTTCCAGCAGGTCGGCAACGGAGGCACCGTAAGCCGCGCCACGGCCATGGCCTACATGCAGTGGGCCGGTCGGGTTGGCAGACACGAACTCGACCTGGATGCGCTCTTTGTTTTTGGCACGACCGCGGCCAAATTCAGCCTGTTCGCTCAGTATCTGTTTGACCACGGCTGCAGTGGAGGCCTGGGTCACGAAGAAGTTGATGAAGCCAGGGCCTGCCAGCTCGGTTTTTTCAATCAGGTCAGACTGTGGCAGGGCGGCAAGCAGCGCCTGAGCCAGTTCGCGCGGATTACGTCGGGCGGGTTTAGCCAGCGTCAGGGCAATGTTGGAGGCGAAGTCACCGTGCGACTTGTCTCGAGTATTTTCAACCATGATGTTGGGTTGGGTATCGCCGGGCAGTGTGCCGTCAGCCTTCAGGGCATCGACAGCAGACGCGATCAGTTGCGCTATTTGTTCTTTCATCAGTCTGATAAATACCGAATGGAGGGTTACTTCGAATCGTGTGGCACAGAACCACACAGGAGCCCGGTATTATCACGTGATACGGCGGAATTGTTAAGGGGCTGGCTGGCTGTTTTTTACGCAGCGCAAAACCGCTGGGCCGCTGGTGGTATTAACAGCCAGCGGCCGGGTAGCGGCTCAGATAGAGAATCGTTGCACCAGCTGTTGCTGCAGCTGCGCCAGGCCGAGCAGTTCTTTGCTGCCGCCAGCGGCCTGTTCGGCCCCGGTGGCGGTTTCGGTGGCCGCTTCATTAATGTGTACCAGGGTGCGGCTGACCTCTTCCACTGCACTGCGCTGCTGTTCTGAGGCGGTGGCGATCTGGGTACTCATATTGCGAATGTCTGACACGGCGGTGGCCAGCGCCTGCAGGGCTTCGCGTGAGGTGTTGGCATGGCCGACACAGTCGCGGGCCTGGCCCTGCGCCCGCTGCATGGTATCCACCACCTGATGAATGGCACTCTGCATATTCTCCACCATGCTCTGGATCTCATGGGTGGAGTTATGGGTGCGGCTGGCCAGGGTGCGCACTTCATCGGCGACGACGGCGAAGCCGCGGCCCTGGTCACCGGCACGGGCGGCTTCAATAGCGGCGTTCAGTGCCAGCAGGTTGGTCTGCTCGGCGATGGCACCGATGGTCGCCAGAATGCTGTCGATGCCGGTGCTGTATTCGGCCAGCTGGTTGCTGACGGTGACGGCACTTTCGATCTCGTCGCTCTGGTTGTTAATGCGGGTCAGGGTCTGTTCGACGTAACTGGCCGCGTTCTGGCCCAGGCTTTCGCAATTCTCCACCGCCTGCAGGGTCTGGTGACTGTGGTCGGTGACTTCGCTGACGCTGGACTCCATCTGGGTGGCTGCGGCAGCAGTCTGCTCCAGCTGGTTGCTTTGCTGGCGCATGGCGTCGGTGGCGTGGCGGCTGATGCCTTCATTCTGGTCGGCAACGCTGGCCAGTTTATGGGAGCCATCCACCACCTGACGCAGTACGGACTGCAGCTCGCTGACCACGGCATTAAGCGATTCGCCCAGTTCTCCAAACTCATCTTTACGCTGGTCATCGAAGCGAACCTGCAGATCGCCTTTGCGGACCAGGCTCAGTTGCTGACGAATCTGATTCAGGGGCTTGCGCAGTGCCTGCGTGGTAAGCAGTGCCACGGTAATGGCCAGGGCAATGGAGGCTGCAGCCAGCGCGAGAATCAGCAGGTTAGCAAACTTGCTATTGCTGTCGGCGTCCAGCCGGGCGGCATCGGCATCGGCGGTGGCAGTATTGATAAACTGATTGGCGGCGGCGCTGGACTGCTCGATCAGCGTAGCGGTGATGGCCATCTGTTGTTGCTGGCTGGTGGCCAGCTGCTGGCGCTCACGGTAGCGCTCGACCAGACCATCGCTGCCATAGAAAGCTGTATTGACCTGGTCTACCAGCGTTTTGATCTGCTGCGCGCGGCGCTCCACCTGACTGAACTGAGCAAGTGCGTCGGTCAGCTTGCCCTGGCTCAGTGCCAGGCTTTTATTCAGCCCGTCCAGCTCCAGGGTACGGCGGTATCGGATCAGCTGAAAGCGGTGCGTGCTCAGGGCACGGGTGATCATCCGTGCGGCAATGGCATTGTCGATGGTGTCCCGGTTCAGGCTGCTGATATAACGTTGCACCCAGGCGGCCAGGGCGTCACTGCTACTCTGCAGGCTGATCTCTGCTTCGATGATTTTGCGATCCAGAATCAGGTGGTGTTTGTGCTGTTTGATCATCGCCTGGGCAGCATTGGAAAACTCGTTGCTGCTGCGCTGAATATCCGCTAGCTGCTGACTGAGCACCGGGTGGTGGGCAACCTGTGGCTGGAGCCTGGCCAGTGACTGGTTAAAGGTGTCGAGCCGCTGGCTGAAGGCTTTGCTGGCTTTGTTCAGGTCTTTTACCCGTGGCTGAGCCAGGGCGCTATACAGTGACTGATTAGCCTGTTGCAGATTGATCATCTGGCCAAAGCCTCCGGTGAGGATGGGTAGCGACTGGTCGGTGACCCGGTGCATGGCGCTGGAGACACTGTTGGAGCCGTAGCGGGCCCCCAGGGCAATGATGATCATGAAGAGCACCAGAGTAGCGAACCCCAGTGAGATTTTGCGGGTTATAGTCAGTGGCATAGCGGTATCCCTGAACTGCATTCAGCGGGACCTGGTGTGTGGTTGCGCCTGGGCAACCGGCTGCAGCATCCCTGTTGTTATTTTTATTTAGGTGGTGGCGCAGTCCCTGTCGTTGAACGTTTGATCAGCACCAGGGGGATGTACTTATAGCCTGGCCAAAGGTCGATGTCTATATTTTGACCTATAACTGACCCTGAACAATGTGTTATTCGCCTGGTTGTGAATGTTTAATGTTTAATTGAAGTCAGACTTCCAGCGGGTCTACGTCCAGTGTCCAACGCACTTTTTTTGCCTCCGGTAGCTGTTCTAAAAGCTGACATAACTGACCAAGGGTGTGGTGAAGCTCGGATCTTTTCGGGCTTTGTAGTTGCAACTGGGCACGAAAGACCCCAGCTTTCTTTTCCATGGTGAAAGGGAAAGGGCCGATGCAGCGACTGTTGGGGCCGAGCATCGGGCGTTGTTCCAGCTGTTCTCGCACGGCCCGCAGAAAGGCTTCGGCGCGGCCCTGTTTGTTCGCCTCGGCTTTTAACAGTGCCAGATGCTGAAAGGGGGGCAGCTGGGTATGGCGGCGTAGCTGCAGTTCATCGTCTGCGAAGGCGCTATAACCATCTTCGATCAGCCGGTTGATGGCAGGGTGGTCGGCGTGCATGGTCTGCATCACCACGTTGCCGGGTTTCTCCGCCCGTCCGGCCCGGCCTGCTACCTGCACAATCAGCTGAGCGGTGCGTTCCATTCCGCGAAAGTCTGCACTGAACAGCCCACCATCGGCATTGAGAATCGCCACCAGAGTCACATCTGGAAAGTGGTGGCCCTTGGCCAGCATCTGGGTGCCGATCAGGATGCAGGGTTCACCGCTGTGTACCTGTTTCATCATGTTTTCCAGTGCATCTTTGCGTGCCGTGCTGTCGCGGTCGACCCGCAGCACCGGGTATTTGGGGAACATTGCTTCCAGGGTCTGTTCACTGCGTTCAGTGCCACTGCCGACCGGTTTAAGTTCGGTACTGCCGCACTCCGGGCACTGACGTGGAATGGGGCGCTGGCTGTCACAGTGGTGGCAGTGCAGATGCGGGGGCTTCATATGCAGGGTCATATGGGCATCGCAGCGACGACAGTCGGCGATAGCACCACAGTTGTCGCAGGTAAGGCTGGGGGAGAAGCCGCGCCGGTTCAGGAACACCAGTACCTGATTGCCCTGTTTCAGAGTGTCACTGATCTGGCGAAGCAGGGCGGTTGATAGACCATCGTGCAGAGCGGTCTGGCGTACATCCATCAGTTCAAACCGGGGTGGTTTGGCGTTGCCTGCCCGCTGGGTCAGTTTCAGGTGCTGATAACGGCCCTGACGGGCGTTCCACAGGGTTTCCAGTGCCGGAGTGGCGGTACCCAGTACGACCGGGATCTGCTCACGGTGGGCGCGGGCGATGGCCAGATCACGGGCGGAGTAGCGAAAGCCGTCCTGTTGCTTAAAAGAAGCATCGTGTTCTTCATCAATAATCAGTACACCGGGGTGCTTCAACGGAGTGAATAGCGCCGAGCGGGTGCCGATAACAATGTGTGCAACCCCCTCGCGGGCTTTAAGCCAGGCATCCAGCCGCTGACGCTCGGTCAGATTGGAGTGCAGTACCACCACCTGCAGATTGAAGCGGGCTTTGAAGCGGGCGACGGTCTGCGGTGTCAGGCCGATCTCGGGGATCAGAATCAGCGCCTGTTTGCCTGCTCGCAGTGCGGCTTCAATGATTTGCAGGTAAACCTCGGTTTTACCGGAGCCGGTAATGCCTTCCAGCAGAAAGGGCTGGAAACCGCTGCTCTGGTTCACGCTGTCGACCGCCAGCTGCTGCTGGCTGTTAAGGCTCAGGGTTGGCTCACGCAGCAGCTCGGGTGGCAGCTGGGGGCGGTGGCTGTCGGGGGTAAACTCGAACTGTTCTGCCAGCCCTTTGTCAGCCAGTTTTTTCAGTACGGTACTGTCGCCACCTTCGGCCCGCAAAGCGTCGCTACTGATGCCCTGAGGGTGCTCCAGCAGGATGCTGAGGGTTTCATGCTGCTTTTTAGCCCGTGCTGAGAGGGCAGTAGGGCAGGCGTCTTTGCTGGCGCGCCAGAGCAGGGCATGAGCAAACTGGCAGGGCGCGCCTTTGCGCAGCAGGATCGGGAGTGCCAGCTGCAGTGCATCGCCCAGCGGGTGATGGTAGTAACTGGCTGCCCAGCGTGCCAGTTCCAGCAGGTGGTCGGGCAGAGGCGGTTGCTGGTCGAGAATTTCCAGTGCCGGTTTCAGTTTGCCTGCCGGTACATCGCTGTGTTCGCTGACTTCAACCAGCAGGCCGATTACATCTTTCTGCTGGCCAAATGATACCCGTACCCGCAGGCCAGGACGCAGATCCTCCAGCCGGGTATCGGCCGGTGGCAGGTAGTCAAACAGGCGGCGGAGCGGGGTAGGAATGGCCAGGCGCAGTACGGACATCAGAACCTTCGACAGGGCTATCAGGAAAGAGGCGTCAGTGTAGGAAATTCGACGCCGGGAATAAATGAAAGAAACAGACGGATTATTGCGGCACGATCTACGCTGTATATATTGCAGCCAGTGTTGGACGTGCGTATAATCCGCCGCCTACTCGACATCATCGGCTTCGGCCGTATTTAAACCTCCGTGCGGTATCTGGAGTGGATGCACAGAAAGGTGTGCAGCAACCAGATGGCGGCACAAAGTGAGAGCAAAAAAATGAAAGCTGATATCCATCCGAATTACGTAGAAATTACTGCAACCTGCTCTTGCGGTAATGTTATCAAAACCCGCTCTACCGTGGGTAAAGACATGCACCTGGACGTATGCTCCTCTTGCCACCCGTTCTACACTGGCAAGCAGAAAGACGCGACTTCCGGTGGCCGTGTTGATCGCTTCAACAAGCGTTTCGGCGGTCGTAGCCTCAAGAAGTAATCAATGCTTCTTGCGCTCGAGAAAAAGGCACCCTTATCCGGTGCCTTTTTGTTTTTCTGCACTCTGCTTTTTGCTTTACCTGCCTCCGGCCGAGATTGCTCGGCGCTGCTGTTACCTCCGAACACCCCTGCTGAATCAGTTCATGTCCGTTACGTTTATGATGGCGATACTGTCCAGCTGGATGATGGTCGTCGTGTCCGCCTGCTGGGCATTAATACCCCGGAAATGGGCCGTGATGGCCGTGCTGATCAGCCCTTTGCGCTGGATGCACGCCAGGCGTTGCAGAGCCTGACAGCACAGCGAGAGCTTCTATTGGTGGTGGGTAAAAAACGTAAAGACCGTTATGGTCGGGTACTGGGGCATCTGTTACACAGCGATGGCAGCCTGCTCAGTGCTGATCTGTTGTCGAAGGGGCTGGGTTACTGGATTTCACTGGCACCCAATACCCGTGCGACCCGTTGTCTGGCTCTGGCTGAACAATCAGCCCGGCGTGCTGGTGCAGGGCTATGGCAGGTCGATAAAGTGCGTCAGGCCCGCCAGCTGGTGCCGGGTGATCAGGGCTTTATGTTGCTGGAGGGGCGGGTAACGGATATTCAGGCCAGTCGTAAAGCCCACTGGTTGACGCTGGATAACCGGCTGGTGGTGCAGGTGAACAAAGGGCTGGACCCTGCGCTGAACCCGGGTGTAATCAACGCCCTGCGTGACAAGCGCGTTGCTGTACGTGGCTGGGTGATTGATCGTCAGGCTCGTGGCCAGCGCCTCAAAAAAGGTTACCAACGCTGGCTGTTACGTGTGTCTGCGGCTCCTATGTTGCAGTCTATAACTGACATTTAAGTGCAGGTTTGGACTGTGATTGAGCGCTATCGCTCTGTTCCTTACTCCGTAAAGATGATTGTATTTACATCCCCTGACGCATATCAAATTGGCCCAAAGGCCCTGCCCCCGTTAGTTGTGGGGATTATGCCTTTTAGATATGATGTTGGGCTCGTCTTTTGTTAACAAACTTTGGAACAGCAGCCATGTCTGAAGATATGAAGCAAGCCGCCCTCGATTATCACGAGTTCCCACGCCCTGGTAAGATCAGCGTTGAGCTGTCTACCCCGGCCGAAAGTGCCCGTGATCTGGCCCTGGCCTACAGCCCGGGTGTTGCTGAGCCGGTACGTGAAATCGCCAAGGATCCGGAAAACGCTTACCGCTATACGGCCAAGGGCAACCTGGTCGCCGTTATTACCAATGGTTCTGCCATTCTGGGTCTGGGTGATTTGGGTCCACTGGCATCCAAGCCGGTAATGGAAGGTAAGTCTTTGCTGTTCAAGAAGTTCGCAGGTCTGGACTCTATTGATATCGAAGTGGATGCTGAAAGCCCACAGGCTTTCATCGACACCGTAGCGCGTATCGCCGACACCTTCGGTGGTATCAACCTGGAAGATATCAAAGCGCCAGAGTGTTTTGAGATTGAGCGCGCTCTGATCGAGCGTTGCAGCATCCCGGTATTCCACGACGACCAGCACGGTACAGCAATTGTAACGGCTGCGGGCATGATCAACGCC
>Ga0193950_1000267_pt1 | contig 12236 bp, 13 predicted proteins | sample BB_1_MG_FD_144485 | JGI IMG/M metagenome (GOLD analysis project Ga0193950, IMG submission 144485) | Microbial mat bacterial communities from the Broadkill River, Lewes, Delaware, United States - BB_1_MG | ecosystem: Environmental > Aquatic > Freshwater > River > Microbial mats | place: USA...
CGTCGTTCCCGTTCGGCTTCGGCCTGTTTGGCGATGGCGCGCACCATCGACTCATTCAGGTCCACATGTTTGATCTCTACGTTGCTGACTTTGATGCCCCAGTCGTCGGTTTGTTGATCGAGAATGGTCTGGATATCCAGGTTCAGGGTGTCCCGTGAGGCCAGCAGTTCGTCCAGCTCGTGCTGGCCGAGCACGGAGCGCAGGGTGGTCTGCGCCAGCTGGCTGGTGGCGTTGTGGAAGTCGGCGACGTGGATAATCGCTTTCTGCGAGTCTACCACCCGGTAATAGACCACGGCGTTGACCTTGACCGAGACGTTATCACGGGTGATCACATCCTGTGTGGGGACATCCAGCGTCACGGTACGGATATCCACCCGCACGATGCTCTGGACCAGCGGGATTACCACAATCAGCCCCGGCCCCTTGATGCGATAGAACCGGCCCAGCAGGAAGATCACCCCACGTTCATACTCGCGCAGGATACGAAAGGCGCTGAGCAGCAGCCCGAGGGCCATTACGCTGAACGCGATGGTGAAATAGAAACCGAGCATTAACGTTCCTCCGGGTGAGCACGGGCCAGCACAGGAGAGACGTCCAGAATCAGGCCGTCGACCTTACTGACGATTACCGGTTGATGGGGGGCGATCGGGGTATTGCTGCGGGCAAACCAGATTTCACCGTGCAGCTGCACTTTGCCCTGGGTGTGGACCTGATTGAGGGTCATGGCGGTTTCACCGACCAGCATCGCGACGCCGCTGGCGACCGGGGTGTTGCGTGATTTCAGTGCCATGGCCAGCAGCAGCATGCAGACCAGCCCGCTGAGCAGGCTGAAGGCGGCGACCAGTGGCAGGGCGATCTGAAAATCAGGCACCTCAGTGTCCATCAGCAGTATGGAGCCCAGCACAAAGGCGACCAGCCCACCCAGGCCAAGAATGCCGAAGCTGGGGGAAAATGCCTCAGTCATCATCAACCCCAGCCCGAGGATAATCAGCGCCAGCCCGGCGTAGTTGATCGGCAGCAGCTGCAGGGCATAGAGCGCCGTCAGCAGGCTGATCGCCCCCACCACACCGGGCAGACCCACGCCGGGGTTATAAAACTCCAGCAGCAGGCCATAGAATCCGATCAGCATCAGAATATAGGCGACGTTGGGATTGGTAATGGTGCTGAGAAACTCATAGCGCCAGTCCAGTTCCAGCACCACAATTTCCAGCCCTGCGGGGCTGAGGATAAGCGCCTGATTGTTGAGCTGAATACTGCGCCCTTCGATCTGTTTCAGCAGATCGGCGATATCATTGGCCACCACCTCAATCACGGACTGTGCCAGCGCGGCACGGGCATCCAGGCTGACACCTTCACGCACTGCCTGTTCAGCCCAGTCGGCATTGCGGCCATGCAGCTCAGCCAGGCCGCGAATATGGGCCACGGCATCATTAATGACTTTCTTTTCCAGTGCTGAGGGTTGCGGCGCGGCACGGTTATCTTTTTCACCCGGTGGTGCGCCAGGCCGTGCTGGCATGCCCATCTGAATCGGGGTGGCTGCTCCCAGGTTGGTGGCCGGTGACATCGCCGCCAGGTGGCTGGCATACAGCAGGTAAGTACCGGCGCTGGCGGCACGGGCCCCTTTGGGGTGCACGTAGATCACAATGGGTACACGGGAGGCCAGAATCCGATGGATCATCGCCCGCATACTGCTCATCAGCCCGCCGGGAGTGTCCAGGGTGACCAGCAACAGATGTACCGGTGCCAGCTCGGCCTCGTCGATGGTGCGGATCAGCAGATCACTGCTGGCGGGGCCGATCACGCCCTGCAGCTTGAGCTGCCAGATCTGCTGGGACTGTTCATTGCTGATTGAGGTGTTTGCCGGGATGGCTGGGTCGGTTGCACTGGCAGCAGGGCTGAAACTCAGCGCACAGCACAGGATAAACAGGCTCAGCAGTATCCGGCGCAGGGCAGCGCTGTTGCCCACCGGCCGGGCTGTGGAGAACCGTGATTGAGAGACTGCCATACTTCGCTACCGCCCATCGAGCGCGCGGGCGCGCCCGGTACAATCATACTGAAGATACCTTCAAGCATAGTACAGGGAGGCGGGGCGTCGCGGTGGCGAGAGGGTCGAGCGGGGGAGGCGGGTGCAGGCCGCCTGCCAGGCTCAGTCTGCCAGGTGACCGGCGTGGAACTTCAGGTGGTCGTCGATAAAGCTGCTGATAAAGAAGTAGCTGTGGTCGTAACCAGGCTGCATCCGCAGTTGCATCGGGTATTCGGCATTGGTGCAGGCGTGGGTCAGGGCTTCCGGTTTCAGCTGTTCGCTGAGGAAGTCATCATCGGTGCCCTGATCAACCAGCATCGGCAGTTTCTGCTTGCTGCGACGGATCAGGAAGCAGGTGTCCCACTGCTGCCAGTCCTGGCGATCTTCACCCAGGTAACCGGTGAAGGCTTTCTCGCCCCATGGGCATTCCATCGGGTTGGTGATCGGTGAGAAGGCGCTGACGGACTGGTAACGGTCCGGGTTTTTCAGTGCGCAGATCAGTGCGCCATGGCCGCCCATGGAGTGACCGCTGATGCTGCGTTTGCCATTGAACGGGAACACTTCCTCAACCAGTGCAGGCAGCTCGTCGCTGACATAGCTGTACATCTGGTAGTGCTGGTTCCAGGGTGCCTGGGTGGCGTTGATGTAAAAACCCGCACCGGAGCCAAAATCGTAGCTGTCGTGCTCGCCTTCGAAGTCACTGCCTCGTGGGCTGGTGTCCGGGCAGACAATCGCCAGCCCCAGCTCGGCCGCTTTACGAAACGCCCCGGCTTTCTGGCTGAAATTCTCATCGGTGCAGGTCAGGCCGGACAGCCAGTACAGAAACGGCACCGACTGTTCCTCTGCCTGAGGGGGCAGGTAAACGGCGAACACCATATCGCAGTTCAGGGTGGTTGAGGTGTGACGGTAACGCTTTAGCCAGCCGCCAAAGGCTTTATTCTGGCTGATCAGTTCCAGGGACATAACGACTCCTTAAAACAAGGCCCGCACATGGCGGGCCTGGGGACTAAATCAGAACAGCACCACAGAACGGATGCTCTTACCTTCGTGCATCAGATCGAAGGCTTTATTGATATCTTCCAGCCCCATGGTGTGGGTGACGAAGTCATCAATTTTGATCTCGCCGTTGATGTACTGCTCAACGTAACCTGGCAGCTCGCTGCGGCCCTTAACGCCACCGAAGGCGGTACCACGCCAGACTCGCCCGGTTACCAGCTGGAATGGACGGGTGCTGATCTCCTGACCGGCACCGGCGACACCGATGATCACGGACTCGCCCCAGCCTTTATGGCAGCATTCCAGTGCAGAACGCATCAGCTCCGGGTTACCGATACATTCGAAGGAGTAATCAACCCCGCCGTCTGTCAGCTCGACGATCACATCCTGGATCGGGTCGGCGTAGTTGCGTGGGTTGATAAAGTCGGTCGCACCCAGCATACGGGCCATCTCGAACTTATCTTCGTTGATATCAATGGCAATGATACGCTCGGCTTTGGCCAGTACCGCACCCTGGATGGTGCTCAGACCGATACCGCCCAGGCCGAATACGGCCACGGTAGAGCCTGGCTCAACTTTAGCGGTGTTCAGAACAGCACCGATACCGGTGGTTACACCACAGCCCAGCAGGCAGACTTTATCCAGCGGCGCTTCCTTGTTGATCTTGGCCACGGCGATCTCAGGCATCACGCTGTATTCAGAGAACGTAGAGGTGCCCATGTAGTGGTGGATCGTCTGACCCTTGTAGGAGAAACGGCTGGTGCCGTCTGGCATCAGGCCCTGGCCCTGGGTAGCGCGAATCGCCTGACAGAGGTTGGTTTTGCCAGACTTACAGAACTTACACTCACCACATTCAGGGGTGTACAGCGGGATAACGTGGTCGCCAGGCTTGACGCTGGTGACACCAGGGCCCACTTCTTCAACCACACCGCCACCTTCGTGACCGAGGATCGACGGGAAAATACCTTCCGGGTCATCACCGGACAGGGTGAAAGCATCCGTGTGACAAACGCCGGACGCGACCATGCGTACCAGTACTTCGCCAGCCTGTGGGCCCTGAACGTCAACCTCGACGATCTCCAGTGGTTTACCTGCAGCCCAGGCGACAGCGGCGCGTGATTTCATGGTGTTTCCTCGTACGAATAATTTGTGTTGTGCACAGTCTAGTGCATGGTCTGCCATCGGCGATATAGTGTGGCTGAACAGACACTTTTGCACAGGAGCAATAATCAAGGTGAATCGTTGGGAAGGTATCGAAGCCTTTGTTCAGGTGGTACGGCTTGGCACGCTATCGGCGGCGGCCCGTGAGTTACAGGTATCGGTGTCCCATATCAGCCGCAGTGTCAGCCGGCTGGAAAACAGCCTGGGGGCCCAGCTGCTGTACCGCACCACCCGCAGCGTGCGGCCGACCGAGGTGGGTAAAGCCTACTTTGAACAGTGCCAGCAGCTGCTGGACGGCTTCGGTCAGGCGGAACAGCAGGTGCGTGATTATCAGTCCGAACCCACCGGCCTGCTGCGGCTCAGCTGTGGCACTGTGTTTGGCGAGCGCTATGTGGCACCGTTGATCAACGATTTTATGCGCCACTATCCAGGCCTGGAGCTGGACCTGCACCTGAGCAACCGCACGGTTGATCTGGTCCGTGATGGTTATGACCTGGCGATCCGCATGGGCATGCTGCGCGACTCAGCGCTGGTGGGGCGACGGCTCTGTGCCCGTCGTGAATATATTGTTGCCTCCCCGGATTACCTGCAGCGCCATGGCGAACCGGGCACCGTCTCGGACCTGATCGCCCACCAGTGTCTGATCGGCTCCAATGAGCAATGGCGGATTCAGACCGAAGAGGGTGTACGTGATTTACGAGTGCGTGGCCGCTGGCGCGCCAACTCCGGGCTGGCAGTACTGGACGCGGCTCTGAAAGGGCTGGGCATCGCCCAGCTGCCTGATTATTACGTCGCCGGATACCTGGCCCGTGGCGAACTGCAGCCGCTGCTACCCGCGCTGGAAATCCGTGATGCAGCCGTCTGGGCGCTGTATCCGAAAAGCCGCCACCTTGCGCCCAAAGTACGGCTGCTGGTGGAGTTTTTACAGCAGGCCTTCAGCGCTGAACCCCCTGCCAGCCGGGCATTTGGTCGCTAATATAACGGTCGGCTAAAAAAGTCTGAAATTGTGCGGAAAGTTGTGGTTAACAGGTATACACTCGCAGCTGAACAGTTAACACAACGCGACGAAGTGCGGAGACGAATCGAGCATGGCGACTGACAAGTTCGAAATCCTCAAGGAGATGGGAATTGAGGATGTTTACGATATAGAAAAGTACACCTACCGTACGGAAGGTGACACCGATATCCTCAAGATCTACTTCCACCGTCACCAGGGTGAGTGGTTCTCTAAAAGCAAAAAATTCAAGTTCAAACGTGCCCAGAAAACGGTACCGGTAAGCGACGGCCTGGTGCCATACCGCGCGACTACGGAGCCGTCCACGTACTTTCTGAGTGCACTGGCTGAACTGGAAATTCTGGTAAGCGATGAAAAAGATACGCAGACCAAGAAAGAGCAGCTGCTGGAAGAACTGGAACACCTGGAAAAAGTGGTTGCACGCAAGCTGGAAGATATCCGTCGCCAGATCGACGAACTCTGATCAGCCCGTAACCGGATTTCAGAGAGGCGCACTTGATAGTGCGCCTTTTTTTCGTCTGGAGGGTGGCCCAGCTGGGAGCGCAGGCGGCCCGCCTGCAACAGGCTGAAAGCCTGGCACTGTGCCTGTTTAATACACTGAACCTGCTGATTATGTCCCGCTCTATCGCGAGCATGTTCTGGGGTTGCTGGTAGTTATGCGCACTAATCTGGCCGTAGCAGCGACGTCCCGTCGCGTCCAGCTGGGAGCCTGGTTGTGTACGCGCTATCGCGGGCATATTTGGTAGTTGCTGATGGCTGGGGTCTTGCCTGTCGGCGTTTATGCTGGCTCCGGCAGTGCGCCAGGGGGACTCGTCCCCCTGGCAACCCCCATCACCTCCACAGAGCCGCTATTTCCGTTTCTGACCTGCGCCATCCGCTGAGCAAAATAAACTCGCTTCGCTCAAACAAATTTTGCTCTGATCGCTCCTGTCACAGGCCAGAACCGGGCGTCTCAGAGTCGGCCGGTTAGCGGTGCCAGCTGATGGTTATGCGCGCTGATCTGGAGTAGCAGCGATGTCCCGTCGCGTCAGGCTGAAAGCCCGGCTCTTGCACTGCTTTGCTCTAAAAGAACCCAAAAAATACAGCGGCCCCGATGTTGGCACCACAACCTGGGCCGACTCTGAACGGCCCGGAAATACAGTGCAGACGGGGCGATCAGGGAAAAAGCTGTTTGAGCGAAGCGAGTTCTTTTTCCCAGCCCCGGCTGTGCTGGATTTACGGAAACAGCCGTTCAGCCGGAGGCATGCGGGGATTGTTAAGGGGGCGCGCCGCCCCCTTGACGCGCCGGGAGGCAAGACCGGACTCTGGTCTGGCACAATACCTGACCATCGCACTGAATCTGGAGTTTCGGTTCTGTGCTGCGCTATCGCGGGTATGTATTGCGGTTGCTGATGGTTGGGGTCTTGCCTGCCGGCGTTTATGCTAGCCTCGGCAGTGCGCCAGGGGGACTCGTCCCCCTGGCAACCCCCATCACCTCCACAGAGCCGCTATTTCCGTTTCTGACCTGGGCCATCCGCTGAGCAAAATAAACTCGCTTCGCTCAAACAAATTTTGCTCTGATCGCTGCTGTCACAGGCCAGAACCGGGCGTCTCAGAGTCGGCAGGTTAGTGGTGCCAGCTGATAGCTATGCACACTGATCTGGCCGTAGCAGCGACGTCCCGTCGCGTCACGCTGGGAGTGCAGGCGGTCCGCCTGCAACAGGCTGAAAGCCTGGCTCTTGCACTGCTTTGCTCTAAAAGAACCCAAAAAATACAGCGGCCCTGACGTTGGCACCCCAACCTGGGCCGACTCTGAACGGCCCGGAAATACAGTGCAGACGGGGCGATCAGGGAAAAAGCTGTTTGAGCGAAGCGAGTTCTTTTTCCCAGCCGCGGCTGTGCTGGATTTACGGAAACAGCCGTTCAGCCGGAGGCATGCGGGGATTGTTAAGGGGGCGCGCCGCCCCCTTGACGCGCCGGGAGGCAAGACCGGGCTATCAGGCAGCACTATATCTGTTAACCGCTGTGGTCTCGTACTCTCTGCGTGAAGTGCTGATTACTTACAACACCAGAACCTGGTTATGTATACGCCATGGAAGTTCAGCATGAGTGAGCCAGTGAGCGGTAAATGCTTGGCCTACCGGCTGAAACTAGACTTATGTCATCCTTTAGTCGTTTTCTGCCTTGCGGAGTAAAATTTCTCTGGTGTATCTCCTGATGGCTATACATAATTTTCAGCCTTACTTGCAAGATGGGTAGGCTTGTAATGTAGGGTAACCTTGCATGGTTGCATTATTAAAATGTTAGTGTTTTGAGAACAGTCAGGAAATTATAAAATGGACGACCTAGTGATAATAATTGACTGGATTGAGAAACATCCTGTTATCGGAGCAGCAATACTATGCTCCATCGGATACACGCTGATTGGTATCTCAAAGTTTTTTATTACTAAACTAAGTCACGAGAGTGATTATGCTAAGCCAGTATTTTGGTCATTTGGTAAAAAATACCGTATTCTCGCTGTACATAAATATGAGCATTCTGATGATATTTCAGGCTACAGGCTGAAGCAACATTCTCGACCAGATCTGTGGGGGGAATTAATAAATGTTAAGTCAAGGTTTCTCAATCTCCGACATAAAATAGTCCCAATTAATAAAGGTGATATATTGGTTGTTATAATTAGTCGTAATGGTCGGGAAAAAAACAAGTGCATTGAATTCAATAAATAGCGAGCAAAACACTAACAAGCGGCTGTTGTCGCTACTGAGTGGCTGGGACTGCCTTTTCGCTGCTTTTTAGCTACAAGCCAGCCCCGAATCCTGGTGTTATGTCACCCGAGTTAACCACGTACAGTAGAAACTTGAACAAGGATGTATGGATAAAATGGCTTTATCACAGCAAAAGTTGCATTCGCTTAAGGTCGTTACCCTTAAAAATCTTATTGATTTTGAAATATCTTTTGATGGATCGCCTGTTACAGCAATACTTGGCCCAAATGGAAACGGGAAGTCGACAGTACTTCATGCACTAGCTTGTGCTTTTGAACCAATAAAAATTGGAGAAAACTATAAATTTAGTTCGTTTTTTTTACCCAATACAGATGCACTTTGGAATGGTAGTGAAATGAAAATAGTGCATAGCTTTCGTGATGGTAAAATTCTTCACAAAGAAAACATCAGGGAATATAAGAAGACTCAAGTACGTTGGACTCCAAGGTATGCTAACAGGCCAAAAAGAGATGTTTTTTACATAGGTATTGATAAATGTGTGCCTATGATTGAATCTGAAAAGAAGCAGGCAAAAGTGAATTATTCTACTAGAACTGTAGATGAGGACGTTATTGTTACTATCCTGAAAAAAGCTTCATTTGTACTAAACCGGAGGTACTCTACTTATAACAAGCATAGAGCTTCAGGGAAAAGCTTTATTGGTGTTGAAGTTGATGGACTTCGTTATTCTGCTCTTAGTATGAGTGCTGGAGAGCAAAAAGTTTTCTATATATTGGAAAAGGTTTTTCGTGCGCACAAATATTCACTTATACTTATTGACGAACTTGATTTACTTCTGCATGACAAGGCGATGAAAAATCTGGTTGATGTCATCCATGAGCGAGCAGTAGAAAAAGGACTACAAATTGTTTTTACTACACATCGAGAAAGTATATTGGAGCTGGAAGGTAAGGTTAATATTAGACATATAGTTCGCAAGCCTAAAAAAACGTTGTGTTTCAACGAAACAAAACCTGACGCTATTAATAGGCTTACTGGTGTTCAACCTAAACCTCTTGAAGTATTTGTTGAAGATGATTTAGCCGCTACTATCGTCAAGAAAATTTCTGCTGAACTTAGAGTCGCAAGATATGTGGCTGTTGAAAAGTATGGGGCTGCAATTAATTGTTTTACTACAGTGGCAGGCTTGCTTCTTGGTGGAGAAGATTGTGATAGTACAATCTTTGTTTTAGATGGGGATGTTTACAAAACACAAGATGAAAAGGAAGATCGAGTCAATAAGGTTATCACTGGGCATGACGATCAAGCAGTAGAAATAAGACGCTCAGCATTATCATCAATAATAGAATTTTCTTTACCTGATGATAAAAAACCAGAGGAATATATACACGCGATGATTATTGATTCTAACGAAACATATAATGAAGAGTTTAATGAAATTATTGAGATAGCACGGGATATTGTTGTAACTGATGACAGCCATAAGTACGTTAGTGAAATAATAGAGAGGCTAGGATGGGAAAGGAATATAGGGCTTTCCAAAATTATTGATCTGATAGCAACCTCAGATGAATGGGATGATTATGTGTCTGGGGTGAAAAATTGGTTAGCAGAACGAGTTGATTTGGTCCGGGAAACAGAGTCCGATGTCGCATAACAAGTGTAGTCAGCAGGACCGCCTACTAGCCACTTCATGTGGTTTCAGCGCACACCCTTGCACACAAGGCGATAACGTTTTGATTAAAATATGATCTGCGTCGTTCGACTAAATGATAAAAAACCTGACTTATCAACCGGTTAACTGTATTGGTGAGTGATCTTGGAAAAGATGTGCGTAATGATGTGGTTTCAGTAGCCTCTGCTAAAGGGCGTTATGAATCACATTTAAGCTAAAGATCTAAAGTTCATATCGTAACTTGATGTTTTATAAACCAGGAGAAATAACATCATGCCTTCAAGGAAAAAATACTGGGTAGTATGGAGCAGCGCAAATGAACAGTGGCAAGTTACTAAGACAGGTAATGCACAAGCCATCAAAAATTTCCCCACCAAGCCATCAGCTATTGATTATGGGGTCGCTATTGCAAAAAACAATATTCCCAGCCAGCTATTCATCAAAAATCAAGATGGAACTATCGCTGATGAGCGTACATATCAAGATGATCCATTCCCTCCAAGGGGCTAATTCATAAAAAAGGCAGCGGACGCTTCGCGCCGCTGCTTTGGGCGTTAAATATCATACCTAAAAAATACCTAGGATCAAAAATTAGAATCCCCCAAACCCCACTAACAAATTCCATCCTGAAAACTCAACAGATGAACATGAAGGAAAAGGAATCGATCTTCGATCAAATATTTACCGAACAGCCCAACCTGCTGGCCTCAATTCTTGTCCAACAGCAGATGGGCAACTCCATGGCGCAGATGGAAGTGCTGATCAACATCCTGCTGGTCTCCCACCTGGCCCTGAAAGAATCAGGTATAAAAATTGTCAAAATATCCGAAAGTCTGCAAGACAAAGAAATGGCCAAATTTGTTGCCACTATAAAATTCACTGAAGGACTGTCAGTATCCAGCCTGGAAAGCTCCCTTCAGCAGTACGTAGCATCCCAAAAAGAGAAAGAATTACTCGCCTATGCACTCAATGAAATGACTGAGGCCGGGTTTACCCGTTTAGAGAATGAAAGCTCCAAATACCTTATTCTGACTGGCATCAATATGGTGAACTGCATCTCTGCTGCCAAGCTGGCCTAGTTATCCGAATAATGACCACCAATGGCAAAGATATACACATACTGGTCATCAAACTTATAGATAACCCGGTCTTTCTGTGAAATCCGCTTTGACCACAGCCCTGACAGATTATGCTTGAGGGGCTCCGGCTTCCCCATTCCCCGAGCCGGGTCTTCCCTGAGCATCTCTTTCAGCAGTTTGCACAACGACTTATGCAATCGTTTGTCTTGCTCCCTGAGTTTTTCATATTCAGCCCAGGTATTGCCCTCAAATACCAGTGATCTCATCCATCTCTTCCCTGGAAGGCTGATAACCGGTTTTCTGATTGTGAGACTGCACCGAGTCTGCAATTTGCTGCATCAGTGAACTGTTTTGCAGCACATAGAGCGTTTCCTGTTCACGTTCCCAGTCATCAGCGCTCATCACAATAAAATCTTCTCCGCTGCGGCGTGTCACCTTAAGCGGAGTATGATCTGTAACTGTTTGTTCTACATAGTCTTTCAGGTTATCTCTGAATTTCTTAACACTGACACTGTCCATCTAGCACCACCAATTTTGATCGTATGGTTATACCGTACATTGTAGCGGCTGACCTGGTAAACCCGGCATCCCCTCTGAGTGCTGGCCACCCTAAAACGCCGCCCCCAACATCATCACCCCACTCAACGTCAGTAACCCATTAGCTATATGGCGAAACTGGGCCTTGCTGATCCGCTGTAACGCCAGCTTACCCAGCTGATTGCCAATCATCGCCCCCAGCCCCAGAACCAGCCCCAACCAGAGCCAGCTGCTGGATGCATCCAGAAACCACAGATAACCCGCCAGTTTCACCAGTTGCATCAGCAGGGTGCTGATCGCCTTGGTGGCCAGGATCTGTTCCTTCTCCACCTCATAGTTGAGATAAAACGGATTCAGCACCGGGCCGACAGCACCGATCAGGGCCGAGAGCAGAGCAGTGACGAAGCCTGCGCCGGTGAACCAGGGCAGCCGGGTTTTAAAGGTCAGTCGTCCGCTGAACAGGTAATCGTTGAGGCCATTGAACAGCAGAAACAGCGCCACCAGGCCGCCGAGCCAGGGCAGGCTGATCTGGCTGAACAGCCAGCTGCCCAGCAGTGCGCCGCTGATGATACCGGGCAGTAACCAGGCCAGAATCTGCCAGTTGATCTGCTGGCGGAACAGCCAGCCGCGATGGGCTGCGCCCAGTACTGAACCGGTACAGAGCACCGGGGCAACCAGCCCCAGTGGCAGCACCAGATTGAGCAGCGGGATGCTGAGCAGTGCGCCACCGCCTGCGGCCAGTGAGCTGAACAGCCAGCCGATACTGCCCGCCAGGATCAGCAGGCTGATATTGAGCAGATCAAAGCTGGGGATAAGCAGGGCGGTACTGTCCATGGTGACTCCTGATACGCGGTGGGGTGGGTATACTAGATGGCTGAGCTAACCGCAAGATAACAGCAGGATGACAACCATCGGTGTTCGTCAAGATAGTTGTCCCGATAACCTATTTCAGGCCACTTTTTCCAGGCTGCCTGTAACCTCTGGTTCTCGTTCCGGATTAAGCGCAACCGAACCAACGGGTTCCCAGTTCCGGAGCTTG
>Ga0193950_1000270_pt1 | contig 12167 bp, 7 predicted proteins | sample BB_1_MG_FD_144485 | JGI IMG/M metagenome (GOLD analysis project Ga0193950, IMG submission 144485) | Microbial mat bacterial communities from the Broadkill River, Lewes, Delaware, United States - BB_1_MG | ecosystem: Environmental > Aquatic > Freshwater > River > Microbial mats | place: USA...
ACAGATCAGTCAGTCGTCTTAGCAATCTCTTTGCGTTGCGCCTTCGTTGCACAGGCGACTTGATCCAACTGGGTACAACTACGAGCAAATCTGATTTGCTAGTGCATAGCAGCCTATGCGACCTGAATAGCCAATGAAAATCAGTTGCTGCCATCAGATATTGGTCAGTGGCTGATCTATGCTGATAGCCGCGTCGCGACCTCTCATGACTACAGTGGTGAGAAAGCCAAAGCTGCGCTCTTGCTGATGGGAGGCTTCGTTTCTGACGCTATTCAGCTATACAGCCATTTAAGTGGGGAGCCGTGGAATGTCGCAGAGTGATCACCTGCAGCTATCTGATACTGAGGTTGCAGAAGTTCGCGCCTGTCTCCAGCGGTACCTGCCAGGTACAGCCGTCTGGGCGTACGGCTCCCGTGTAACGGGCAATGCCAAACCTTATTCAGACCTGGATCTGGTTGCTTTTGCTGAACCGGGTCAGCAGGCATGCATCTCCGAACTGCGTGAAGCCTTTGAAGAAAGCAGCCTGCCATTTCGGGTGGATCTGTTTGTATGGGAACAGATGCCAGAGAGCTTTCGGGGCAACATCCAGGCATGTTATCGGGTGATGCAGAACGCGGTAGCCTGATACCTATGGTGTGTCCAAAGCGTTGGGCATAGTTTGACACCAGCTGCATCAACTTACCCTGCGAACGCGGGTAGAAACGCGGGTAGTGATACGGTGGCGGTTGATGGGTACGCTGTGCTTTGCCACATCCTGCGGTGATCCGGGGCGTAGGGTGGGCAAAAGAGCGCAGCGATGTGCCCACCACCTTTGCTACCAGCTCACTGAATCAGTGTTTTCAGGTTTGTGTAGTTATTCACCACGCTGTATTTCACTCTCTTTTCTGAAAACTGCTGGTTCATCGTGTCGAAAAAGCGGCGCGCACAATCTATTTTTGCTTGCTCTATGCCTTTCAGCTGCAGTGACTGCATGGAGCCTTTCGTTTCGGCAACGAAGTAGACATGTTTGACTGTCCCCTCTTGAAATGCGATAGCCCAGTCCGGGTTATAGTTACCTAGTGGGGTCGGGATAAAGAAACCACCCGGTAATTTGGCGTACACGCTCACCTCACTGGCGCTGTCCAGCTCTTCGACAAAGCTACGCTCGACCTGGGAGTCCGTTACCACATAGTCGTATATATGGCGTTTTAGCTTCTCGCCCGCATTGGCAAAATCCTGTGAGCTGTTGGCATCAAAAATACTGCTATCGAATGTCTCGTCGAGTGTATCGTAGGCAAGGTGTTCAATGACCATGGTCGCTTTCTGTTCATTGATCAGCGTGGCTGCTCTGGCGATAAAGTCTTCCGGGTTATGTCGAAACTGCTCAAACACCGGGCTGGAAAGCCCTGTCAAAATGCGGGCGACAGTACTGCGTTTCAGACGGCTGAGTTCAGCTACTTTACCCAGCAGGTCATAACGCACACCTGACTGCACTGAGTCATGATAATCCGGCGATTCCGTTTCCCTGATACGGAAGCCCTGACCTGCTTTGAGCTGATCGGCATCGACCTGCTCCTGTTGTTCTCCACGCACGATATTGAAGTGGAGTTTCTCCACCCGCAGGTTGGCGTCCAGCGTCGAGATGGCATTGTTGATCAGTTCGTCGCTATCAAACTCGACACGGTAGATCGCCTTGTGGTTGATACGTGCCCACAGTTTCTGAAATGCCTGCTTATCGAAGTTGGTGTTCAACTGGTTACGTTTGGCGCGGCGATCATCACTGATCTGCGGCAACTGTGCGTCTGAGTACACTGAGTCGATCAGCTGGAATATCTGCGTGGCCAGTGGCTGGAGTGCCTCGGGCAATGGTGCCAGTTGCTGTGTCTGTTTAGCCTGATGGTAAGCGTCACTAATCCGGTCCTGATCATCCGAATAGTCGTTTTTCAGCAGGTAACGGTAGATCTGTTTGGCCATTTCAGGGCTGACTTCAACCGAACCCTCTGTGGTCTGCAGTACTTTACCCGTAAAGTATTTTTCGTCCGCCAGTTGTGGCCGTGCTGATAGTGTTGCGCTGATGTCTTTCTGCAATCCGGCAACAAAGTCCTTGTAGCTTTCACTGGCAACAACTGTCAGGCGGTTGATTTCATGAACCGTACTTGCGTGGTCGATACGCTCGCCGTGCTGGTTTACAGCCAGACGTAAGCCGCGGCCCACCTCCTGGCGCCGGGATACCGTATTATCACTGTGCTTCAGGGTGCAGATTACAAATACGTTGGGGTTATCCCAGCCTTCACGCAGTGCCGAGTGAGAGAAGATAAAACGGGTAGGTTCGGCAAAGCTGAGCAGTCGCTCCTTGTCTTTCAGAATCAGATCATAGGCTGCGGTGGCATGTTCGTCATTGGCCAGGCCCGCATCTTCGCCTCGTTTTTTAAACGTCGGGTCAATAAGCTGGCGGGATTTCTTATCAATGGAGAAATAGCCTTTGTGCGTGTCAGCAACGGCAATGTTTTCCAGATGGTCCCGATACTTCCCTTTCAGGGGTTTATATTCCTGCAGCAGCGTCTGATATTCCTCTTCGAATATACGAGCGTAGCTACCTTTTTCATCTGACTGGCTGTAATCACGATACCTGGCTACTTCGTCAATAAAGAACAGGCTGAGCACCTTGATACCACGGTCGAACAGTCGACTTTCCTTGTCAAAATGGGCCTTGATTGCTTCACGAATCTGCATTCGGCGCAGCGCATCTTCGTTAACGTCACCCACGGCGTCACCCACCGCCAGTTCAATGCCATTGAGAAAGCTGATGGTATCGGTTACCGCGTTAATATCGGCCACCACGAAATTATCCCGGTACTGCTCCAGCCCATCGGAAAAATCGTACAGGTTATCGCCTTTCCCCAACTTGCGGACCACCCGGCGGATACTGCCGGATTTCAGTTTCTGCTCGAATTCCAGCCGTGCCACCGGCGGTTTGCTGGCGGAAATTTCGATATTTTCCAGATACAGGTAAGCGCTGGTACCGGCCAGGCCACGGGTGGTAATCCCACGTACGGCAATTTTCTTGACCAGTTTCTGGTTGAAGGCATCCACCGCATCCAGGCGGTAGATTTTATTACGTTCAACCCGATGGGTAGCAGAATAGCGCAGGATAAACAGCGGCCTGAACTCCGCCAGCGATTCCAGCGTTTTCTTCGTTTCCATCTTCTGCGGCTCGTCCATGATGACAATCGGCCGGTTGGCGCAGATCACATCAATCGGGCGGCGGCTCTGGAAATCGTCCAGCTCGTCATAGATACGGCGCGCATCCTTACCACGGGCATTAAAGGCCTGGACATTAATCACCATGACGTTAATGCCCCCGTCAGACGAATAGCTTTCCAGCTGGTGCAGTTCACGGGAGTTGTAGGTAAAGAAACGTACTTTTTTGCCGTAATCTTCCAAGAAATGCTCAGCGGTGATCTGTAACGATTTATGCACCCCTTCGCGTATGGCAATGCTGGGCACCACAATAATGAACTTGCGCCAGCCGTAGTGGCGATTGAGTTCAAAGATTGATTTGAGATAGCAGTAGGTCTTACCGGTACCGGTTTCCATCTCAACATCAAGGTTCAGCGCTGCACCGGAGCTGTAGCGAATCACTTTACCCTGGCTGTCATGGAATTCGCTGAGGCTGCTGGACTGAGGAATATTCTGCTGACGCTGTACCTGCTGAATATTGTTCAGCAACTGACTGTCGCTTAACTGCACAGGTGTATTACGAAACCCATCGGCTAACGGGTCCAGTTTACCCGTCTGCCCCTGCGCGAGCATGCCTGGGTCAATACGGTAGCGGCTGGCGTTGGTGTCGGGCAACTGGCCTTTGAAACAGTCCACAATGGCCTGTACCGAGCTGGCCTGGTAGGCCTGGTGTTTGAACTTCAACTTCATGGGTGTGTTTCCAGCATCGCTTCCAGCTGTGCCAGCCAGCCATTAAACAGCGGGCATTGTTCTCGGATGGTGGTAATGCCGATACGTCGTGCAATGGCTATACCGGTGGTGGTTTTGCGGAATTTCCCATAATCGGACCAGCTATCCAGCCGCTTGGAAGGGGCGGTTTGCGGGCTGTTATTAATCGCTTCTGGTGCCCCGCACTCTGCCAGTACCGCTGTGACCCGGGCTTCATCAATGCCCAGTTCATCTGCCAGAACGGCAGGATCACTGAACAGCAGGGCTTCAAACTCATGCATGGCGATAAAGGGTATAAACCGTTCACTGGCCCGTTGCGCACTGTACAGGCTGTTAACTGCACGCTGTGTGGCCTGGTTCAGGGTCTCGGCGATCTGTTGCGGACTGGCATTGTCCGCCAGCACATCCAGCCCCGGCCATTCACGGGTGCCGTAATAGTCAACAAAGGTGGTGACGCAGGTGTCAGGGCGCTGTTTCAGGTGGTTACCCAGGTCCTGGCTGACCTTTGAAAAGCGAACATCTCCGCCTTTCTGGCCGGGTTTACTGACCTGGGTGGCGCTGATGAAAATCATTTTCGGTGCCAGATAGGGTGCCAGTACCTGCTCGATAAAGACCTGTTCGGTTTTACCCTCCACCACGGCAATGACCTCAAGGTAATTACTCATAACGCGGGCCTCCGGCAATCACGTTTTTGGTCCAGAGTTCACCGACAGAGTAGTTTTCCAGCCACTGGCTGAAATCATCCGGGTTGAGGCGTTCAAAGGTAGAGGCCCCGTCTTTACGGTTGACCACCACAATATCGTCAATGGCGAACTGGTCGATCAGCGCCGGCGACTGGGTGGCGACAATCACCTGAGTACGTTGCGCAGCCTGCTGGATCAGTTCAGCCAGAATGGCAATAGCAGCGGGGTGCAGGCCCAGTTCCGGCTCATCGATAATGATGGTGGACGGTGGCGCCGGTTGCAGCAATGCAGTGGCCAGGCAGATAAAGCGGATAGAGCCGTCCGACAGCTGGTAAGGCTGCATGGGAAAGTCGGAGCCCTGTTGCCGCCAGCTGAGGTTGACCTCTTCCTTTTCGCCGCTGTGTCGAGGTTCCAGCAGAAAATCATCAAAAAACGGCATCACCAGCCGGATGGCATTGACGATGGCTTTATATTCAGTGCCATGCTGGCTACGCAGACGTAGCAGAAAAGCGCCGATATTGGCGGCATCAGTGCGGAAAACATGGTTATCCTGGACGATTTCATACTTGCGCATGGCGGCACTGGCACTGGTGTCATGGAAGTGATAAATCTGCCAGCTGGCGATGGCGTCGTACACCGGCTGCGACCAGCGGGCATCGGCTTTACCGTCAACCACTTCGGCCACCATGCGGGAACGCCCTTCATCATTATCGCCCAGTTCCCACCAGCCACTGTTGCTGTGCTGATAGTAGCGGGCTTCGTCTTCAATGGCGCAGCCATCGGCGGGTGTGGGGGCCAGGGTGAAGCGAAAACCACGGCCGCCAAAGCGGGTGGAAAACTGCATGTTCGGGGTGACTTTTTCACCGTTAAACAGCAGGTCACCGGCACCACCGCTGTCGCGGACAAAGCGATTCAGGCGGCCATCAATCAAGGCCCGCAGCATGCGGAAAAAGGCGATCAGGTTACTTTTTCCGGCACCGTTCGCACCAACAATAATGTTGAGGCTGTTCAGCTCGAAGTTATCCAGTGCCTGAATAGACTTGAAGCCCTTGATAGTCAGTTTATCGAGCGATGTGCCCATAGCTGGCCTCCGCGTACTGTTGTGACTGCATGGCTGGCGGCAGGGTTAACTGCGCCTTCATATTGATTTTACATCGGTATCTGGCGACAGCTGCTGCAGTGCCTGTTCAACATTGATACGGGTGCTGTCGGCGGCAAAGCCACTGTCACGAAACACCAGTCGCTTCGGGTGATACGTTGCCAGCTGGCGGGCAAAGGCGTCGGTAATGCCACCATGGGTATCGAAGCAGGCGACCAATGCATTGTCGGCGACAAAAAACACGGTTTTGCCGTCGATGGTTTCGCGGCGAATCGGCAGCGTCAGCTCAACCCCCCAGTCCAGCATCACCTGAAACAGCAGATCCTCTTCAGTGCGGCCTGCTTTAACATTATCGACCTGGTCCAGCAGGTCTGCCTGTGTCAGCGCATCGGGCCGGTAGTAGATATCGGCCATATTGGAGCTGTCAATCTTCAGTACCCGGAAGCCAATATCAAGATGACTTTCGAGATTTTTGTCCGGATTATCTTCGAGGATCTTTTGCCCGGCGCGACGGATACGCTCTTTGCTTAGATCGGCTATAGTTCTATACCCAGCATTCAGAGCCTGCGACCCCCCATCACAAGGTGCATTCAGCTGAATCATGACAAATTTTCGTTGCTCGTGTGTTTCTGCGTTTAATTTCATTACTGCATGTGCGGTAGATGATGAACCAGCAAAGAAATCCAACACTACATCGTCTTTGGATGTTGCTAACGATACAAATTTTTGGATTAGTTTTACCGGTTTAGGGTTCTCAAACAAAGACTTACTGCCGGTGAATAAATCACGAACGTCGTAGGCACCTGACCGGTTATCAAGCTCAAAAACACTCGATAGCTTTTCCTGGTAATCTTGGGCATAAGATTTTAGTTCGATGATCTTACTTTCATCTTCGCCAAAAATAATCTTTCCTTCAGCGAGCAACCTATTCATAGTTGATTCTGGAAATCGGTAGCCCATCAGAGGCTCTTTACACGGGCTTCCTGTAACAGGGTGGAGTACATCATAGCGGTACCCATCTTTTCCTGGGTTATGCACACCACGTATTCCCGCATATATACCGTTTTCATCAATGTTTTTATAACCGTCAAGAGGCCAAAGCTCTACTTTATGAGATCGAAACCAGCGTAAATACTCAGTAGAAAGTTCATCTAATGAGTACTTGCTTGAAAGCTCTTTAAACTTATTGATCAATACACTCTTGACATCTGAAACAGAGCTTTTCCAAACTTTCTCTATGTCGTTTTTATTCTTTGAGTAAACGGCTATGTACTCGTGCTCCATAGCAATATTTGTCGGATTGTTATCGGTACAGTTTTTCCATGTTATAGCTCCAACGTAATTATCTTCGCCAAATACTTCATCAGAAACTTTGAGTAAATTATTGAATTCATTTTCATCAATGCTGATAAAAATAACGCCACTATCACAAAGCAGGTTTCTTGCTAGCTTCAATCGTGAATACATCATACTCAACCAGTCTGAATGGAAGCGGCCATTGGCTTCGGTATTGGCCACCAGCCGGTTGCCATCCTCATCTTTCTGGTTGGAACGCTGGGTGTAACTGTCGAGATCTTCGGCGAAATCATCGTTATAGATAAAATCATTGCCGGTATTGTAGGGCGGGTCGATATAGATCATTTTGATCTTGCCCAGGTAGGTTTCCTGCAGCAGTTTCAGCGCATCCAGATTGTCGCCTTCGATAAACAGGTTCTCGGTGCGGTCGAAGTTAACGCTTTCGTCGCGGCAGGGGCGCAGGGTTTTGGCGATGGGGGCGTTGGCGGTCAGCAGCGCTTCGCGTTTGCCGGGCCAGTTGAGCTGGTAGCGTTCCTGAGGGCCATCCACAATGTGGCGCGATAGCTGCTGGCGCAGCTGATCGAAATCGATCGCTTTGCGCAGGTTGCCATCGTCATCACGGGCTTCGGTTACACAGTCGGGGAAAAGTTCGGCCAGCCGGTCGATATTCTGATCAACCAGGTTGGGGCTGTGCATTTTAAGGTGTTCCATCGGAGGTCGTCTCAACTGTCGGTACGGGCTTGTCGTTACTGTCCGGGGCGGCGTCAGTGGCGGCCCGGAGCTGCTGTTTCAGCTGATTAATCTGCTGATTGAGTTCAACCTGGCGGTTGAACTGTTTCTCGCGGCGCTGTTTCTGCTGCAATGTTGCCAGTTCGCGCTGCAGTGCCAGCTGCTGGCCAATGCGCTGCAGCTGCGCGGGCAGGCTTTCACCACTGCGGCCAGGCGCTGGCAGCAGGCTGCGCAGCAGCGCAGTGTATAGCGCTGTCATGTTCTGTACCACTGGCAGCGCATGCTTTTGTCGTGGCTGGTCATTGTCCTGTGCTGTGTTCAGCCAGCGGGAACAGGCATACAGCCCCGCCAGTGGCCCGCTACTGTACGTTTCACCGGCGGCTTTGCAGGCCATGGCGCACTGCACACCGCCCTGCTGCCGGTACAGGCGAAAAAACAGCGTTGAAGGAATCGCCTTGTTCAGACAGGCCAGTATCCGGGTATCCAGTGCCCGACAGCCCGGTTTCAGGTGGATGTCCAGCACCTGTATTTCTGCCACCGTTTTACTGCCCGCAATGTTGAGGGTGTCAGGGGCCAGTTTGTAGCGCCAGCGCACGCTGGCGACCTGCTGGCTGAACAGCTGACGAACGTGTTGGTCCGGCCGGGCCTGCTGGTACAGCTGTTCACGGGGAATCACCTGGCCCTGCGGCCCCAGTGACGCCAGCGCCGGAAACTGAAATGGCACAAAATGTTCTGCCGGTTGCAACGTCATAGGGTAGCCTCCGTGCCGGGGGCGGGCTGGCGGATAACGATAAAGTTGATCAGTTCAAAGTCATCCAGCCCGGAAATATCGTTGATCAGCGCGCTGGTGGTGGTACTGCCGAACAGGCTGTCCAGGTTATGCGCCTGTTTACGCTGGATCATCGAGCCGATCGCCTGGTCCAGCAGGTTGGAGTAGAACGTCATATCCCGGCCATCAGCGGTGGCGTGGTTAAAGGCATCACAGGCGGTAGTAATCGGGGCGGGCTGGTCTTTACAGGCGGCACGTACGCAATCCAGCAGCGGCTTGACGCGGCTATGGTCAATCAGAATTTCGCCACCCTCAGCAATATAGATCAGGTAGTAGGGGTGCAGGCGGTTCTGCTGATTGATGTTGACGCTGTGGTTGCGATTGCGCAGCGCGAAAATGACGCCGGGCTGCAGTCCTTTTTCTGGCGCGGCGGCAACCACCGTGTGCAGGCCATTGGGCAGGCTGGCCAGGTTGCCATTGGTCTTGATGTAGTTGAGCAGATCCATGCGGAACTCATTCAGGCCAAGGTCGGTCAGGTTGATGCCGGTACGCACATCTTCCAGATCAATGACTTCATCCTGCAGGCGCTGTAGCTGTTCCTTGCGGTAGGCAACATCGTTGGCCTGGGCCCGCAGCACGTTGTCGTCGCCGGTGGCGGTGATATCGGAGATCACCATACGATTTTCCACCCGTTCCCTGAGATTTATGTACTCGTCCAGGCTGATGTCCGGCCAGTAGTTCACCAGCTGAATGGTCTGGTTGCACGAGCCGATCCGGTCGATACGACCGAAGCGCTGAATAATGCGCACCGGATTCCAGTGGATATCGTAGTTGATCAGGTAGTCACAGTCCTGCAGGTTCTGGCCTTCAGAAATACAGTCAGTACCGATGAGAATGTCCAGCTCACCTGCTTCGTCCGGCAGAATGGCGGCTTTGTTTTTGGATTGGGGTGAGAACAGCGTCAACAGGCTCTGGAAATCATACCCTTTACCCAGTGTTGAACGTGGTGTACTGCTACCGGTAACTTTGCCGGTATGTAACTGGAACTGATCACGAAATTCGTCGGCAAGGTTGTCATACAGGTAGTCGGCAGTATCGGCAAAGGCGGTGAAGATAACGATTTTGCGGTTACCCGGATTAAGCGGCTGTTGCCATTTCTGATGGATCTGGGCCCGCAGGTGCTGCAGTTTGGCATCGTGCGTGGGGGGCAGTTTTTCCATCTCGGCGAGCAGTTCCTGAATGACCGCCAGATCAGCCTGAAGATTGTACTGCCAGTCGGTCAGGTCCATATCGGCTAACTCGATACGAATCTTACCGCCGGTAAAAAAGCCTTCTTCAAACGCATCCAGCTCTTCATCCCAGTCCATATCGGCAAAGATGCCGGCACTGTCGTTGACACCACAGTCTTTGAGGCTGCTGCGCTGGCCATGTTGATGGAAGGCTTCGATAGTGTGCAGGGCGTCGTCCAGGATGCGCTTCAGTCCCTGCAAGGTCAGCCGGAACGCGTGAACCGAACTTTCCAGCCGCTTTAACAGGTTGACTGTCATCAGTCGTTGCAATGCCTGTTCGCGGTCGGCCTGGCGCAGGGTGCCACGGCCGCCACCCACCGTAGTGTCGTACAACGCTTCATAGTGGCCAATTCGGCTGGGCAGGATGTAACTGACCGGTGCGTATACGGCCATTTTTAGACGGGATAACTGGGCGAAGATCTGGTTGAAACCGATAACATCGGTACGTGCCGTCAGGGGCGGGTGAAATGACAGCGGTTTCAGCCGTTGCGGAAACTGGCCGATGGCAGTGGTGTCGTAGAAGGTCTGAATGTGTTTGCGTGAACGGGCGATGGTGACGCTGTCCAGCAGCTGGAAGAAGTCGTAGTCCAGGGTCTCCAGCAGTGCGGCTGCGGTGCGTTTTTCAGGCACCAGGTCAGACCAGTTGTTAAAGGCTTGCTGGGCCTGCTTGAAGATCGCTTCGATGCTGTGCTGAGTGCCAATCTGTTCGCGTAGCACGGCAGACTCACCTTCGTAAGCCAGCGCCAGCTGGTTGCGCAGATCAGAGAAGCGGTTGTTGACCGGCGTTGCCGACAGCATCAGGACACGGGTTTTAACGCCCGCGCGAATCACGTTGTTCATCAGTGTTTCATAGCGGCTTTCGCGGTCTTTATAGCCCTGGTTATTGCGGAAGTTGTGGGACTCATCGATCACCACCAGATCGTAGTTGCCCCAGTTGACGCGGTCCATCCGTATGCCCAGTGACTCGCCCCGAGTGCGTTGCAGATCAGTGTGACAGAGCACATCAAAGTTGAAGCGATCATCGACAAAGGGATTGGTGGTCAGATTTCCGTTGTAGTTAAGCCAGTTATCCGCCAGCTTTTTCGGGCACAGTACCAGCACCCGACGGTTACGCAGCTCGTAGTATTTGATCACCGCCAGCGCGGTAAAGGTTTTGCCCAGCCCGACGCTGTCGGCAAGGATGCAACCGTTGTAAGTATCCAGCTTGTTGATGATGCCCACTGCAGCATCATGCTGGTAGTTAAACAGCTTCTGCCAGATCAGGCTGTCCTGATAGCCGGTGCGATCATCCGGCAGTACGTCATCGGTAATGTCTTCGAGAAATTCGCTGAAAATATTGTAGAGCAACTGGAAATAGATACGTTCGGGGGCGTTTTCCTGGTATACGGTGGAAATATGGCTGATCAGTCGATCAGTAACATCCTGTACCTTTTCCTGGTCGTGCCAGATGCGTTCGAAAGTTTCGAGGAAAATACTGGTCTGTGCGGGCTGATCCATGCAGGTAACAATATTCGAGATTGCATCCCCAGGTTGATAACCCAGATCAACGGCAGTAAAACCGTGCAACGGCTGGTAAACCGTTTGGGCTGACGCTGACTGCACCGCGGCCATTGGTTGCATCGGCGCACCACTGGTGTTGGAACTGAACCGGGCTTTACGTCTGATCCAGTCGGCACATTCGCGGGCGATTGCTTTCTGAGTCAGTCGGTTCTTCAGCTGAATCTCAAAGTCGGTGCCATAAAAACTGCGTTCACGCTGGGCATCCGGGATATGAAATTCGCGCTTTTCTTTACGCAGTGTGTCCGTCACTTCAGCTTCAACAAAGGCCGGAGCGGTGAAGATGAATTCCAGTGAATCAATCTGTTCCAGCTGATCCCGCAGTGCTTCAAAGGCGTAGATGGAAAAGCAGGAGGCGGCAATGCGTAATTTTGAACCCGGGTTGAGCGTCTGTTTGAGGTCATCTCCAAGCAGGTCGTTAATGTTATCTATTACGTGCACGGTGAGCCCTCCTTATAGGAGGCTGACATATTTTGCAGCCGCCTTATTCTGACTGAGCTTGATGACCTTGCTGTTCTTTTTAGCAGTTTCTCTGGGCGTGCTATACGCGTCATCAGCTATGTAATCCTTACAGTTTGTGACAGTGGCAAACTATCAGGTTTGTTGTGAGTGAGCTACGGAAATGTCCTGGACATGGGGGCTTTGTTGGCTTTGTTGGCTTTAGTTCGCGATGCGGGATATCACAGCGGTTGCTTCGTGCTTCCCTTTGATATCTGTCTGCTTTTTCGTGCCGATGCTGGGTTTGTTTTTCAGATCGTCGTTATTCCGCACGAGGTTGTGACAGAGTGAGGGGTAAGTAAACCTGAATGAGAGGCAAT
>Ga0193950_1000271_pt1 | contig 12085 bp, 11 predicted proteins | sample BB_1_MG_FD_144485 | JGI IMG/M metagenome (GOLD analysis project Ga0193950, IMG submission 144485) | Microbial mat bacterial communities from the Broadkill River, Lewes, Delaware, United States - BB_1_MG | ecosystem: Environmental > Aquatic > Freshwater > River > Microbial mats | place: USA...
TAAAATTTCTATGAAGTTCCTGATCATCGGTGAAGTTAATTGTGATGGTCGTCTTGTCAGACATCTACTTTTATATTCCTACTTAAGTTTACCTTATTACATTATATCTAATGTTTCGTTATATGCAAGATTAAATTATTTCATTATTTACCCCTACCTAAGATAAAAATACAAAGCCACTCCATTACCTACAAAAAATAAAACAGCCCCTATTTTAAGGAGCTGCAATGGTGTCATTTCATAGATGATATCGTACCACCAATCCCTGATACTCATGATCATAGTGTCTTTGGTCACGTCTGATTTAAGCCGTTTTTTCTTTCTTTTCATTTTAAAGTACTGAAGTTTGGGGGGGCTGTTAATCTTAACCTTGCTAGTTTAATAATCCAGTACTTCACGCGCCTAAAATCCCCACCACATCCTTGATGCAGTCGGCAAAGTTCCTGACCACAATGCTACAAAGCAGATTGCACCAAATGGGCAAACCCATATAAAACAGTGGGTTGTGTAAGTAGTTAGATTATTGGGGGCTGGTTTTAGCACCAGAAGAAAAGGCGCGGGGATTAGAAAAGAGATAGGGGTGGGCTACCCCTTGAGTAACAGTAATTTTTAATCTAGTAATTCTTTATTTTTATTCAAATAAAGCCATGCCCAATCATGGATTACATAGTCAAGATACCCGTTATAAGCTGTTGAACCTCCCTCAGTAATTATATACTTAGTCATAAGGATAGATACCACACCAGAAGTATAATCTAGAGATTGAAATCGGGTTTCATTTTTAATGTAATTTTTTAAAATTTCTTTTTCTTCATTGGTAACAGTCATCTTTAGATGCTTTTTACCATAAAATATTTTCCAATGATGAATTATCCATTCCCATAAGAGAAAGCGTTCTAAAAACATCAACCACATATTTACTAAAGTTAAAACAAAGGTAAAAATAAAGGTAATAAATAAATATGGTTTATAAGTAGAAATAATCTTTTCTAATTTAAAGTCATGTACATAATGTTCTGGTAAAAAAAGTAAAATGCCAGATACTACACCAAGAGTAAATGTTATTGATTTTGACGATTTTACAAATTCAAGTAACTTGTTAGATATATCCATAGCAGACCTATATTGGTTTATTCAGAGGGTTGGGTTCTAGGTATTTCTTTAACCTCAAGTGATTCATTAAATTTTAAATCAATATAGTCATCTCCAAGCCCCTTGATTTCAGCCAATAATTTCCCATTTGTCACAGGTTCGTCAGAAATAAAAATAAATGCCTTTTTTCCGTCCTTTCTATAAAAAGTTATACTAGATGTAAAACCCCCACCAATTTTTTTAAAAGCAAGCTTCTCAGGGCTGTAGAATATTTTTATATTACAAAGCTTTGTCCCTGTATCTATTATTCGCTCAATTAAAAAAATCAAATTAGAAATATTTAAATCTGGCTTAGTTACACTAAGGTCAGTTTCAAGACTGCCACTAGGGTATAAAAATACAGTAGTGAATTCAGAATCTATATCAATAATAGAGTCATCTGTAATTTTATAAGAACCTGATAAAGCTTCACCCATAACATAACCTCCTTAATCAAAAGTCTTAATCTAGCATGAATCACACTATTTTCATATTGTTTTTAGGTGTGGCGCGGCTTCTTTTTTAAAGTACTGATGTGAAGTGGCTTGATTATTCATAACTTTTAAGGCGCAAATGCAAAACGTATTTAACGGGGGCTGTGTAGCCTATTTTGGGGAGCTGATAAGCCATTTTTAGGGGGCAAATAAGAGAGGGGGAAAGGGCTGTTTTATGGTCTCATAAAAACACTGTTTTTTTTAGCATTTTCCGCGTTTTGTCTGAATATGTTTTTAGCAAAAAAAAAGACTAAGAACAAACCATTACGAATGTTTTTAGCCTGATTTTTAAAAAGTTACCGCTATAGAAGAAATAACGTTATAAGGTCGTGTGCCTTGCCTGTCTTTTAAGACTCGTTTTCTCTTGCTTGCTGCAACTCTAAAAAGAATGTGATGTGTTTTGTTTCTGCTGCTTTTATTTTCTTGCCCACTTGAATATTTATACCCAATGCGTATTTGTATATTTTAGCAAAGAGCTGTGAATCTCGTTTATCTTTGGGGAACTTAGCTAGTGATTCTATATTGTCGTTGTAATAGGTTAATATTTCGTTGTAGCTTGTCTCACTAACCCCGTTTGTTTTAGGTTTGACCGTATCCAACCCTGTAAACGCAGCCTTCCACAGCATCAATACAAAGGCGGTTTGTACAGGTTTACCCGTTTGTTTATACGGCATATCGTTTTCAAAATGCATACATTGATCATGTCGTGCAATCGTTCCCATGTTGGTATATACCCGCATTGCGTCGCTGTTTTGGTATAAATCATAGAAGTTTTTGATAATGTTGTTCTTAGTATCGAAGGCTGAAAAATCGCAGGGTGTACCCACATCATCAACAAGAAAATATTTCTTAATTTCATATCGAGTCATAGCATAACTATTGGCGCGTGTGCGTGTATGCTGCTGTTTTAACGTAAGGTATTCACTTTCATCTAATATACTTGCATTACGTACTGCCTCAAAATCTCGCACCTGTACGCCGTCTGTAAACTCAAATAAGGGGGATTTATTAACATCCTTCTTAATCCGTACATCACTAAAACGAGCATGTAACATTGTTAGGAGGCGATCTGCAAACTCGTTTTGATCACGGTTTGATTCACTAATATGATCAATCCCTAGTTTGTTGGATTCATCTAGTAAGGTTGCTTCCAACGAATCACGCGCCGCATTAAATATTTTAATGGCTTGCTCTTTGGTCATGCCTTTTTTTACACCATACGGGGTGTGGTGCTGTGGTTCATCATGGTGTTTTATTAAAGGGGTGTTTTCTTGTAACGCTGTTAAACCCTGTTCTAACAAGGCTAGTTGACTATCAACAAGTTCACCCTTGTCTGTAACAAGACCCTTATTGATGGTTTGGATAAATACCGTAATAGGGCAATCATTGCGGTAACGCCCTAGCATTTGAATGCAATCACTTGCTTTCATACCAATGTTTACAAAATTAAAAAAAGCGTGTTTAAAGTGGGTAGGCTGCTGTTTTGTGACATCAGGTACAGATACTACCTTATCCTTGATAGACACCCCGCTGGTGATTTTGGGCGTATAGATAAGAACATCATAATCTAGGGCAACACTGGGATCGTTAAAAAAGTCCTCATAATCCCCGTCGTTATCTTTGTGGATACTTAGAATTTTTGGTTTTTCATCATGGCGCGGGTGACCTTCTTTGAAGCTTTTACACCACGTTGCCTCAATCATTGCTATTTGTTTATCACACTCTATAGGGCTGCGATTACCTGCTGATATAAGGCGTTCCCCTCGCATACATGCCTGTTCTAACGTGCTAAAAAATGCCCCTTGTTCATTTTTTCCATCTCGCAATGATGACCCCATCAAGACAGTAAGCGGCTCTTTTTTCTTGAACTCTTGCGTGTCTTTTTCCATGACCACTAAATAATCTTTGTCGTTGCCTCGAATCTTATTGATCAAATCAATGTCTGATTTTGTTATGTTGGCATCACTCACTATAACGATCCGCGCTTTTATGATTGCAGAATAAAACACACAAAATGCATTCTCTTGTGCTGCTTTTCCCTTAATTATGTTGCTGTGTAAAGCCGCCATAATGCCGCTAAATTCCTCCAATACTAAAATATCAAGCTGTCGCTCTTCATTGTGCAGTATGTCTATCTTATGGGCACTATGGATGGTGCTAACCACGCGATGTGATGCATTTTCAGGTGTAGTGCAGTCCAGATAGCAATCGAGGTTCATACTATTAGCTATGTTTCGACTTAAAACCACCTGTGGTGTGATGACCACGCACGAAGCCAACAAGTTATTTTTAACTAATTTTTGTATTTGGGTAGTTTTTCCCCCTCCCATTTTGGAGGCAAGATAAACCCCCCATGGTTTTTTTGGCTGTGTGGCTATGATATCTGCTAAATTTGGCAGGTATGCCCCTGTGTATTTATGTACGTTTTCAGCAGGTACAGCGCGTAACCCCGTGCGTTTTTCCTCTTTAGCAATCCAAAATCGTGCTATCCCATTACGCAGGCGTTTTTCAGCCATTGGAGGTAACTTTTTAGCAAGTGTGTCTATCTCAGAATGGGATAAATAGGCGGGTATGGGGGGGGCTTCATTATTAGGGTTGTAGAAGTAATGCAGGAAATAATATACCAAGGATGGCGCGTGTTCCTGCTTAAATCCCCCCTCTAACAAGAGTTTTTTTAACTGTGCTTTGGTTGTTGTTTCTGCTGGTTTTTTTTCGTCATATTCCTTAAAGTCATAGGCGGCGCGTATGCCTGCAACATTTAAGCTTTCGTCTATATCCCCTGTTTTATCAGCAGTAGATCGCTTTGTCTTTTTAAATGATTTGCCATCCTTAGCAAGCTTTTTTAAGCAGCGGTTTAAATGAGCCATTAACTCTTCTTCGGTGAAGCGGTTTTTCTCTTTTCCCTTATTGCGTGGGTGCTGCTGCATGGCTTCAAAAAAGATATCTTTATCAATACCTTCTTTACCCCATGTGATGTACATAGCAGCTTTCATAACGTTGTCGTGTATCTCTTTCTGTGTACGTAGCTCCTTTAAAAAATCGCTTACATTGTCAGTGGTAGTAGGTGCTGTAACACTTGAATAAATATACTTTAACTGCTTTTTTCCGCGCCGTGTGTTGATGTGTACAGGGGCTTTCTTTTTTTGGGCATCAGGTGAGTCTACAAAATCAGCCGCATCACTTTTAAATTTAGCTAAATTTTGCATTGTATCTGCTGTAGGTATTTCTAAATCAGCTGTGTCGCTTTCTTCACCATCTAAAACTATCACACGATCCTTGATAGGGTCACCGCCTACAACCAAAGGACGCGCCGTATAATTTGGCTGTACTGTACGAAATACAGCGGGGTCTATCTTTACGCCCTCACATGCTGCCAATATAGCTTGATAATCTTTTAACTGCTGTTCACTTAATGGTTTTTCATTTATAAACCAGATATGGGCTTTTACAGAGGTTAGATTGATATGTGCTGACCCTGAAAAAGTAACCACTGTGTTTACATTTTGGAGATCGGGGAACATATCACGCACAAATTCGGCGCACTCGATGGGATTATCAACAGGGTTTATATTAGGGGGGTACTTTGCATCATCAATATCAAACATGATCACGTTACGTGGGACATCTTGGAACGGATCGCTATCATTGGTACATCGGCGGCGTTGTGGTGTTCCCTCCTTAAAACCAGCTTTTAAACGCCCATGTATGATGCATTTGAACTCTTGTGTGTCTAGGTCTACCAAGAGTGATGCTAAACATGAAAAGCCTTTAAGATAATGCAATCGAGACGAATAAACACGGTTAGGAAAAATATTTGTACTGTGTGATTTGTTTATTTCTTTACGGCAAGGTAAGGCGGAAAACGCTTTTTTAAAAGGTTCGCCTTCTGCTGCTGGGATAGCAGGGTTATACTCTGCTGTTAGTACATTAACTGTGTACTGCTGTGACATGTGTAAAAATCCGTTTTCTTGGACTACACAGCAGTTCTATATATAGGAGGGGTATGTGTACAATCAAATAATTTAGTTTTATTAAAAAATAGTGATATAATTTAAGTCAACCTAATAATTTAATTTTATCAAATAAAATTAAGTTATTTAAAAAAACTACTCGTTAGTTTAAAATTAAACCTATGAGATTGTTTGTATACCTTAGTGCCTATATAATGAAGGTGCTGTGATAGTCCTATTAAAAAAGGACTTGCCTTGTAAATGCTTTCCGAAAAAAAGATTTTTTAAAACAATCTCAAATGAAGCTGTGATAATTAGAGTTATCACAGCTTTTTTTGTATCTGAGACTTTTTATAAAACCTAAAAAAACAATTCTTTGCAAGTCTGTTATGTATGTGCATCAGTGCACAATTGTATTATGTATCCTACATTTAGATACATTAGATTGCGCCATATTAGCACAATGTTTTCAGCACTTTAAATACTTACTGTATATTAGCGTGCATCTGTCACACTTAGTCTTAAAGTAATACTAAGCTAAATTACTTGTATTATTATTCTATATTCTTTTATTTTTCATAACCTAACAAATTAGTGTTAAGTAATAACATTAATATAAATCGTTTGTAGGTGAATCTTTAAGCCCGCGTGCATTTCTGCAATATCTATTGACCATATCAAGAGACTTATGCCCTGTTTGTTCTGCGATTCTGTTCACCTGAATACCTGCTAGTGCAGCTTGAGAGACGAACCCCGCGCGTAAGCCATGCCCTGTTGTGTCGTTGAAATATTTTGTGACAATACGCCCAACCCCTTTGGGTATCAGTCGTTTACCATTTTTATTTAAAAACAGTGCATCATGATCATGTATTTTATCGCTGTCTTCCCTTTCCTCTAAATAGTCCTTAAGGATTTGTACAGGGCAAAATCTTTTGTGACCGACTGCCACATACTTAGTAAACCCCGCGCCCTCTTGGTCTGTCTTGGACTTTCTGATTAGTACCTCTACCCCTTCCTTTTTAAAGGTTAGATCTGAGACATTAAGATTAGATAGTTCAGAACGACGGCAAGCGGTAACAAAGCCTAATACTAGCAAAGCTTTATCACGCAGGGGTATATTTTTATTTGCTGCAATATCTTTAATTTCAGGCAGCATTATAGGCTTGGCTTGCTTTTGGGCTGTGCCACGTTCGCGCCGTATCAGCTTAAGGGTATTTTTAATGTCCTTATCGGCTTTTAGATTTGTGCCTCCAAATACCTCGTTATAGTAAGCCAAAGCTGCAAGGTGTGTTTGAAGGCTGGCAGGTGATAGGGGTGTATCTGTTTTAGTGAACTCGATGGAGTCACCTGATTTTTTGCGAGTCCATTTTGTAGCAGTGACCAAATACTTGATCACATCTTCTTTTGTGGCAGGTAATGTAAAACCACTACGTGTATAACAAGCTGCTGCACTCTCATAAGCTATACGTGTATTTTTTGATAAAACAGCAACGGCTAAATTTTGGCTAAATTTTTCATCAATGGTACTGGTGGATAATTCTGTACTGTTTTGGGTAACCGTTAAATCTGTCATGTTATATCTCACTATTTTTGTAGTGTTACTACCTATATTTTGCTAATGTCCTATAAGTGTTTTTATAGTACCAAAAAACTACCACCACTTCAAGCAAAGCCCCACCACGTAAGGATTTAGCTTATTACTTTTTTGTGAAAAGCTTTTATGATTCGCGCCTAAAAGTTATATAGAAGTGGCTTAAAAAGTTGGCACGATTTTTAATTTCTAGGGAGTATATGAGCCTACACTAATAAGGGACAATATAGGCTCTATGGGTTACATGAATAAACATACTAATGTCGTGACTATTGTGAGAGCGGCGCGGGTTAGTTTATCCAGTGCATTTAATAAGGATTTAATCAACTGCATTAAAACCTTGCATTTTATCAGTTAATAGCAAGTTATCAGTAAACGCATAAACCTTGCGTGTAATCTCCAAGCTGGAATGACCTAAAATGCTAGACACCTCATGCAATGCAAACCCTGACCGTAAAAAGTAAGTACCTGCTGTTTTACGTAATGTATGTGGGGTTATGTGTCTCTCTATGCCTGATTTTTTTAAGCAACGTTGAAAACTTGTCTTGATAGACAGTACATGACCTGTTTTATTGACTGAAGCAAACACATGGGGGTTATCAGGGTGTAGTGCATCTCTTAATTTTATTAGTGTCTCTAAACTTGACCGCGCCGCACCGTTCAAGGGGATTACACGCTGATTACCATTTTTAGTTTTAGGTAGTGTCATAATATTGCTAGAAAAATCTATGTATGAAATTTTAGCCCCTAGTATTTCACCTGTACGCATACCTGTATTAACTGCGATATTTATAAAATGATACAGGTGAGGTGATGCGCTAGATTTAGCCACATCAAGCATTGTTTTTAATTCCTCCTTGTTTACAAATATTGTGCGAGGGGGGTTAACCTTCATACGTGCAGCGCGGGTAGGGTTTGGTAAATCCCCGCAAGGTAGATCATAAAATGTGTTGATGTGGTCAATACAGCAAGATAGGGCTGATAAGCTGCGATTGTTGCGGCTTGCCCCTAACGGCTCTAAATGCTCAAATGCAAAAGCTTTTACCTTCGCTTTCGTTAAATCTGTGACCATAACAGGATGCAGTGGGGCTAGGCGTTTAAGGTGATTTTTAACTTCAGACAAATACTTAGGGCGCATATTTTCCCGCTTTGTCTTTTCCTCCAAATGAGCCACAAAGATATCAATACAGTGCTTTAGCGTGGCAGGTTTACCGTTGATTCTTACTACATCAATCTTGCTGGTGTTCTTTTGAAGTACTGAAGTTTGGGGGGCTGAAAAGGTCGGCGCGTTGTGAGTATAGGAGGCATTAATCATTGTACAACCCCCTTATTTTTAGCCACTTTCTTTTCTTCAATCAATTTATCATAAAGGCTGTCTATTTCGCTTTTAACGCTTTCTGTACTACGAATTGCAACACCTAATATACTGGCAAATTCACCCATGGTTATACCAATTTCATCATCATCATGGCTTGCCAGTGTTACAGCTAGATTACGTATACCACTGATATAGCTATTCAATTCGTGCAGGTTGTTTGATATGTCATCAAGTGCACCTGATGTGTTTAAATCACTCACTCTTGTATTCTCCTAACGCGCCCCACTAAGGCGCGTATACTGTTGTTTCTGCTGGTTAGTGTTTGGTTTCGCTCAAGTTGGCGAACTGTAAAGCCATCTTATCAGCAGTATCAGGTGCATCATTTAAGCTCTCTACAAGAGCCTTAGCAGTATCATCAATGCTCATAAATGATATGTGTAAAATACCTATAAAACCCTGTAGATATTCAACATGAAATTTTTTATTGATATCAGTCATATCCCCAATAAAACCATGCCCCATCATGAGGGTATCAACCTTACTATATAAGAGTTCTGATAGTACTATTTGCTTATCAGATAAGTTTTGATCATCAAGATTTTTTATTACTAACTCGATATCACGCAGGGTAAACATAACGATATTTATAAAATCAGATACCTTGTCAATATTTAAAGTTAAACTGCCTTCTTTTGTTGGGTCTGTATTTGATTCCTTTAGTGCATTATGGGCGCGTTGTGTAGCTTTTGCCTTGGTAACAAGTCGAGATGTAAGCCACTTAATCCCTGTAAATTCCCTAATAGGTTTGCTTGCGGTCATGGTTTATTTTCCTTCTTATCAGTGGTTGGTTACGTAGCGGGTAAGCTTGCTTATTTTGTCGTCAATATCACCCACTATAAGCTGTAAATTAGCAAAAAATGCAGTTAGGTAGAAACTCTCTATCGTAATATCTAAAATGCCAGAAACAAGCGATTCTACGAACTCTAAATAATGAATTACATTCTCAATTGCAAGGCTCATTTGTAGAAAAAAATAATTATTTTCTGCATCAAACTCATCAAAACAGGGGGAGTTATCAAGCAAGTTTATGATGTCTAAAAGGGGCGTTTTTAACTTTTCTGTAATACCAGATATCAGATCATGAGTAATACTTATTGTGAAACCATGAATACTGTTTTTCTCTAAAAATAATACTTCATTTAGCATGGTATTATTTATGTTAGATATTTCAGAAATAGTATCAAGCGCATTTTTGGTGTAGTCGTGCGTAATTATTGGCGCGTCATTCTGAGATTTGTATGCATCAATCAACTTGCTTATTCCTTACTTAAAAACCCATGTTGTGAATAATATCATAAATATATGGGGGTAAATTAAACTAACTTAAATGCTGGAAAATAAAGGGTGCTGTGACTTTTGTAGTGCTTCAACACCCTAGTATTTTTTGCAATATTTGAATTAATTAAATAAGGTGATAACCCCTGCTTGATAGCCTTCTTTGTAGACCGACTTGATATTGTCAGTGGTCAAGGTATTTTGCATGGGATCTAGTTGATTGATTAGTTCTAGCAATTCAGGGCTGTTTAAGTTCAAGCCTGTGTTACTGTCTTTGTGGTCAGAACCTATCTGATAGGCAGTCTCTATGATTTCGCGATTTGTCAGCATGAGTAAATCCTTTATAAACCAATTTATGGGAGGTAAAAGGCACGGTGTACGCGCCTAAAATTACGGCTTATTTTGGTGTGGATTCACTACAGCGACGGCTGCAATATAGCTTGTTGTAGGCTGTGACAAGGTAGTCAGCCCCACAGTCAGAATTAGCACATGTATCTACTTTACCAAGTCGACCACGGGCGGGTTTTTGGGACTTCTCAGGGGGTACACGCTGCACATTTTCCTCTTTCAATTTGTTAGCGCGAACGGTAGCAACGTGTGAGCGCGGCTTATTGTTTTTTAACAAATCTTGTGAACTTGGCAACGGCAAATCGTGGGCGCGGTCTGTATCGCTATTTTGGAGGGCGTTTAGTTGCTCGATTAAATCAGGGTGATGCTTATCAAGGTAGGCTACTGCTTGCGGGTTAAGTACTGCCTCTTGTGCGTGTAAGGTGGCTAAACCGTCACCGTGTACACGCCCCCCTGTCATCAATTCAGGGGGTAGATGTGGGCGTGATACAGTGGCATGAGATAAAAGGCTATTATTCCCACCACCTAGCGCGGCTAAAGACTCGTTAACATTAAAGCCATTGCTTAATAGCACGTTTAATTTTTTACGCGCCGCTTCTTCTTCTGTGGTAGCAGGTTTGATAAGGCTTGCTAATAGGTGAACTAAAAAGCCGATGCAGTCAAAGATAATGCAGAAAAAAGCCCATTTAAAACTTGCCGCTTGTGAATTCTCTATACCAAGTAATGAGGCGATCATTTTATCTTCAGCAGAATAAACCGATGTGACCACACCGCCCTCACTCATTTGGCTCTGCTTTTCTAACAAACTATCAAGGTGGCTTTGTAAACCGTTATATTTTGCATGTTGGTCTGCATAAGACCCTGCATCAATATGTTGAGAGCGTATGCTGTGTAATTGGGCTTGTAACTGCTTTTTCTTGGCATCAATAGAAGCCGTTAATGCTCTGTAAACCTCGCACCCTTTTTCTGCTCTTGATTCAAAAGTTACACCCGCAGCATTAGTCTTAGGGCTGCAATCTTGATTCATGTACTTGTTGTGAGGGCTTGGCACTGGTGGGTATTCTAATGCGGCAAGTTGAGCCACAACACCCTTACTATCAGCTTCCATTTTGGCGCGTTGTGCATCTCGTCTTGCCGTTTCATCAACTGCCTTTTGTCCATCGGCAAAGGCTGATAGTGAATTTAATTTTTCTTGTGTGATATCAATCTGCTTTTGCAAATTTACAGCAGGTAAGGAGGCGTTAAGCTTGGCGTTTATATCATCATTTGAATCATTGGAGAGATTGAAAATCGAGGATATTAAAAGAACCGTTAAGGAGGCAACAGACAACGCGCCTGATAGTGTGAACACCCCCCAATTTCGAGAGCGGAAAGAATCCACAGCATTACTGATAGCCAAGGCTTTTATAGCAACAAAGCCTATAAATGCAATTGAAAATATAATGCCTAAGGCTTGGTTAGATTGCGCGTGATACGACCACATAAGCGATAGGGCAACGCTTAGGGCTTCTACAGAGTAACCCGCTATGCGTAGCACACGGGCGCGTGATGGGTTTAAGATTTTTCTTAATTTGTCGGTTTTTGGTTGCAGTGATGCACTCATGGTATAATTACCTTGCTGGTTTAGGTCTGTATGTCAAAAATTACTTTTACTAGCACGGTGTGTAGTGTTGGAAGCACTGCACACCATCCTTTCTATTTACTTTTCTTCTTTCGACTTCTCTATCTCTTTTTTCATAAAATCTTTTATTAATGCTGTCATGTGTACGCCACGTTGTGCACACAAAACTTTAAAATTTCTATGAAGTTCCTGATCATCGGTGAAGTTAATTGTGATGGTCGTCTTGTCAGACATCTACTTTTATATTCCTACTTAAGTTTACCTTATTACATTATATCTAATGTTTCGTTATATGCA
>Ga0193950_1000272_pt1 | contig 12057 bp, 6 predicted proteins | sample BB_1_MG_FD_144485 | JGI IMG/M metagenome (GOLD analysis project Ga0193950, IMG submission 144485) | Microbial mat bacterial communities from the Broadkill River, Lewes, Delaware, United States - BB_1_MG | ecosystem: Environmental > Aquatic > Freshwater > River > Microbial mats | place: USA...
AGCTTACCGGTAGCCAGGGTGGCAGCCAGCTGAGCGATATGCAGCGGAGTAACCTGCATACGCAGGCCAATAGCTGCCTGACGAACGCTGCGACGGCTTTCGTAAGGGTCCAGCCTTGAGGCCGTCGCCTGTAGCAGGTCGCCGTTGCGCCAGTTAAAACTGTCGGGCAGCAGGCCGCCGTCCAACCGGGTGTTCTCGAGGAAACCCAGGGTACGAACCATTTGCGTTATGGGCCGCTGGGCATCCAGCCCTTCGGGGGTCAGGGCCCTGGCGTGGGCCATGCCGATCGCCCCTTCGGCAGACAGCAGAGTCTGGTCGGATTTATCCGCCTGCCAGGCGAACCAGGTGTTGAGTGAGTCCCGAATCGCTTCAGTCAGGCCGTAGGTTGTTTCGCCCGGCTGCAGCATCTCCCGTGGTGACTCGAAGATGCCGTGTTTGCGGAAGTTAACAATGGGGTTGTGTTTCAGGTTATTGGGCGACCAGAGTTTTCGTGGGTGATAGCAGCCGTTCTGCGCGGGATAGCAGTCAGACCGGGTTGAGAAGCCGTAACCGTCTTTACGCCCGGCTTTGTCCAGTGCGCGCATGTTCAGCCCTTCCAGCTGCAGACGCAGTTCCGGGTCCTGCACGGCGGCTTTTTCCAGTGCCAGCGCCACCACCAGTTTAAACACAGAACCCGGTGCGTTGTAGCTGTAGCCATCGTGCTGGAAGGTGCGCGGTCGCAGGGGTGAGCGGCGGTAATCGGAGGCATCGAAAGAATACAGATCCGGCCAGTGGACTCCTTCGGGGACTTCAGGAAATGAGGCCGCGGCCAGAATTTCGCCACTGTCAGCATCCATCATCAGTACACTGCCCAGCCGGTCGGGGTGATCGTTGTTTAATACCGATTGCTGGAGCTGGCTGCGCACAGCCTGTTGCAGTGTGCTGTCCAGGGTCAGATCAGCGGTTACATCGCTGTAACCATGCCTGCCCAGCCGGGAAAGCATCCCCCCCAGACTGCGTTGATGGCCGGGAGCCAGCCCCAGCAGTGGGTCGGCATAGCCACCTACAGCCGGGTTCACGTTATTGAAATCCTGCCAGATCACCTTACCCTCACGATCACGCAGTGTGACAGGGATGGCGGCAAGCTGCTCACCGGGCTGACGTACAGGTTCGCTGTTCCAGATTGGCCGGCCGTTGCGCACCTGCACGGGCTGGTGATCCGCCTGGTAGATCATCCTGGCTTTGTAGGGTGGCAGTGCCTGCACCTCCAAAGTAAGAGTGCGTGCGCCCCGCCGAGGCGATACCACAAGGCTGCGGGCCAGCTGCTGAGAGGGGCTGCAGCGGTGTGATATACATTTGTATGCCGAGGATAGTATTTTCCCCTGAGTAAGGCGTATCTGCTGGCCGATCACCAAAAGCTGAAACTGCTCTTTACCGGTGGCGGGCTGGTTCAGGCGCATGGTCAGGTGTGCGGGCCGCCCTGAGTCAACGTTTTTCAGCATCAACCAGTCAGACCAGCCCAGTGGCAGGCTGTCGAACAGCCCGCCTGAGCGCAGCGGTGCCCGGCCACTGAAGGGCACCGGCCTGTCGGCGACAGTAGCCTGCCAGGGTAGCGTATCTGCACCATTCACCAGCCCCCATGCCCCACTGTTCAGTGGCTTGTATCTGAGCCCGACCGGGCGCGACTCCTGGTTCCAGCGCTTCACCTGCTGGCGGATATATCGTCCTGGCGCGCTGTAATGCAGGGCCTGCAGCAACTCGCGCCTGTCTTTTGCCCAGGGGTTCCCTGCCAGTGCAGCAGCAACGGCGGCGTCACGCGGGGCCAGCCATACCTGTCCGCCTGTATCCGCATGTATCAGACGTTGCTCCACGGCATCACTGAACAGTCTGCTGTCTTCCTGCTGATAATCCCGTGGCTGGGCCTGATAATGCCCAACCGCCAGCCGCTGTCGGGCCAGTGGCTTATCACTGCCCCGCGGCGGAAAATGGTAGCTGATAGCTGAGGGCAGCTGTTTTGTCGGCTCGGTTTTAAGCAGGCTGATATGTAACAGCCCCATATCTGTCGCACAGCGGTCTGAACTGCTCCCAGCCCGACGTTCCAGCTTCAGGGCGTACTGCCAGCGGGTACCGTCATCATCAAGAGGCTGCCATAACAGCCAGCCCAGCTTGCCAAACCGGTAACCCCGACGGTGGCTGTTGCGGCTCATTGGTTGTGTGTCAGAAATCCAGGCTACCGGCTGGTTCTCGCCCAGCAGATAAAAACCCAGCTGAGCTTCAGGGTCGGCAACCGGGTCCAGCCAGCGGTTAAGCGGGTAGGTGCTGAGCCGGGCATCAGGAATATCCAGCGCCGGGGCCGGGTTATTAGCCAGGAGGCTTTCTCCAGAGTGATCAATCATCGGATTGGCTATATCGGTATGCGGGCGGCGGCCCCTGGCAACATTCTCTGCCATCAGCGCTTTGAGCTCTGCCCAGCTGATACCAACATACAGCGATTTCATACCTGTGCGCTTTGCACGTGGATTAGCAGCTTGCTCACACATATCCACCGTATGCCGGGTCAGCGTTTGTGCACCGTTGATCACCAGCGCCGAACCATAGGCCAGCTGGGAGGGGTAAAAGCCTCCACGAGGATCAACGATCAGGCCATTTTCCAGCACCCAGTCTGCCGGTGGGCTGGCCGTTTTCAGCGTCTCACTGTTCTGGTACACACCATGGAGTAGCCAGCTGAATACTGCTGTGATGGCTGCAATTAGCAGCACAGTGATCCGGCCTGTTGTCATGGGTTGCCTCCTCTTCCCGCTGTGCCGAGACAATACCGGGGAGAGTCGAAAGCCAGGCTGATACCAGGCTACGCTTCGTATAGGTAACAATCAGGGAGACGACCGTGGCCAGGGATAAAACTGCCGTTTGCCGGGGTCATAACCCGCAGCAGGCCACCGTGCCGTGATAAGAGTCTTCAGCCTACGGGGCATACCATGACTACACAACCGGAGCAGACCATTAATATCTCAGGCCACCCCTATCGCCTTAACCGGTTACTGGCGGAAACGGCCAGCTGTCGGGTATGGGCTGCCACGGATATGGCTACTGATACTCCGGTCGCGATCAAAGCGTTTCATAATCTGTGTACTCACAAAATACAGGGCATTATCGAAGAGATCGCTCTCTATAAGGTGCTGCCCGCTGCAGTGAGTGAGCGTTTTGTGCCTTTCTATCACCATGGCTGCTGGCGTGAAGGCTATGCCTTTGTAATGGCACGAATGGACAGTGATCTCAGCGGTGTCAGCTTCGACAGTGACCCAGCACGGCTGCTGTGCCGGTTGTGGCTGGATATTGCTCTGGCGCTGGACTGCCTGCACCGTCACGGATATCTGCACCTGGATCTCAAGCCCGCCAATATACTGTGTAACTATGAGCTTGACCGGTTCTACCTCGGTGACTTCGGCAGCCTGAAAACTCTGGATAGCCCGGCGAATAATATCAGCAGTGGCACTGAAGGCTGGATGGCCCCGGAGCAACGCTATTGCCAGCTGAATGAAGCCGCCCTGCCCGTGTACAAGGTCAGCCCTGCTACCGATATTTATACCTTTGGCCTGCTGATGTACGTGCTGGCCACCAACAGCCTGCCCGTCACCGCTGAAGGCGCTCCTTTTGAAGGGGGTCTGTCGCAACCGGATATCGAAACACTGCAGCGTGGCCTGCACCCCCTCGGGCTTGAACCCTGCCAGTGTAACCAGCTGGAAACGATGATTATTCGCTGCTTACGACGTGATCCAGCGCAGCGCCCGACCAGCCTGGCAGAGCCGATTACCCTGCTTAAAGCGTTAAATGGCCAGTCAGCATGTACCCAGGACAAGCCACTTACATCCCCTTCATCTGCGCTGATTCCACTGCTGCTGGACTCTCCGCCAGAACCACAAACCCGTATATCCCACCGGGGAGCGGTCGTGCTGGCCATGGTGCTGGTTGCCAGTGTGCTCAGCTATGAGCTGGTGTTATAAGCACGGTTTGTGTCTCCCCGGTATCACTGTAATAAAGCAGAGCCTGTTCAAGGAGCCGATCATGACCAACAGCATCAAGCACTGGCTACACCGTATTGTTGCATTGCTGCTCTGGTCGCTATTCATTGTCGTGTTGCTGTTTCTGGTCAGACAGGCACCGCCCTGGCTGCAACTTGAAGCGGTACGAATCGATCTGGACCGAGGCGACAGCGTGGTGCTAGGCAGAGCGTCACTGGCGGCTGCTGCCGCTGAGCCTCGTCATATGCGTATTGGCCGTGACAGCACAGGGTGGTGGGTTCAGAACATTGCCACCGAGCACCGGCTGTTGATCGGTGATGAGCAGTCTCAGCCAGCTCGTCGGCTGGTACTGGCCGACGGTGATCGGCTCAGAATTGGCAGCCATGAGCTGGTTATTCATGAGGTAAATGGCGAGACAATCCGCTTTGGTCGTCAGACTGACAGCCTGGCGCTGTTTCATTATCACCAGCGACAACTTGAGCGAACCGGCCAGCTCCTGCCCGCCTGTCGCGACGGAGCTGAAGTGTCGCTGGCCCGGCAACTGAAAAACTGGGACCCTTTCCACCTGCGCACAGCCACCATTACCCTGGGCGGCATCGCTGAATGCGGCACTAATGTCAGCTTGCCCGGTATTCCACATAACGCCCTGCAGCTACACCACGGTCCACTGGGCTGGCAGCTGCAGCCAGGCACTCAGTTCAGCCAGCTGGGTGAGGCCGTCAGCGTGCGCCAGCAGGGGCGCACCCTGCATCTGCGTGATCTGCGCAGCCCATTGAAAGACAACAGCACGCTGATTGCCGGATACAGCCAGTTTCAAATCAAAGTTGATGGCCGTTCACTGAACTTACTGCCTCGCTATCGCAGCCAGCGGATGCTCCACGCACCCGATATCGACCCCCGTATTCGCCAACAATGGCTGCCCGATTACCGGCTGACCCTGGGGCTGAACAATCCTTTATCTGACCCACTAACCGCCCTGCAGGCACAGCCACTATCAAATGCTCTGCCTGCACTGCTGGCCGCCAGTGTTCTGGGGGCAGTGGTGTTTGCACTGGCTTTCCGCTGGAGCCAGACCCACTCTGCCCGGCCTGCCCGTTATCAGAGTATCCGGCTGAGCCTGTTAATCAGTCTGGTCGCGCTGTCCTTCTTCCCGTTTGTGGTGCCGGTTTCCCCGCTGGTTGCGCTGGCCAATCTGCTGTTGGCCAGTTTTTTCTGGTGCTGGCAACCGGTAAGCAACGCCACTGCGGCGGGGGTTCGTCTGCTGACGCTGTGCCTGTTTATGCTTGGCAGCGCCGTGCAATTGCAGCTGGCACTGGGGGCTGCCGAATCACACTGGCACAGCCATGTGATGAAAACCGCAAGCCTCTGTGCGGCAGCCTGCTGGGGGATTCTGGCCCTTGGCGTCTGGCTGGCACAGCATCGGCCCAGCGTGGATGTACTGGAGTTTCGTTGGCGCTGGCTGATTATCCCGACGCTCGGGCTGCTGGCCCTGCAATGGCAAGTGGGTTACGAAGGCGGATTAGGGCCATTTCAGCCGGTGGAGCTGGCCAAAACGGTGCTGGTGCTGATCACCGCCGCCGCACTGGCCCGGCGACTGGACATTATCAACCGCGATTACTACCTCGACCCGCTGCGCTTATGGAGCGGTGTGCTGGGTGTGGTCATTCTGTTCCTGGCGGTATTCGCTGTGCTGTTAATGCAGCTGAATGACCACTCTCCCATCGTATTGATGACCTTCTGGGGTGCAGCAACGCTGGCGATCTATGTATACCTGTCGCGCAATGACAAGCGCCGCTATCTGGGGCTACTGGCTCCGGCTGCACTGCTACTGATGATTACAGTGGCCAGTGTTGAGCGCGATGATCTGCAGGACCTTGAGCTACTGCCGCAAAGTGATCGTTTCAGTGTCTGGGCCCAGCCGCAACTGCACCCCCACTCGGGTTATCAGTTTCGTACCGCTCAGGCGATGATTCAGAGCGGAGGGCTTGAGGGGAATGTATGGCAGGGACTGGCCGCCGCCCGGCCCTTTATTGAGAACGGTGCGGTGATGAGTGTGCCTGCGGTGCAGGATGATTTTATGCCCACATTTGTGTTGCACCAGTTCGGTGGCCTGTTTGCTGCGGTGCTGGTGATTATTCAGTGTCTGATAATCAGAAGCATCCTGCTGGCCGGGCTCAGGTTCCGCCAGTACAGCCAGCAGGCGGATTACCGCAGGCGGGCACTGGGGAACTTTATTTTCCTCGTACTAGCAGGCAGTGCAGGTATGTTATTCGGGCACTTTATCGTCTCCTGGGGCTCTAATCTGGGGTACTTGCCCGTGATGGGCCAGCCCATGCCACTGCTGAGTTCAGCAGGCAGCAATCTGATTCTTTTCTGCGCGCCTCTACTCGCCGCAGCTTATTTATCGGCAAAGGAAGGAAACCATGATCGGTCATGATGTATGCAAAAATCTGATTCACAGTGGTGTTGTAACGGGTTTCAGCCAGACCGATTACATCGACCTTGCACCTATGCTCTGGAGCCGCCTGCCCCGCAGCAGCTGGTTAAAACCCCACACAGGTGAGTGCCTGCGTGATGCGCTGGAGCAGAACCTCTATATCGCTGAAACCCCGGATAAACGTCGTAAACGCCAGCTCTACAGCCATGTCCGTATCGCCATCTCAGCCAATATCTACACCAGCCTGGAAGCTCGCTATGCGGGAGATTTTCCCGCCAACATAGAGGCCGAGCTGGCCAGCCTGCACGGTGAAGACCTCAAGGGCATTAAACAGCACAACCGCAGTATCCGTTACCGTATCGAGCCGGATGCCGATCTGCCGGACGATACTGTTAAATACCGCTTTGGCGTGGCCATATATGTGCGGGGGCTGGGCGAAAAAGCCCGCTGGCATATCCGCTTTAACCACCTGGGTGGAGACACCGCCGAGGATGGTGTCATTCCCCTGCACGGGGAAGAAACCACCGTACTGGTTGGTCAGGATCTGTATAAAAGCAGCTACGCATTTCGCAACTGGCCCCTGAGCAAAGATGCCCAGTTGCTGATTGCCCAGAAACAACAGGGCACGGGGGCGCAGGTAACTCTTAAAGCGGTGAGTGGTATTGCCGAGAATGGTATTCAGGCTACCGCCGATGGCTGGACGATTATCGATATGGAAGGCAACAGTATGGCGGTCCGCTATACCCCGGTTGAAGCCGAAGCCTGCCTGCAAAGCAGCCATACCCAGATGGATGCCGAGCCTGGCCACAGTGTGTTCTTTCAGCCTGTCACCGAGCCGGTTAAATATAATCGCCGGGCTACCGATAAGATCCGCCCAACGGAGCCTCTGGAAACTCAAGCGCAGGAGATCAGCGAAGCAGATTGTGAGGTAGAGGGAGTGGCGGCAGCCTGCCAGGCCCAGCCTGACATACCAAAGCCGAAGGCACGTAATGTGATCACCATGAAACGGCCACCGATCAAAGGCAGTACAGTTGCCAACACAGCCAGAAAGCCCTCGGGAATTATTGTCCGTGGTATTGCCCTGCACCGGGCAGCACTCTCCCGCCAGACTGATGGGCTTCTACGCCTGCCCCTGCATGGTCTGATGCCAGCCCGGCCTGGCCATGAAACCGATGAAATAAGTCTCTTGCTGGACCATCGTGACAGCCTGCTGCTGGAACACAACGGCCAGACAGCCACCCTGAACCGTCACCATCCGATAACCCTGCCTGGCCTGGATTTGCAGCTTTTCCCGGCCCCTGCAGCACTACAGGACGATTACCTTGGCTGGCTGGCACTGCCCCAGGCGCTGCTACTATCTGACCTGACCGATCCTGGTGTATTTGAGCTTGATACTCGAAAGATCAACCAGACTCTGGCCCAGCACCGCCAGCTCAGTCTGCCTGCACTGGAAGCCCCTCAGGCCCCTGTTGCTGCACAGTTCCAGCATCACGGTAACCAGGTCGCCCTAAAAACGGGTGCCCGGAGCAGTAGCTACCTGTTGCCGCAGCGGGAGAAGAATAATGCCCCTGTTAAAGGCCACCTGTTGCCACCCAATACAACTGTGGTACGGGATAAAGCCGCTGCTTTTATGCTGATCTGCAGCCAGTATGTGCTGGAGTACCGCCCACCGGTTACATCGGTATTGAAAGAAGCCTGAGGGATGTAGAAGAGCAAACAGCAGAGCTTCCAGCTGAGGGAAGCTGTCCCGCAGATGTGCGCCTGATTGATTATCGTACCGGATAATGTTTTACGGCCCGCTCCACAGATATCAGAAGTTAACCCCCGAATCTGGCATTCGCGGAGCGGGCAAGCCAGCACACTGGAGAGCGCTTAAGCGAAGCGCCAATATGCTGGATGACTGATTGTAATATCAGTTAACTTTCTTGAATACCGTGGTCGAAACCCCGGACTCAGAGCGGAACTCCACCTCATCGTCTTTAATCGTAATAACGGTGGGCTTTTTCGTATCTTCTTCGCGCAGAATATGTTGTTTGAAGCCATCTGTACTTTCATTATTCAGCAATGCTTCCGCAATCGCGCCTGAGACTGCCGCCGCTGCCGCCAGCGCCTTGGAGGTAGGCTCTGGTGAACCAACAGCAACCGCTGTCGCCAGCTGAGCCAGCGGCTCTGCGATACGGTTGGTGATTTTTTCCAGGAAATCCAGAATGCTTCTGAAATTATTCGGGTCCGTCATATAGGTGTTACCCTGATCGTCAACCCATGTAAGCACCCACCAGTCCCGCCCTGTCGTAAAGAAACCGGTATTGAAATCGACCTCTGACGTGCTCGTACCCGCATTAATGCCAATGTTTTCCCATGTATGAGAGTTCTTAAATACATCACTGTACTTATGGGAAATAGAAATACTGAGTAGCGTACGGCTTGTATTATTTACTACTTTTACAGATGCTACCTGATGATCAGCCATCGATATTCTTCCTTGCCAATTAGATGTTTGAATAGAGCATTGCCCTGTCTCATCTGAGACAGGGTTCGCCGTTAAGGCTGGCGCTATTCTCCACAGGGCTTGTTCAATGAACCAGGGCTTTTCTGTTAAGTTGATAACTCATCCCCGGCACCATCTGTGCGGCGATAGACCATCACGAACTGGCAGACCGTCTATAACAGGCGCTGTATTACCGCACAGGGAAACGCCCCCTGCTACAAGGCGACGGTTTCAATACGTTCACAGCCTCAGAACATGGAAACAATACATATGATCTATTGCATGTTCCGCCTCAGCCAGGCTCAGGCGTTATTCACCTGAGTCTGTGGAAATAGCAGATTGATGAAGTGCTCGACCACCGGCTGTGGGTCATGGTTGGTCAGGCTGGGGCGTTCGGTTACATCCACGACCCAGCCCTGCGGTGCATCCAGGCTGTCGATCAGCATATCAATACCTGCGACCTGCAGCCCAGCCTGTTCGGCTATCAGCAAAGCGCGCTGTGCCAATACAGGGTGCAGCTGGCCGGTAACATCGCGCATCACACCACCACTTTGCAGAGTCGCCGCCCGGCGCACCGCCAGCTGGTTGGCGTAAGGCAGGATGTCGCTCAGCTGGTAACCGGCATCAGCGACACAGCGGCGGGCCTCTTCATCCAGGGTGACACTGCTCTGGCCCTGGGTGGCGTGCTGGCGGCTCTGATCTTCACGTTCAATCAGCTGTTGAATGGTGCGCACACCATCACCGGAGATGGTCGCAGGCTGGCGCAGCCCGGCGGCAACCAGCTGGTTGTTGATCACCACCAGCCGCAGGCTTTCACCGTCCTGCCAGGGCTGGGCGATGATGGTGTCGGTCGTTGCAGACAGTGCTTCGAAGGCTGTGTTGATCGCATCCGGGGTGCGCAGGTCGATAAACGCCTGGTTTTCAGGGCCACTGCGGGCGGGCTTGAGCACAATGCGACGGTGCTCAAACAGCAGGTCCTGTGCTTGCGCTGCACTGTGAACCACCTGCTGGTCGGGTGTTGATATGCCCACCTGGCGCAGGAAATTATGCAGTATCCGCTTATCGCTGCAGCGAGTCATGGCGATGGCGCTGGTCAGCTCTGTGAGCGATTCATGACAGGTTATGGTATGGCCGGACTGACTCAGGGTGAACAACCCCTGCTCAGCATCCAGTACTGTCACTGCGATACCACGGCGGGTTGCCTCGTCGATAATCACCTGGGCATTGATGGGCGGCGTATCAACCATAGCCGGGGTTGCTTCTGGCCGTTCTCGCCAGCAAGCCAGGTTCGGTTTGCCGCTGTTCTCGTTACTCAAAGCCGGGTGTATCACATAACCTCCTGCATCAGACCGCTGTGCTGCGAATACATATAATTAGAACACAAAATAAATGTTTTTTGTGGATTACCTTGCTTTTAGCCGCAAATCGTTACAAATCAGCATCATTATGATAGGCAAATAGAGCCTGCTTTTTGACATTAGTTTGAGTTCAAACGATAATTGCAGCCGTCGAGGTTAACGGAGTAAGTGGTTTATGCGTTCTATGGGTATCGAGTTTCGTACAGAAGGTAACAGCGTGCTGTGTGTGCGTTATAAAGTCCGCCAGTCTGACCGGCGCAAAGAGGAATCCGTTGTCGCCACCTTCGATGCCGAGGTCGATCGGGTTGCACCCCATGTTGCTGCTGCGCTCCTCGCCCCTGAACGTAAAATGCTGCACCAGTGGTTGCTTGACCGACGCCAGCTGAAGCAGGCTCTGCGTCATGAGCCCCATGAGAATACGGTACTGGGAAGCCTGCCCGCGTTACTTGATGAGGCGATCAGTGCCGCGCAGTCCACCGATGATATGGATGCCCGGCTGTACGCGCTGATCAAGCAGAAACTAGCAACGCTGGACAGAGCACTGGAACAGGTCGATAGTCAGGCCCATTCTGGCCGGGCTGAGCTGAAAGTGATGAACGATGAAGAAGTTTTAAAAGAGCAGCTGAGAACCATCAAGCGCAGATTGTAAGTAAGTGAGTAACTGAGGCGTTACCAGGACAAGGCCTCAATCACCTGCCTCACACTCTGCAGCGCTTCGGGTAGCTGTTCCCGCTCAACCGAACCCAGCGCCAGTCGCAGCGCATGGGGTACATGGCCGGTGGTGGCAAAGGGCTCAGCGGTCGACACTGAGATATTGGCCTGCATCAGGGCTGCCACCACCTGGTCGGCACGGGTCTCCTCAGGCAGGGGTAGCCAGAGAAAATACGAGGCTGGGTGGCTGATAAAATCCAGCCCGCTAAGCACCTCGCTGGCAATCAACTGCCGTGCAGCCGCATCCTCCCGCTTCTCCTTTTCCAGCCGTGCCACGGTACCATCCTCAAGCCAGCGACAGACCATTGCTGTGGTCAGTGCAGGCGTATTCCAGATGGTGGCCCGGATAGTGCGTTCAATCTTTGCCACCCACTGAGGCGGCGCAGCCACAAACCCCACCCGCAAGCCGGTGGCAATATTCTTCGAGAGCCCGGAGACATACACCGTAATATCCGCTGCCAGCGCGGCCAGTGGCGCGGGGGGATTGTCTGCCAGAAAGGCATAGGCGGCGTCTTCGATAATCAGCAGATCATACTGGCGGGCGATCGCGATCAACCGCTCGCGCTGGGCCAGGCTCATCACCCAGCCCATGGGATTGTGCAGGGTTGGCATGGCATACACGGCGCGTACGCGCCGGTTCTGGCACAGCTGTTCCAGCGCATCCAGATCCGGGCCCTGATCGGTCAGCGCGATGGGGGCCAGCTCCAGTCGGTGCAGCTCAGCTACGGCTTTAAAGCCTGGATAGACCAACGCATCTGCGGCGACTACATCGCCCGGTTGCAGCAGTGACATCACCGTTGCCGCCAGGCCATGCTGGGCACCGTTTACGATCAGCACCTGATCCTCATCAGCACTCAGCCCCCGGCACTCCAGATGACGTGCGACAATGGCCCGCTCATGTCTGCGCCCGGCGTGGGGCTGATAATGCAGCAGTGTTTCCAGATCACCAGCGCTGGCCAGCTGGCGCAGCGCGTCCCTGAGCAGATCAGTCTGGCCCGGCAACGAGGGTGAGTTGAAGTTCAGATCAATCATCCCCTCCTTCGCTACAGGCTGATCAATTCCATG
>Ga0193950_1000273_pt1 | contig 12050 bp, 9 predicted proteins | sample BB_1_MG_FD_144485 | JGI IMG/M metagenome (GOLD analysis project Ga0193950, IMG submission 144485) | Microbial mat bacterial communities from the Broadkill River, Lewes, Delaware, United States - BB_1_MG | ecosystem: Environmental > Aquatic > Freshwater > River > Microbial mats | place: USA...
TCGGACAGGTGCTGGGCAAGGATATTAAGGCTCATGATCTGGGTCGCAAACTGGGTATCTGAACACATTGATCAGGCAGGTGAAACAAGCATCAGTCAGATCATTCCTCGTTCATGCTCTCGCCCTGAGGCACAGGCTGTTACAACCAGGGAGCAACAAATTAGCAGGCTCCAGCAGCCCAGCCTGCATCTCCTCGCTCAGGTGATCAGTCTCAATCAGCCGCTCGAGTGCCTCAAACTGGCCCTGAAACTGAACCAGCAAACCATTACGGTCTGCAAAAGCCCGCCACAGCTCCCATGTATCCAGCACCAATACCGATGAATCACGACTATTAAGAAAATTCATCCACTGCACCAAAAGTGGCGCAACAGCAGCACCCAGCAAACCACTCACAGGCTGTATACACCGATCAAGACGCTGCACCATCAGTTCACGCGACGCCGATAGCACCGGGTACTCACCAGGCAACTCTTCAACAGGCAACATACGTACATCTTCAAACCGATAGGGCAGTAGCCAGAACAGAGGTATAAATGTGTGAGAAACACACAACACTTCAGCAGTATCGGGAGCGCTGGACATAAACCCACAGCCAGGGCTTCTAGCCATTCCCATTAGCTTTACCCTCATAACACCCTCCCGACCCTGAATATATAAAGACAGAACAGATTTTATTACAGGGATATTATTCAATATCCAGCAACCAGAAATACAGCCCTGTACGACCAATATACCGCACCCAAGGTGACAGAGCTGAGAAAGCAATAAAACCCAGCCAAAACCCTGGCAATAAGACAAAACCGACCCCCCACCCCGTTTGAGCTTATGGAGGGTTATTAACATAAAGCACGTAAGTACTATCAATTATCAGTAACAGACATGATCCACATCTAAAACTTTCGCTTTAAAACAATTGTCAGATACGACTTATTTCAGGTAATGTTCTGGCCGACCTATCCGTAACAGGCGAGATTTAAAGTATGCGAAGCCTCTCCCCCAGCGACCTGAATATACTGCTGGTAGAGCCATCTGCGATGCAGCGAAAGATAATTATTCAACAGTTGCAAAAGGAGCAGGTCGAGGCAATCGACCAGGCCAGAAATTCCCAGCAGGCACTCGAGCGTATCCGCGCAGTGCGGCCCGACCTCGTAATCAGTGCGCTCCATTTTGACGACGGCACCGGGCTGGACCTGCTGCAGGCAATTCGACATAACCCGGAACTGGAAGAGCTTCCGTTTATGCTGATCTCCAGCGAAACCCGCCGGGAGCAGCTGGAGCAATTCAAACAGTCAGGCATTATCGCAATCCTGCCCAAGCCATTTAACCGGCAGCATCTGGGGAATGCCATCAACTCCACTCTGGATATGCTGACTAACGAAGAAATGGAGCTCGAGCTCTACGACATCGATCAGCTACGCGTACTGGTTGTTGATGACAGCCGCATGGCTCGCAAAGTCATCTCCCGGGTTCTCAGCAATCTGGGTGTTATCAATATTACAGAAGCAGCCGACGGCTCAGAAGCGATCACCCTGCTGGACCAACATATCTTCGATCTGGTGGTAACCGACTATAATATGCCTGAGGTTACTGGCGTTGAACTGACGGAGCACATCCGCCAGTCTGATAGCTATAGCCACCTGCCAGTCATGATGGTGACATCCGAAGCAAACGACGCCCACCTGAGCCATGTAGCCCAGTCTGGCGTAAATGCCATCGCGGACAAGCCTTTTGAGCCTGAACTGGTAAAACGCTTATTGGCCCGCTTACTGGAAGGAGACGACTGAAGACGCTCTGCCACAACAGCAGTCCTCTTCATAATCCAGGCCAGAAGCGGTAGATTCTATTTCTCGCTCCCTGTATAATCGCGCGCTTCCTCCATCATGGTCACGCTGCAATCAGGCAGCGCCGCAACCACAGGTAAATGAATGTCCGCTTCTGAAGAATCTCCTCGCAGCTTTACTGCGCTGGGTCTCGCCGAACCACTGCTGGCCGCACTGTCTGATATCGGTTACGAAACACCTACTCCTATCCAGGAAGCCAGTATCCCCCATCTGCTGGAAGGCCGCGATCTGCTGGGTACAGCCCAGACTGGTACAGGTAAAACCGCAGCTTTCGCACTGCCTCTGCTGTCCCGGATTGAGCCAAAAGACAAATTTCCACAGCTGCTGGTACTGGCTCCGACGCGCGAACTGGCGATTCAGGTTGCAGAAGCATTCCAGACTTACACTCGCCATATGCGCGGTGTACACATTTTACCGATCTATGGTGGTCAGTCTTACGATACTCAGGTTCGTCACCTGAAACGTGGCGTACAGGTTGTCGTTGGCACCCCGGGCCGTGTTATGGACCACATGCGCCGCGGCAATCTGAAGCTCGATAACCTGCGCGCCCTGGTACTGGACGAAGCAGATGAAATGCTGCGCATGGGCTTTATCGACGACGTCAACTGGGTACTGGAGCACACCCCGGATGATCGCCAGATCGCCCTGTTCTCCGCAACCATGCCACGCGAGATCCAGCGTGTTGCCGAGCAGCACCTGACTGACCCAGCGCAGATCAAGATCAAGTCCCAGACGGCAACAGCAACCACAATCCGCCAGCTGTACTGGCGCGTTGGCGGCTACCACAAGCTGGACGCCCTGACCCGCATCCTGGAGATGCAGACCTTTGACGCCATGATTATCTTCGTGCGTACCAAGTCTGCAACAGAAGAACTGGCCGAGAAACTGTCTGCGCGTGGCTATGCAGCAGAAGCCCTCAACGGCGACCTGTCTCAGCAGCAGCGCGAGCGAACCATTGCCCGCCTGAAAAATGGCAAAACCGACATCCTGGTTGCTACCGATGTTGTTGCCCGCGGCCTTGACGTTGAACGCATCAGCCACGTATTGAACTACGACATTCCGTACGACACCGAGTCTTACATCCATCGCATCGGTCGTACTGGCCGTGCTGGCCGCGAAGGCGAAGCAATTCTGTTCGTATCTCCACGCGAACAGCGCATGCTGCGCGCAATCGAGAAGGCAACTCGCCAGCCGATTGAACGCATGCAACTGCCAAGCACCAACGATATAAACGAACAGCGTCTGCAGCGCTTCAAGGATCGCATCAGCGAAACACTGGACAGCGCCGACCTGACACCGTTTACCGACCTGTTGATGGAATACCAGAAAGAGCACGACTGCGACCCGATGAACATCGCCGCAGCGCTGGCCGTACTGGCCCAGGGTGACAAGCCACTGCTGCTCAAAGACGACCCTCGCCCGCCGCGCGAAGAACGTGACTTTGAGCGTCGTGAGCGCCCTGACCGCAACGACCGCCCTCGCAAAGAAGTGCGTCCGGAAGACATGAAACCACGTCCACTGAAGAACCACCCGGACGTTGTTATGGAACGCTACAGCCTGATGGTTGGCTACGAACACGGCGTGAAGCCGGGCAACATCGTTGGCGCTATCGCCAATGAAGCTGACCTGAAATCCGAGTTCATCGGCCACATCGAGATCTACGACCGTACCGCTACTGTAGATCTGCCAGCGGGCATGCCTGAAGAAACCATGGGCATGCTGCGCCGTGTCGTTATCTGCGGCCAGCGCCTGAACCTGAAACCAGCCAGCGAAGTGGATATTTCTATCCACGAGCGTCGCGGCCCAGGCCCAGGCGGCCCACGTCGCGGCAATGGTCCACGCGATGGCCAGCGCCCTCACCGTGGCAAGCGCCCACACCGTGGCGGTGACCGCAACGGCGGCCCTCGTCGCGATGGCGGTGACCGCGGCTGATTCAGCCACAGCCACTTCCGTTAAAAGCCGCCCGGCCGGGTCAGGCTTTTAACGGATAGCCATTGAGCCAGAGGGTGAGCTCACCCTCTGGCACAGCCAGCCACAAACAGACACTTCCCTCCTTCACTGGCTGACCAAACAGCAACGATAACCTGGCCCTTTGCCCCGGCGTCCATTCATCCCCATACATCGGACACAGACAGCTTGGTGCCTCCTCCAGGTCCAGCTCCTCACATAACCAGAGCACACAGCCAACCCCCTGCACCTCAATTTCCAGTGCAAGCTCGCGGAACAGATACACATCAGGCATACCCGGCTGCACAGAAAACGCCACATTGTCATCAAAATGCCAGCGCAGCACGCGAAAGTGATGCACACCATAGCTCACCATCAAACGCTTAATATCCAGGTGACGCCGATCAAAGGCATTCAACAGCCGCACAACAGGCCGCTCAGTCTGCCCGGAGAGGTCCTGACACGGCGTCCTCGCCAGCCCCTCACGCTTCATTGAACTCATAAAACAAGCGTAGCAGCCCATCATCCAGCCAGCGGGTGATATCTGTAATTACCGTGACAGGTACATAGCAGCAGACAGGTTCAGCAACGAAGCAACAGAACAGGAGAAAAAAGGAGATCTAAAGGGAAGAGACTAAGCATACAGACCGAGCCCAGCCACAGCGATACAAGCAGTATCGCCAGAAACAGGGCTCAGCAGAACGGGTCGATTAACGACCGCTATAGATACGCGGGATGCGCGGGGTCAGGCAGGTCATCATGGTATAAGGGATAGTATCGGCACAGACAGCAACCTCATTCACAGAGACGTTCTCCCCGAAAAACTCAACCGTACTGCCCACAGTCGCCTCCGGCAGGTCTGTCAGATCAACCGTAATCATATCCATCGACACCCGACCAATGATACAGCTGCGCTGACCATCAATCATAACCGGCGTACCACTACGCGCATGACGCGGAAAACCATCGCCGTAGCCCATCGCCACCGTACCCACACGCGTGGTTTTTTCAGCCGTCCAGCTGGCGGCATAACCCACGCTTTCACCGGCCGGAATCTCACGTACAGCAATCACCTCAGACAGCAGCGTCATCGCAGGCTGGAGTTTAGCCGCCTGCGGGTGATCAACCTCATACGGAGACGCTCCATACAGCATCAACCCAGGGCGTAGAATATCCTGGTGCGCATCAGGCCACCCCAGCGTAGCAGGTGAATTCGCCAGACTGACCGGCGCATCTATATTCGCCGTCGCCTGCTTAAAACGGGCAACCTGAGCGACAGTACAAGGGTCATCCAGATCATCCGCACAGGCAAAGTGCGACATCAGCACCACGTCCTGTACCTGTGGTAAAGCCTCCAGTCGCCGGTACGCCGCCTCATAGTTTTCAGGCAAAATCCCCAGCCGGTGCATACCAGAGTCCATCTTCAGCCATACCGTCAAGCCTGCGTTTTCAGGCAGGGCGGCAATATCATCAATCTGGAACTCACTATGTACCGCTGTCCAGAAGTTCAACTCAATACACTGCAGCAGCTCATCAGGCTGAAAAACCCCTTCGAGCAACAAGATTGGCGCTTTAATCCCACCGCGGCGAAGCTCCAACGCCTCTTCAATACAGGCAACACCGAATGCCTCAGCCTCAGCCTCCAGCGCCTGCGCAACCGGCACGGCACCATGGCCGTATGCATTGGCCTTAACAATGGCAACCGCCTGGCTATCGGGGGATTGTGAACGCGCTAACCGGTAGTTATTCCGAATAGCATCCAGATTGATCAGCGCTCTCGCCTGACGACTCATAAAAGGCTCCTCCTGCATTCTTTCGCACCGGTGGCACCCCTGAGGACCCACCACCGGTGTTATACGCGCCGATTTACTCGGCGGTTACCATTACAGCGTCGATTTCAATATCAACGTCTTTTGGCAGCTGCTTAACTGCAAAAGCAGCACGTGCCGGGTACGGCTCGTTGAAGTAGCGCGCCATCACTTCGTTTACCGTCGCGAAATGGCTCATATCGGACAGCAAAATAGTCAGCTTCACACACTCCGCCAGGGAACCACCCGCTTCCTGAGCGATCGCCTGCAGGTTTTCGAATACCTGTACAGCCTGAGCTTCAAAGCTCTCCTCTACCACTTCCATCGTCTGCGGGTTCAGCGGAATCTGACCTGAGATGTAAACCGTCTGGCCAACTTTGACAGCCTGAGAGTAAGTACCGATCGCAGCCGGTGCGTTTTCTGTATTGATAATGCTTCTGTTCATGTCTGTTCCTTACTGTTATTTCTGTTATTGAACGCCCGATGCAGGAGGGTTTGGGCTAGCGCACTATGGCGCGTTCCCGGCCTGATTTAAAGCGAAAAAAACGGGGCACAAAAATGCCCCGGCAAAAATCCATCCAGTGAGATTGGCATTAACGGACGGGTAATCAATAAATCGGGCCACCCCGCGACAAGCACGCAGCAATGGCAAAATTCAATAACGCATCACTCACACATACACACCGACGAAAGCCGATCAACAGACAGGCCAGTAACAGGCCTTACAGGAGGAGCTAGCCAGAACATGGCTGCCCGGTGCCGCAGCACCAGAACCGTTGTCATCAGTACGACACCCTGTTGTATTTGTTGTATGGCAGGTGACAAGAATAATTGCTATTCTATGGCATCAAATGCAGAAAATTCGTTTGAAATACCCAAACCAACAGAATAAAAATCTACACACTACGAAAAAACAGGATTAAATATGGCCAGCCGTACGCCACCCAGCAAACACCGCCGTTTTGACCGTATCGATCGCAACATACTGCGCATTCTGCAACGTGAGGGTCGCATCTCCTACACCGAGCTGGCAGACCGGGTAGGCCTGTCGACCACCCCTTGTATGGAACGGGTAAAACGGCTGGAAAAAGATGGCGTTATCGAAGGCTATCACGCCAGGGTCAACCCGGAGGCTCTGCAGTACAGCATGCTGGTATTCGTCGAGATCTCGCTCTCCTACCAGTCCCCGGATGCGTTCGAGCGCTTCAACCAGGCCGTCAGCCAGCTGCCCTACCTGCTCGAATGCCACCTGGTATCAGGGGATGCCGATTATCTGATCAAGGCCCGTATCAGTGATATGTCCCAGTACCGCGAACTACTGGGCGATATGCTGCTGACCTTGCCGGGTGTAAAGAACTCAAAAAGTTACATTGTGATGGAAGAAGTCAAAGAAACCTCTGAACTACCCGTCGAGCAGTAGCCCTCCCTCTATCCATTCTTGCATCCCCCCGTGAATCTGGTATCTATGCGCTGAACCCGATTCACGGAATATAATAATGACTCACCTGCACCTGAACTCTGCCCAGGCCAGCGAACTGCGCAACGGTACTCCGCTGCTGTGGCTAAACCCTCAGTACCAAAACCCCGGTGCCTCCCCGGATAAACCAGACCCGGAAGATATCTACGCCGCCGAAGCCCGGCTACTACGCTTCGCCCCGGTGTTACAGCAGCTGTTTCCTGAGCTGGAAGCCAGCAACGGACTGATTGAGTCCGACCTGCTCCCCGCCCCCGCATTACACCGCACCATCAACCCGCTGGGCGGCCAGACCCTGATCAAAGCTGACCATGCCCTGCCAGTCGCAGGCTCCATCAAAGCCCGTGGCGGCATCCATGAGGTGCTCTGCTTTGCCGAACAACTGGCGCTGGAACACGAGATACTCGACAGCGACCAGGATGACTACCTGAAACTGTTACAGCCCAAAGCCATCGCATTGTTTAACCGCTACGAGATTGCCGTCGGCAGTACCGGTAATCTGGGCCTGAGCATTGGCATTATCGGTGCGGCGCTGGGCTTTAAAGCCAGCGTGCATATGTCGGTGGACGCCAAAGAATGGAAAAAAACGCGACTGCGCAATCGTGGTGTCACCGTGGTGGAGCATGACGCCGATTACGGCGCGGCCGTCGCTGCCGGGCGAGCCCAGGCTGCAGCAGACCCTTTCAGCTACTTTGTCGATGATGAAAACTCACCCCGCCTGTTTATGGGCTACGCCGTAGCCGCGCTACGGTTAAAACAGCAGCTGGCCGCTCAACAGATCACCGTCGACCCGCAACACCCGTTATTCGTATACCTTCCCGCAGGCGTTGGCGGCGCACCAGGCGGCATTACGTTTGGCCTGAAAGCACTGTTCGGCGACGCTGTACATTGCTTCTTTGCTGAACCGGTACAGGCCCCCTGCATGTTACTGGGCATGGCAGGTCAGGCGGGAAGTGAGCCCGTGCCGGTCTATGACTTTGGCCTGCAGATTGCTACCGATGCTGATGGGCTTGCCGTCGGAACAGCTGCACAGTGGGTCTGTGATGCAATGCGCGATGGTTTATCTGGCGTATTTACTGCCACCGACCACCAACTCTATCAACAGCTGCTACAACTTAAACAACTGGAAGGTATCCAGGTAGAACCGTCTGCCGCAATCGGCTGTATTGGCCCGGGCATGCTTAATAGTGTTGAGGGGAAGCAGTACATTCAGGCACAGCAACTGGCACAGTATATGACTCAGGCCACCCATCTGGTCTGGACAACCGGCGGCTCCTTTGTTCCTGATAGCGAATACAAGGGGTACTTATCAAAGGCAATAGAAAAATCTAATCCAAAAGTATCCTGATAAAGGATATTGTTCACTATAGGAAACTTGTTGATCACGAGGAAACATCGCGACACCCGTTTCCACCCATCCTGGGCTTCCCTCCAGAAGTTCAGGGCGCATATAAAAATAACAAGGGGAGGTATCCTTCATGGAATCTGTTAGTTCCTTTATTGGCGCTATAAACGGTATCGTCTGGGGAGCACCCATGCTCATCCTGATTCTGGGCGTAGGCTTCTTTTTAAGTCTGGGCCTGAAATTGATGCCAATTCTCAAGCTCGGCACCGGCTTCAGCCTGCTCTTCAAGGGCACCAAGGCAGAAAAAGGCGCGGAGAATGAGGGTGAGATTCCGCCGTACCAGGCACTGATGACAGCAATGTCTGCAACCGTGGGCACAGGTAACATTGCAGGGGTCGCAACAGCGGTTTTCCTGGGTGGCCCTGGCGCACTGTTCTGGATGTGGCTGACCGCACTGGTTGGTATGGCAACAAAGTATGCTGAGGCCGTTCTGGCCGTTAAATACCGTGAAGTAGATGAAGAAGGCAACCACGTTGGTGGCCCGATGTACTACATCAAAAACGGTATGGGTAAAAGCTGGGCCTGGTTGGGCACAGCGTTTGCTATCTTTGGTGCGATTGCCGGTTTTGGTATCGGTAACACCGTACAATCCAACTCTATCGCTCAGGTAATCGAGAGCAACTTCGGCGTATCGACTGTTGTCACCGGTGTTATTGCCATGGTGCTGGTAGGTGCAGTGCTGATTGGTGGTATCAAACGTATCGGCTCTGTTGCCGGTGCTCTGGTTCCACTGATGGCGGTTGCGTACATTCTGGCTGGCCTGGTTGTACTGGCAATCAATGCTGATCAGATTGGTCCTGCGTTTGCCCTGATCATCGAAAGTGCGTTTACTGGCCATGCTGCTGAAGGTGGTTTTGCCGGTGCAGCTGTATGGGCAGCAATCCGCTTCGGTGTGGCACGTGGTGTATTCTCTAACGAAGCAGGTCTGGGTTCTGCGCCAATTGCTCACGCAGCGGCACAGACAACTGACCCTGTTCGTCAGGGCCTGATCGCCATGCTGGGCACATTTCTGGACACACTGATCGTATGTTCTATTACCGGTCTGGTAATCATCACATCCGGTGTATGGACATCCGGTGAGTCCGGTGCAGCACTGACCTCTGCAGCCTTTGCAGCAGCGCTGCCGGGTCTGGGCAACTATCTGGTTGCGATCTCTCTGGCAATCTTCGCCTTCACAACGATCATCGGCTGGTCGTTCTACGGTGAACGTTGCGTTGAGTTCCTGTTCGGTATCAAAGCGATCAAACCTTATCGAATCCTGTGGATCCTGGCGGTACCTGTTGGTGCTACTCTGAGCCTGGATTTCGTATGGCTGGTCGCTGATACTCTGAACGCCATGATGGCGCTTCCAAACCTGATTGCACTGGCAGTACTGAGCCCTGTGGTATTCAAGCTGACGCGTGAATACTTTGCTCGCCATGAAGCAGGTAAGGCAGCATCTGAGTCTGAATAAAGGTGGATAGATAGCCCAGCAACTTCTGTGGTTGCTGTAACACCCAAAACCCCGCTTTGCGGGGTTTTTTCATTTATAGAGCCAGGCCCGGGAACTTTTCTGATATTTCAGGTTCGTTTCAGCCTGCCCACCTACTCTACGTCTGACAGCGCGCATGCCTCGATGCGGCATGAGTCCCAAACGCGATGTACTTCGTAGCCGTTCCGCCAGAGCGGCTTTTTTTATTTCCCCACTCGAAAGCTCCCCCTGCCTGAAGTCTGCAGGGATTAATTAAACAGCACTCATCTCTGAATAATGAAAGACCCACTGCCACACCAATCTTTTATCACAACTACCTGCAAAGGTAGGCAGGCTATGAACCCGAATTTTCATATTTTACTCTAACCTCCCAGTTATCAAGCAGTTAAGGCTCTTTCGCAGCACAGGTTCAATGCCTGTTTTACTATAAAAAAACCAGATCAATTGATTGAATTATTCACTACTAATCGCTAATTTAGCAATTCAGGCCGGACCTATTCAGCCGATAACATTGAAGGACCAATGCGAACAAGCCTGGCAACACCCAATAATAAAAACAAAGTGCTACTCGTATCGTGAAAGCTTCAATCATCGCTTTACTACCAGAAAGGACACCCAAATATGCTGACGAGCATTCGCAATAAAATTGCCGCTGTATCAGCGCTCTGCCTTGTTGCAGCGCTTGCCGCCACGTTGGTTTTCGCAGCGATATCCGGCAAAAAAACCAAACAGGAAGTCACTGCACTAACCAGTGAGCAGCTGAGCCTGAAATCCGAGTCCGAGCTGCAGGCCATCGCCCAGCTGGAAGCGACCCGTATCGCCGCCAAAATCCTCGAACCCCTGCGTATCGCCATGGGCATAACCCAGACGGTCGAAGGCTATATCGGTAACAGCGATATGGTCGCCCTGGATCGGGAACGCATGAGCCGTTATGTCAAAGATATTCTGGCAGCAAATCCAGCCATCATGGGCACCTACATCGCCTGGGAAAAAAATGCCGTTGATGGCAAAGATAGCCTGTATAAAAACACAGAGCACACCTTTGACAACGGTCAGTTTGCCCCATACTGGTCCCGTACCGACAACAAACTTGCCATACGCCCATTGAACCTGCAGTTCCTGGAAGATGGCAGCTCCCCCAGCAGTAGCAACTACTGGTATAACTGCCCCCGCCAGGAGCAGCGCACCTGCCTGACAGAGCCCTACAGCTGGGACGTAAACAACCAGACTATTGTCGGTACATCCATCACCCTGCCTCTGATGGTGCAAGGTAAATACTACGGCATGGCTGGTATTGATATCGAACTGGCCTACATCCAGACCATTGCAACTGAAGCTGCCCAACGCCTGTACCAGGGCAAGGGCCGGGTGATGGTATTAAGCAATGAAGGCCTGGTTGCCGGCCACTCCGCAGACCGCTCTCTGATTGGTAAGCAATTACCTGCCGAAGAGCTCGACCTGATTCGCAACCCGTTGAAAAGCGGTCAGGGTTTCATTGGCCATCATAACAGTAACTACATCAGCCTGGCCGCCATCAAACTGCCCGGCGTGCGTGATAGCTGGGGAGTCGTGGTAGAAATCCCTGAATCCGTAGTACTCGCAGGCGTTGTCAAAACAGAACAGGTACTTAAGCAGAACTTTGCTGCCGGATTAACCCAGCAGACACTGATCGGCTCAATCATTGCTGTACTGGGTGTTATCCTGCTGGGCTGGATGGCACGCAGCATTGCTACGCCCATCGCCCATACTGCCAGCCGGGTAAATGACCTGGCCTCTGCCGATGGTGATCTGACCCAGCGACTGGACCTGCAGCGCAAAGATGAGGTCGGTGATCTGGCCAATGGCGTCAACGCCTTTATTGAGAAAACCCACGTCATTGTTCAGGACATTGCTGGTGAAATGGGGAATGTGGAATCCACGGCCACCCGTACGGCCGAGATCTCTCAGCAGACCAACCAGCGTGTGCAGCGCCAGCGTCAGGAAATAGAGATGGTCGCCGCCGCTATCAACGAGATGTCCGCTTCAGCCACCCAGGTGGCACAAAGTGCAGCCGATACCTCCGGTGCTGCGACCAACGCAAAAACGGCGGTTGAGGAAGGCTCTG
>Ga0193950_1000274_pt1 | contig 12032 bp, 19 predicted proteins | sample BB_1_MG_FD_144485 | JGI IMG/M metagenome (GOLD analysis project Ga0193950, IMG submission 144485) | Microbial mat bacterial communities from the Broadkill River, Lewes, Delaware, United States - BB_1_MG | ecosystem: Environmental > Aquatic > Freshwater > River > Microbial mats | place: USA...
TCCACAACTTTATCATGGCTCCGTATAGGTTTCTAAAGTTCGATGAATCGTTACTGTTTTTTATTACATATCCTGCAATTAATCCGATAGTTTCCGCCTCTGTTAATCTCCAATACTCATTTGGTTTTATCCCAACCTCACCAATGCAAAAAGCATATAATTCAGAATAGCTTAATGCTTCTCTGCTTTTTTTTTACCTGGCACGTCCTTAGACCCGTAAGACTCAGACTTTTTCCAACACTCTACAAGCCTTTTAGTTTGATCTTCTCCAATATTTGATATCGAAACCATAAACTTTGCCTTATCTATATCTTTATTAATTCGGTTGTGCATGTTGTAACTCTGATGTGCTGAGTATAACGTCTCAACCAAAAACATATTTTGACCGTGTTTCTTAACCCACTCATCCAAATCTTTATGAGTTTCTAATCCTAATCCTTCTCTTAGATTGAACTTTGCGAGATTATCAAAACTAAAACCTACTTTCTTTTTTCGGTTAAAGAAAAATACCCCCACCTTAACGGGTAGAGGTAGTTCCATTTCTATTCTATTTATCATTTTTATGCGTTTGTTGTATCTACTGTTTTTCCATCAAAAGAAACATCTAAACTAAAGGTCATTCTATCGTCATCTGGAATATCCCAAGATACATTTGAAATGACTGCGTTACCTGTTGTTTTCAAAGAGCCTACAACTTCTGCGCCTAACTCGTCATATTCTGTGATTACAGCCTCTACTTTTGTTTTTGCATACATGGCTTCTTTTGCTTCCTTGTATCCGAATTGCGTTCCCGCTGGATCTGTTGAAGCTAGAGATGTAAATGAACCCGTTTCGCTAACTCTGCCATATTCTACATTTGTTTGATTTCCAGATGCTTTTGAACTAACATCAATCACATTACATGCGGCGGCAAGATTTCCCGACACTTCCCCAATTAGATCTTTACCTCCTATTGTAATTTTTACTAATGTTCCAATTTTTGTTGCCATTATTAATTAATTAAGTTATAACTTTCTATAAAGATACTAATTTTTATTTAATCTAAATAAGCTCATCTTGAATAAGAAACCCCAACCTAATAAGCCCTATGTCAAGAATTCCTGAGTCTGTTTTTAGATCTGTCGATTCGCTATTAGATATTAAGCTCGTTTTCATTATACTAAAATCATCAGTTAGCGCAAATCCAGAAGCGTTATCTACCATTCCCAATATGGCGTTTTGATTGTCATATCTATCTGAAGGGTCTGATTCGCCCTTATATACAACTTGAATTAATACGTCATAGTTATATTGATAGCTATTTTTAGGTCCGTCTTCATCTTGGTATATGTCAGATATCCATATATAAGGATAAGCTTTCTTTTTTGGAACTTTAGTGTAAACTTGCGCTCCTGGAATTCTCGTCTTTATATCAGCAATTAAAGCCGTTACCAGTTGTTTTCTTGCGTCTCTCATTGTATGAATTTAATTTCTTTTAATTCTCTTGCTAGTTCACTAACTCTCTTCTTTACATTAACGTGTTTTGCAGCCCAATAAATATAAGAGTCATGTAAAAACTCTATGGCTTGAGCGTAAATAACATTAGAGCCAAAAGCTCCTTCGAAATCTCTTAGCTTAACACTCTTTAAATCTCCGTCAAATATCTCACCCTCATTGTCTGAGTATTTAGTATCGTCACCTTCGCCCTTTGTAGGTGTTTTAACCATTATTGAATTTCTGAGGCGAGATGTAACTATATGCTCATCTGCTTTTAATTTTTGCTGAGCTAAAAACTTCATGTCAAAAAGCATCTTAACGACCATCTCCCATGTGCGCTTTGGGTATTCTTTTTTTATTACCCTAAAGTTCCTTTCAAGATTCTTTCTGCTTTTCTTATCGAGCTTTAATTCAACAGGCATCTAATCAGTCCTTTCATTAGCGGTTACAACAACTTCTCTTTTATATTCGTCAATCTCGTTAACAGATATAACCCTAAGCTCTACGCCCTCATATGTAAGTTTAGTTGTTTGATCAAATTGATTGCCTATTTCATATCTAAGTTTAAATTGAAAGGTAGACTCCCCTAGCGACAAGCCGAAAAAAATTGTTTCCTTTTGGCTCAACTTCTTAGCGCTACACCAAGTTGTTTTTGCGGTATCATAAGTGGGAGTTGTGCCTCCCGTTGGAGTGTCAACCGTTCCTGTTAATATCTGATAAGTTAATCTTCTGTTATATCTTCCAATGTTTGCCATGCCCTAAAGATACGAAAAAACAATAACTTTTAAATTTTGATAGATAAAATCTATTTGATTGCTTTGTTTAAAGTGATTAGATTTGTTGTATTATTAATTAAAACTAAAAGTAATGAAGAAAATGTTTAGGCTAATTTTTACGCCCGCATCCATAGAGACAATAAACTTCTTAAGAGAATTAGCTGAAGCTGCTGAAATTCCTAAATGCGTTGATTCTGAGGAGCCAAAAACTCAACTAGAAATTGTTGTGAGCGAAATAAAACAACAATACAAAACACCTGCACAAGCTTTCGATGCTAAAAGATTAAAAGACCTTGAGAAAGAAAATAGTAAGCTTAAACAGGCTAATTTAGCTCTTAAAGAGTGTAATGATGATCTAGTTTCTAGGATTAGGAAGTGTGGCGAGGGGTTGGATTAGGGTAACGGTGAGTATAAGAAACGTAGCGATTTGAAATACTGAAATACAAACACTTACAAAAGTAAAATTGAAATAGAAAATTTAATATTAACCACTGGTGGAGCTATGTTTTTTATGCATTGTTACCCACCGTTTTTTAACAATAATTACAATGAAAACAAGAATTATTTCAGCCTTCCCTGGCACAGGTAAAAGTTACTTTTATAAACAAAACAAAGAAACCACTATTGATAGTGATAGTAGTGAATTTAGCTGGGTAAAAGATGAGCAAGGTAACAACACAAAAGAACGTAACCCAAATTTTCCACAGAACTATATTGACCATATAAAAGAAAATATAGGTAAATATGAATTTATATTTGTTTCTTCTCATAAGGAAGTTAGAGAAGCTATGAAAGATAATTGCATTTTCTTTTATTTAGTTTACCCAGCGGATAGAAGGAAGCAAGAGTTTATTCAAAGATATATTGATAGAGGAAGTCCAAGTGGTTTCGTTAAATTGATTGAAAGTAAATGGGAAGAATGGCTGAAAGAATGTGAATTTGAAATGTACGGATGCTCTAATATTAGAATGGTATTACCTAACCTTTCTGATGAACTAAGTCACATAGTTGCATCTGAAAACGGAGACTCTCTCTAAATGGTGGGTAACGCCGTTGATATGTTGCGGCTAACTGAATTTAAAACGAGTAAATAACTTTAAAAATATAGTGTGATGGCAGATACTAAAATAACAAGATTAAGAAATTTAATGACCCCGATCGTAAATTATTTTGCGCTACTAGAAAGGCTTAATAATGAAGATACGCCAATTGAGGAATTTAATAAAACCATTAAGCTACTGCACAAAGAGGATGATAACGCCCAAGGAGCGATCGATGAAGTGCGCAAAATTATAGCTGAGATTCCAGATGGAGCGTGTGAGGGGAAAATTTCCGAAAGAGCTAATGAGGGCTGCAATATATCTGATGTTAACAACCGAAGGGAACTGTTAATTGACTTTTCCAAAAAAGTTCTTTTCGGAGAAGGCTATAATCCTCCTTTACCATTTGAGGAAATGGTTGATGACTATTTAAAAGGAAATTAATTGTTGTTAACAACTGTATAAAGATAACTAACGCACGTAAGCCAATAAACTCGCACGATTATATTTTTACATCTTCTGAAAACTTGCGCAATTACGCAACATTAACAATCAAACTTGCGCAGATACGCAAAAGCCTCTCCGTGTTGGAAAGGCTTTTATTTTTAAAATAATCCAGATAAAACAACTCTAATAAACAAAATCTTAAATTCAAAATATTTGCTTTTTTTACTCCTCTTGTAGTGTGGAATAAAATCTATAGTAGCCTCTATGTGTAACTGTATTTTCTTTTTCATTCTACCTTATGCCCTTCCGCTATCATCGTTAATCTTACCAAGCCAGTTAAATCATCCTGAACTATAACCTCTAGGTTATCATCTTGACCTATTCTAATTGCTACACCCAACTTATTTTGCCCCGCAAAAGTTAATCTCGTTACAAATCCGTCTATTCCTTGGGCTGGATTGCTTGCGGCATAAACCGTGAAATCATAAGTTATATTAGCAATATCAGAGTTACTTTTTACATTAAAAATATTCTCGTTTGATAAATTTGTTTTTCTAAACACTAACCCGTTTGTTAGTATTGGCAAATCTCCAAATTTATTTAGGTCAATTGGACTATCAGCTTCACAAGATATTATTATCCTTGTTATGTCTGTATCTGAAGGAGTTGACGGAACACCTAACCTGTGCTTAAATACAACAGGAGTAACAGAGCCATCAACCGCCATATTTGTAATAGCATCGACAACTTGAGATCCTAATACATATTCAAAATCCAAAGGCGTATCTAATGTTATTACATTTATATTAATGTCCAATATTGTGCCATAATAAAATCTATCTGATGATGGGTCTACGATTCTTAGGTGATGCCCAACGACGAAGCCAGTAGAATCAACTACTGTAATAGTGTTGTCGTTTTGTACCGCCTCTACAGCTAGTGTTGTTCTTGTATTTTCTAAAACAACAGGTAATATAATCATGGGTGTTGTTTGATCCTGGATTTTTACATCCACAACGTTTTCCCCATCTTTATTTAATGGGATTACACCCCTTACAAAAGAGCCATCGCCATACCTCCATCGATATTCAAATGTTCCTAGCTTTTTTACATCCTGACCGCTCATAAAATAACAAATTTCATCAAATTAGAATAAGTATTTTCGGATAACTCAGCAACAGAGCCAACAAAGGTGTTTCCCCTCATTTCATACTGTTCTAGCAATAATCTTTTCATTTCTATTTTTATAGCCTGTGGGCAATCTCCGGTAGTGGTGTATTTACAATAAAAACCACTATCATCATTAGTTATGCCCGTTGAAAATCCATTAATTTGATTAGGCGTAATTATAAATTGATTTAATCCAGTTTTCGAATATCCGTCTGTCACAACTCCATTAATCTTAACCTCCTCAATAGTGTCGTGATTTGGATAAGGCAATGTCACCACATCGTCAACAACTTCATCAAAGTATTCAATAGTCTTTACAACTAAAGATCTATTCAAATACTCTTCTAACTGCTCTCTTACGCCAGTGATCATAGATGTGATTAGTGAATCCTCATCTGTGAAATCAATCTTTGCATACGCTTTAAAATCTGCTAACGTGATAGGTTCATCACCTTCATTTGAAAACTTTATCTGCATGATTTATTTTTTGTTCCCTCGCTTTCGGGATCGATTTTCTTTTTACGCTTAATTGGATCGGCTTTTACGGCTAAGCCTTTTTTAATAGCCCAAAGCCCTCTTTCATCGTCAACCTTAATCGTGTCGCCTGAATCATTGCCCCATAACGCTCTATTTAATTTTATTCTCATGATATAAAGATACTAATTTTTAATGATTATAAATAACAATAAAAGCCCACTCGTAGTGAATGGGCTTTATTTAATTATAGAATGATTACTAAACGGCTGTAATCTCAGTAATGGTATCGGCAAATGTATCTTTAACAAATGCTAACTTATCCGCATCTTTTACAACTAAAGTACCTCTCATATAAAGAGTGATAGTTTTTAATTGTTTCAATACGTCGTCCTCGTTCTGTTCCCACACCTTCAAATCCATTTCTTTTCTACTCCAGAACTTAGCTTTTGTGAAGTCGCCAACCAAATAAGAACCTTTAGTTACTCCGTTGTTTGCGATAATTCTTACGCCATCAACAGCCACATTCATTCCCGTTGCCATTGTTGGAGGAATTAAATAAGCTCCCTGATCATCTCTGGTCAGTTTCATGTCTCTAACATCCGAAGGATTCAGTACAATAAAGTTAGCCATGAAGTTAGCCAATTGAATCTGTGTTAAAGCATATGATAAAGCATCCCACTTATTAGGAGTTACTCCCGTTGGCATAGTGTCACCAGCAGCGCTAAAAGCAGTTGCAACAGTGTTCACCCCATCAAAACCATTAGCCGCAACCGTACCGTTCAAGATATCAGCATCAAGCTTTAAAACCATTAATGTAACAAGTTCCGTCTGAACCTCTGACATTAACCAATCAATATCATCGAAGGAGTTGTTAGACACTTTGATGAATTCAGATAGATTCTGCATTGCAGCAGCCTTAGTTTCGTAACCCAAAACAGTTTGAGCAGCAGGAGCGGTAGCTTCATCAACCCATTCCGTACTATCCGTACGTGTTTTTCTCTGTACCCAATAAATTGTTAAACTATTCGCAATGCCTCTCGCGACAATATCCAACATAAAAGGTGATCTGTCTGGCGCTTTTGATACTCCAGGATCTAACTGATAAGCTGGCAATAAAGAACCAGTAGTAATAGATGCGTTGTCTGTTGACAAGAAAGACTTAATTTCCACCTTAAATGCTTCAGCATCTTTTCTGCTTAATCCACTTACCTTCTGGATATCCTTATTAAGCTTATCTCTTAAAGAACTTGCAAATGTTGCCTTTTGCTCTTCGTTTAACTTACCGTCTTTTTCAGCCTTCTTTAAAGACACAGCAATCTCATCCAATTGTTTTTGCATGACATCCTTAGTCTTATTCATTGTCTCAAGCTCAGCCTTAAGCTTTTCGTTATCCTCATTAAGACCCTTTACAATCTCTTCGTTTTTTAATTCAATAGCTTTGCCATGTTCCGCAAGAGCTTCTTCCAATTCTTTTTTTTCCATTTTATAAACCATTTAAAAATTTTAATATATCTGATTTGCTCATTTGCGGCTCATTCACTTCTAGAGTGATTTCTCGGCTCTTTTTGATTATGAGTGCATCTATATGATTCTTTAATAATTCTAGATTAGATAATTTGGCATCTTTAAAGCTGCAATTAAGAAGGTTCTTGTAAAACCTTTCTTCGACTACAAGCTCTTCAATATCCATATCATCAAACGACTTAATCCCAACCGTCAAAGCGTCGGGGTGTGCAGGTCGTTTTGTTAGTGTTGATATTTCAAACAATGCTATTTCCTTTAGTAAATTATAACCCTTGCCGTCCGGCTCTTCTTTTACAGGATAGTATCCAATTGAATGACTCATGCTCTTTCCAGCTTCAGCCATTGCCTTGTATTCCTCGTGCGTTTCTCTCCCTAATTGAGTACCTAATATTAATTGAGATTTAGCGAGTAGTCCGTAATTATCCTCAGAAAGCTCCTTTATAACCCCAGGCATTAAAGTACTATCGTGGTTCTTATAGTGTTGTATCTCCTTAAAACTTTCCGCTATAGTCTTTTTATATGCACCTTTTACTGCAATATCTTTAACTCTATCGGGAGTATTAAACGCTGAGCCATAAAACACAACCGTACCCTTTTCGTCAACATCCTTAATTAATGTAAGGCAAGACTTTTGTAATTGATTCTGACTTTTAATATTACCCATGATTTTCTATTTACGCTATAAAGATACAAAATTTTATTTATTATTTAGAATGAATATAAACTATACAAATATTAGGCTATTTGTTTTGATTCGATTGATTTGTTTATGAAATTGCAATTGGAACTAAATAAACAAATATGATAGTAGAACTTAAGCTAATTGATATCGCCCCGCGAGATGTGGAGGCAGCCGAAGAAATTGCCGGAAGGATCAGTAAAGATATGATGAAAGAGCAGATTTATGAGCTGTTTAGATACTCTAAATTTCACGCTAATGTTTATGGAAATAAAATTGTAATTAGAAATAAATAAGAAATAAAAAACTACAAAAAAGAATTAGAAGGCGCTAAAATATTTATAGCGCTTCAAAAGCAGGAAATTGAAAAACAAATTAAAATGAGAAGACAAAGAAAGTCTTTATCCTTTATTTTAGGCTTGGCTTGTGGGCTTATTTTCGGAGTTGTTGGAACTTTTTTAATGATGATGTAGAATTAATTTAACTAAACATTAAAAGCCCCTTAGTCGGGGCTTTTTTATTGCACTACAATTAAAAGCGTACACCTACAATTAATTATTTCGTCAGCGCTTCCATTAGGATCTCCGGGGAACATCAACCCATTCGGGAACAACTGATCCCTTCTAAGTCCTCCAACTTGTTGACTATAACTCTCTGCGGCTATGTGTGTGGCTCTAATATTTGGCAAGCCTGAAGTGCTCCAAAACTTACGATAATTAAGACCAGTAGATTCGGCAGCATAAACAGCAGCCCTATTACTACCGCCTATTATTTCAGTTTGAGCGATTGCCCTTGCTCTTGCTCTAGTGTTACCCTTTAAATCATCACCAACGGCTTTAATTAAGTTTCTTTTAATCTCGGGTATTCCCAAGCCTCTTTCTGTGCCGTCTTCCAAAACGCCCCTAACTAATGATAGTGTTCTTTTTCTTGTCGTTCCTGCTATTTGAGTTATTTTTTCGCCAGCTTCATTCGTAACAAAATTAAGTAAGAACCTTTCGAATTCGTTTATCCAAAAATCATCTTCTTCGTTTTTTTGCCCTAGAATGTTCTTTCGCTGCATTAAAGCCAACGGTGCAAATCTCTTATAATACGTCTTTAAAGCTCTTTCTATTGGCTCATCTGGAATTAAAGACACTTGAGCTTCCCACTGAACAGGATCTAATAGGCTAACGCTTTTCAGGTAAGCATCATACTGATCAGCTATAGCATTACGAAAAAGACGAATACCACCCCTTTCGATTTGATCTCGTCTTCTCTTATATACTTTCTCGAATTGTTTAGTCCTTGGCATTTATGTAATCTTCAAATGATTTATTTTCATCGCTTAAAGTTTCGCCCATTTGTGATAAAGGTATATCCTGCATTGAAAACTTAGGTTCATCCATGACGTCGGAATCAAACTTTTTCTTTCCTGTTGCTTGTCTTATCTCGTTAGGAGTCCAATAAGCCTTATTCATCCAATCAACTCTATCCTTAAATCCCTCTTGTAGTTCTTCAACCTCTGAGTAGTCGAAAGCCCAGAACAGGTCTTTATATTCCTCTATATTTTCAATTGTAGCCTCGTTAAGCGTTGTTTCTACCTTCGCTAGATTAGGCATGATGCAATCCGTCCACGCTGATTTTCTAGCCTCTCTCTTAGAGTTGTACGTTGAACCGCTTGGATCATTCATTAAGTCCATAGGGAAAGCATAGACATTTCCTAGAATTCTTCTGCCATCCTTTGATGATTCGATTACATTAAGATCCGCAACGGTAGAACCCAAGTCAAGTTTGCCCATTTTGTTTTTAGCAACATAAGGCAATCCTCTTTTTTTGCCGCTTCCTTGATTCTTAATGTCTTTCTCTACTTGCTGTTGTTGCGGTGTTGAAAAGCCATCTTGAGCGCTACCACTAACATCTCTATATAAAATGTGCTTAGGTCCTTGATTCTCGAATTGCTTTAGTTCCGTATCTTCAGCTTGATTTTGCTTGCTCACAATTCTTGCAGCCGCCTTTAATGGAGATTGTCCGTGAAGTGATCTATCCTCAAGCCAAAGAGGATTAAACATTTTTGTATGAACAACCTCTTCGAATGCAAATTCTTGATTATACGAATCATCAATCTTATAGCCTCTTATGGGATCTAAAATTGTACCTTCGATAATGTCTACGCAACTAGCGGGTAGTAGGTGTAATTCTTGAGCTTTCCCCGCATTAACACCCGAATCAAGCTTTAGTGTATATGTGAAATTCTCACCAATAGATAACCAGTAGGTTAAAAATCCGGTGATATAATCATCTGTGTTCATGAACGGATTCACCTTTTTCTTGAACTTCAACAACTCGTGATCTGTCACCTCCTCGCTTGTGCCGTCTGGATTTTTCTTTCGAAGTGTGAGCGTTGCCTGCCTACGCATTAGATCAATCCTGTTGATTATAGAGTAAACGTCAACATTGCCAGAATAGCCTTGTTTTAGATACTCTACGGCAGTATCACTAATAATATTTGCCGTCCCATCGCTTATCCACCATTGAAAAAGAGCCGTGTTGAGTAGTGTTCTGTTGACGGAATTGCGCAAAGCGTCAACAGCTTTCTTGAATATATTCATATCAAAATATTATTTTCTTTAAAGTTACGAAAAAATATAGAACTTCATAAGTCATTCGGATCAACCCAGAAATCAGAGGTATTGCCCATCATGTCGCCCAATGAGTAAGCATATCTACAGGCATCAATAGCGTGGTTCATCCAATCTTTAGGTTTGTTTATGAACTTACCGTTTTTGTCTTGCATCCATTGATAGTATCTGTTTTCTTTTATCAGGTTAGAGCTTTTCTTTGTGACAAGTATCTTGTGTCTCTTTAGAAAATCTATACCAGCCATAATAGAGCCTGGCTTCTTATCTGCACCTATTGCATTTATACCATATCGCTGAAGCTCTTCAATACTCTTAGGCTCTGCACTATCACATATAACAATTTCCCCATTATAGCCATTAGAGTGGAAATAATCAGCTATTTCAGAGTTTATTAAGCCTGTCTGATACATGAACTCATCAAAATATATCCTCCCATGCCCCTTTAAGGTTTTCACTATTGCCGTCGGGTCGTTCGAAAACCCAAAGTCTAAGGCGTACCAGCAACCGTCTATGTCTGGGAAATTATCTATCTGCTCCCAAATAGGGAACACTCTACCGTCCGTTATTCCTCCCCAATCACCTAGCGCATATATTTTATAGTAGTTTTTATCTATGTGTTTATACGACTCTAAAACCTTTTTATACTCTTCATCAATAAACTTATTGTTTAGGTATGTGGTTTTAATGATGGTGGTTTTCTCTCTAATCTCTGGCGTGTCAAAGAAATGCTTTTTAATCCAATGCTCTTCATCTATTGGGTTGAATGTTATAGTCATTTGAAGGTCGTCGCGCCCCCTAAGTCTCAAGTTAAGTTGATTAAAGTCAGAATGTGCCAACTCGCTAGCCTCTTCAATCCATATTCGCGTAATACCAGCAATTGATTTTATTTTTTCAGGATCATCCATACCCTTGAATAGTATTTGAGATCCATTTGCGAAAGTTATGAACTGAGTTGCTTTATTCTCCTCGTAGTATGGGGTCAAGCCCCATCCATCAAGAATAGACTTAAATAGAGCTATTACTGAATCTTTTAGTGTCGTTCCAACCTTACGTATAACTAAAAGCTTTTCTTTCTTCTGTAAGCATCTTATTATCTCGTATTGTGTTTGTGAGAATGACTTGCTAGACCCTGCGCCACCATAAGATACAACAAAACGGGAAGAAGCGTTCTGCAACTTCCCGATTAACGGATTAAATAAATCCTCTTGGTGTTTTGAAAAATCAATCAGCATCGAACTTTGGAGGCTTAATTATCAGGTTCATTTGCCCAGTCTGTTCTACTTCTTGCTTATCTTTCCACCCCATATTTTTAAGTGCAAAAATTGCACCCGTAGCGCCATTATGAGATAATCTTTTTTCATATCCATTTTCAACTCTTAACAGTGCTTTTTTTATGGTGTAAGCAAACTCTTCCTTTCCTTTGTAATCATAAATACTTTGCCTAGAAGCAAAGCCAAGTGCCAAAGCCAAGCCTGTAATGGTAGGAGTGCCAAAATCAATAATATTTCCTTCCTCAACAATTGGCTTGCAAGTGTCAAAGTAATTAATTATCTTCTGCTCTAACTCATCTACATTATCCCACATTGCTGGTCTTCCTCCTTCATTCCCCAATGCAAATTTATTCCCTTTCGGAGCTCCCATAGTTTAATCTTTTAGTCCTGTAAAGATACGAAAATATAAATAAAAAACACCCACTCGTAAGAATGGGTGAATATCTTCTCTTTCTTTTATCCCTCAACCCGAATGAACTGATTGAGGGGGTTGGTTAAATTAATCCTGAACGTAATCGTCTGTTTTAAAAAACATTGAAGTTTGCAATATTTCA
>Ga0193950_1000275_pt1 | contig 12012 bp, 30 predicted proteins | sample BB_1_MG_FD_144485 | JGI IMG/M metagenome (GOLD analysis project Ga0193950, IMG submission 144485) | Microbial mat bacterial communities from the Broadkill River, Lewes, Delaware, United States - BB_1_MG | ecosystem: Environmental > Aquatic > Freshwater > River > Microbial mats | place: USA...
GTAGGAGTGCCAAAATCAATAATATTTCCTTCCTCAACAATTGGCTTGCAAGTGCCAAAGTAATCAATTATCTTCTGCTCTAACTCATCTACATTATCCCACATTGCTGGTCTTCCTCCTTCGTTCCCCAATGCAAATTTATTCCCTTTCGGCGCTCCCATAGTTTAATCTTTTAGTCCTGTAAAGATACGAAAATATAAATAAAAAACACCCACTCGATAGAATGGGTGTGAATTGTTAGTTCTCTATAGTCTTACTATGTCTACTAACCGCAAAGACTTTATTCGGCTTCATTGCTGTTTTTTAATTAAGCATTTTATTTCGTGGTAAATAAGAAATGTAGACGCTAAAATAATAACCAAGCTCATAAAGTTAAATTCATATCCGTCCGCCAAAACGCCTCTCTTTCCTGTGAACAACCCAAAAACAGCATAACCTAATTTAACCTTTCTTACTTCGTATTTTAATGGTTTTTGAGTGTTCATAAAATTTGTGAGTTTGGATATAATAAAGATTTAACATATAAACACCTTTCTTTTTCTGTAAGTTCTGATCTGCCACCTAATTCACTCCACGTCTTAAGGTATTTCCTCTTGTGGGGAGGTTCAGCCCTTAATTCTTCTGGAGTGTAAAGATATGTATAACCATTAAATGAGTTTTCGACTATTAAAAATGTTTCGTTGTCAACTCTAAAGTATCCATTGCTAATTTCATATATGTAATTATTCATGATTTTTAGTTTTAAATTATACCCAAATCTACTCAACACAAATAACCTATGCAATAGAATTAAATATTAATGATCAAACTAATTTTTCAATAGAAACAATCTATAAAGAAACTGCTATAAAACACATTCTAAGTTATTTGGATGTTGTATATTTGACTTAAACTAATATTTATAATCATGACAAGACAAGAACTAATTACCAAAACAGGATCAGAAAGAGTAGCTAAACAAGTTTGTGAAGAAATGATCATTGATTTAAAACTAAGATTATCACTTCTTACTGTCTCTTACCATAAGATTGAGCAGTATAATAACGAAATAATTGAATGGAGTAATTTAAGTAAAACTTTTTAAAACTGAAGATATGAATGAAAAATTAAAGTGGTTCGGAATGTATTTGGGGTGTGAATTTATTGCTAAAAGAGTTGGAGTAAGACACACGCTAAACGCTTCAAGATTAGCAAATCTATTTACCCCAAACTACGAAAGCTATACAGAGACGTGTAAACTAATCCTAAAAGAGCTTAAGGATATTACGGAAGAGGATTTGAGTGGCTTGAATAAATTAAGATCATCTTTGATAGATTGGGATTTATTAGCTTTTAAAACTAAAGACATAATACGACATTTAAGGTGGCACGAAATAGACTTCCTCCGCTCAAAAGGCTACGCGGTTGGAATAGACAAAAAGTATTACATTACTGAAGATGAATTAAAATAACTAAAGACATGAAAATAGAAATCAAACAGCTTTATACTGCATTACAGTATTATAAAATGCTTCAAAAAGAAAGATTATTCATTCATCCTGATGAGCCAGATGGGGGAATGTCAGAGTGTGCAGATAATTGGGTCCACTATGGAGATTATTTAAGACTACTAGACCAACCACTCACTAAAGAGATGTTTGTTAATCCATTCAAAAAGCCAGAGTGTTATATTCAGCCATGCAAAAGTGCCTATAAAGAATGGCAAGAAGCTGAAAAGAAAGTGATATTTAATATGACGGAACAGTATGAAGATGGCGACGTGTTTTTTGAGTTTGGCGAACAGAGCTATATTTATCCTGTTAAAAATAATCTATGGTGCATTGGTCATGATGGAGATGAAAAAGATATAAAAACAATACACGACCTAGCCGAAGCAACTAACGGACAATTAACGCTTAAAAACGTAGAAATTTAACTATATTTGCAATCTAAATCAGTACGTATATTCTCACCACCAAATGAGGCGTACAAAAATCGGTGCAGGGGCTAAGGGGTTAGCTCCTGTTTTTTTGTGCTAAATTTTGGGCAAGAAGAAACCCAGGCTCATGACTGCCCGGGCTTGAATACAAGAAAGTAAAACTAAAAAACCTTTCTTGCTATGGTTCAAAGATAGTGTAAATTATCTTCTAATCCCAAAATCAGACTTTCTAATTTTACACATTCTTCCATCGGTTATGTGATGAAACACAATTCCCTGTATATCTCTAGTGTTTAGATAAGCTTTCAGTTCGTCAAATCCAAAATCATCAACCATACACTTTTCTCCGCCGTGCCTTATTAATTTGTGGCAGTCTAATCTTTCGGGATTACCCTGTACTTTAGGACCGCAAAGCTCGTAAGTTCCATCGTATCTATTAGGATCAAAATTATCTGGAATAATATTTTTCATTAATGAGTCGAAAGCCTCGAAATGATATTTGTTTGATTTGTCAGATCTTTCACATTTAATCCAATGTGGGTGATGTCCGCTTAACTTGTCTGCATCTTGACATGGGATCGCTCCAGTTGGAATGGGCTTTTTATATTCTCCAGTCTCTTTGTTTATCTTGCAGTCGTATCGCTTATATAGTTCACCGTTAATAATAGCGCATGATGTTCCATCAAATTCTCTTGTTGGTAACGCAAATCCACCGTAAACCCATTCATTTTCTGGATTAACTTCGTTTATTACTCGACCTAAATTATTAGGATCTTTTTTAAATAATGTACTAATCTTTTTCATATCTTTTATTTCTTCTTTGTGATAAAATACAGCCCCTAATATTATAAGGGCTGGAATTAGTGGTTTAAGTAGTTTCATTATCTTCTAATCCCACTCTACGAATAAAATTTTACAGCCTCTTTCATCTTTATAATTTCTAAGCTTATATCCTAGCTCGAATAATTTTTTATATATTTCTGGATCAACATATTCAAAGATGTGAGTACTCCAGTTTCCAAGTTTTGCGTCACCTTCAATTCTTTTCAATATTACCTCAATGGATATTTTATTCTTCTCTGTAAGTTGTTTTGCTTCGATTGCTTTCATATCTTTTATTTTTTAGATTTAATAAAAGCCAAAATAGCCTCCTTATACTTCTTAGGATCTTCTGGCTCAAATGTTGTGTGTAGTGTTGGTTTACTCATTTTATTTAATTAATCTGTTTTTAAGCTTCTCAATCTCATTATTAACCATTTTGTTGTGGTCTTCTGTATTTACAGGTTCTATGTGTAATTCACGACACGATCTGCCGCTACTTAGAGCATCTTTCTTTGTGTAAATTCCAGCTCTGTTTTGTGCAGATACGTATCCACAATGATTATCTGCGTAATAATATCCATTTTTATAGATGTAACAGTGAGTTATTGACTCGTCATTCTCTATATCGCGAAATTCTGTTAATCTCTTATCGTTTAACTTCTTTCTTTCTATTTCAGAAATGGAAAGAATCTCTCCTTTATATTCGAATTTGTCACACTCTTTATCCCTAAGTAATGGTATTGTAATATATTCTATATCTTCCATATTTGTAAGTTGGTAATCACAAATATTAGTTTCTTTAAAGAATATAGATCTAGCTTTACTTCTACTGTTTGCATAAACAGGGTCGATATTTCCGGAATAATAATATCCTTCATCTATTTTAGACCAATCAATACACCATGCTTTTTGTTTGATTTCCCCGTATTTTTTAGTTTTACTCATATCTTCAGTTTAAAAATTCTAAATTATTACTCATCTCTATGTACATATCTAATCCAATTGGCATAATTCTAACAATGTCGAATATTTCGCCTTTTAATCTGAATTCGATTTGATGCTGCATGTATATGTCAAGAACTGGTGTTTCCATTATTTCAAGTCTAGTACAAATTTAAGCTCATCCAAATCTTCAACAGTCTTAATGATCCTTTCTATGTCAGCCAAAGAAAAACGCTTAGCAGAGTCAGCTTTTTTAATTACCTTTTCAGTTGCCACAACTGTATCTTTTAGCAAATCATGACCAATACTAACATCGTCTACTATATTGTGCCATCCATAATTATTTTCAAGTTCATTAATAACCTGTTGTTGTAATTCCGTCATGTTGTTATGTTTTTGATATTATAATTTATATTGGCATCTACTATCGGCTTAACCGATGTTAGCTTTTAAAAAGTTTCCATTATTTCAAGGCTTTTTCTATTGCTTTTTGCGCCTGCTCAGATAACCATGTCGAATTTGGACATCTTCTAACCATTTCTTGAGCGAATTCTAATAAATCAGGAGCGGCAGCAATAAGTTTTGCATTGGCTTCAGCTTTCGATTCAGACACATATCCAGAGCCAGTTCCAAACTGATTAGAGGTGTACGCTATCGTATTCCCATTTTTAAGCTGTACAGTTCTACCATTTCCGTTTAAAATCCACTCTCTTTTTGTTCCTTTAAATTCTAGTTTTTCCATAGCTTTATTTTTCTAAGTCGTTTATTTCAGCTTTAAGCTCTTCAATTTGCTTTTGCTTCTCTACTATCTCTTTATTCTTTCTGTGTGCTATTATGGCAGGTTTAACATGAATAAATGCTTCTTCTTGCTCTGATTCGCTTAGTTTGCCAAACTTTATAAAATTAGGATCGCAGTCAAATAATGGAGAAGTTTGATTGTATCCACTTGTGCCATTTGCTATCCACATGCTAAAGACGTACTCTTCATCTACAATTATAGTCATGTCGTGAGATTCTATATTGACTATCTCAAAATCACCTTCAATAATTTTGGCTTTAAAGTATTCCTGAACTTGCTTAATTTGGTCTTTCATGATTTTAGTTTTATAATATTTCAAACAATTCTCTATCTATAACAAAATTATCATCTACACATTCAAAATAATCATCACAACCCTCGTGATAAGTACAGTGAAATAATTCTACATTTTTACCAGCTATTCTTTCAGATAACCGAACAAAGACATCACATAAATAAAACTCTTTAGCCTTATCTATCGTTACGTTCTCATTTCTAGATGCACATTCAAACCACCTATTAAAGAAGTCATCACATATCTTTACTTTAATTTTATCTTTTGATTTTAGATTATCAGAAATCATCGTTCTTAGTTTTAATTAATAATATTCAAATCTACTAAAACGGAGCCGAAGCCCCGAATTTTAAAATGTGTTGTGCAGCATGTTTTAATTGTTTGTTTTTGATTCTACAAATGGATCACAAGTTGAAAATAAATCGTCAAGATCTAAATATTCACGAATTCCAACACTCTTATACTTATCCTTGCCATCAAACTGCAATATAGTACCACCCCTATATTTTCTATATATCCTTCTTTGTTTAATCCACAAAAATTTACTTTCGACATGTATTTCCTTAAACCTAAACTGTGTTTCTTGTTTTAAAATTCTCATTTTTTTAGTTTTAATGTTTTATATTCTTATCTGCATAATAAGCCCTTTTTAGTTCTTCTTTTTTCTCTTGGAATATTTCGTATGACTCCTGCCTCTCATGCTCTTCAGGAAGCATTAACATGATGTTGTTTTCATTTAATGCGTACCCTTTGTAACACCCTTTTGCTAAAATATGGGCAAATTGCCAGTGAAATTTTGGATGGTTCGGATACAGTAGAGGCTTACCGCTTATTTCTGATACGTGCGGACGATTAGCCCACACGTATTCAAATAATTCTTTTTGATTTTTAAAACGCTGGCTCATCATCTTGTTTCTTTCCTCCAATCATCTGAAGTTTATCGCCAAATACATTCAATACAATTTCGGTAGTGTACTTTTTATCGCCGTTCTGATCATCCCAAGATCTTGTTTTAATTTTGCCTTCAATGTATAATTCTTGCCCTTTTAATACGTAAGACTCTACTATGTCGGCAAGCTTTCCAAATACAGAAACATTGTGCCATTCGGTGCTTTCTTGCTTTTCTCCGTTTTTGTCTTTCCATGTTTCAGATGTTGCAAGACTGAAATTTGCCACTTTGTTTCCGTTGTCAAAACTTCTGACCTCTGGATCTTTGCCTACTCGACCCAATAAAATTACTTTATTTACGCTCATATTTTAATTTTTAATTCCCACAATGTGGGCAGTTAGTATAAATTCTTAAATCGTATTCCCAATTGCAGTAAACGCAGATTTTAAATACTTCGTGATTTTTTAAAGTCTTTGAATCCATTCTTAATGGACGCTTTAAGATCTTTTGGTAATTCATGTTCTTTTTGCTTTTCTTTAATTTTAATCACTTCTTTTTCTTTATTAAGCTCGTTTAATCCTTCTATAGAATTCTTTGATAATACAGTTCCTTTATTTGTTTTAACGTGCTTATCGGTTGTAATATCAAGCCAGTCATAAATGCCGCTTGACTTATCGCAAGTTTCAAGTAGGTTTTGTTCGTATGCTGTGCATGGTACTATGTCGCGAATGGTTTCAAGCATTAAACCCTTGTTGTATTTATAGTTTCCATCCTTATCGATCAGGTGTCTGGCGTATATTTTGAAATAATCACCGCTTAAAGTGTATTTTACCATATTGAAAATGGTTCCTTTGTGGTTATAGCAGCCTCCATTCATTAATACAGCTTCACCCTCTATTCTTGATCTTGAGTGATAAAGCTGTGTTGGTGTCGGTTCTAAAACAGGAATCTCTTGCGACTCCTGCTCTCTTATCTCTTGGAATTGTTCTTTACTTTGCATCTGAAAGTAATTTAGTTTCGTTAGCTTTTGATATTTTGTATTTGCCTTTTATATCATCAATAGTCCAATCGCCTTTCAGGGCTGCTACACAATCAGTCCACTGTGTAGTATTTGGATTCAACCACGGCTTATCATTGGCTTTAGATGTGTTCTTATTAGGCTTGCTTGCCGCATTGCCATCATCATCTTCATCAATATTAAGACCCAATATTGCACCTAAAGCATAACGCCTTTGATAAGTGATAGCGGAACCTAATCCCTGTGGGTCATTCTTCGATGGCTTCATTGTGTAGCTTCCAGACATCCACTCTCCAGATTCGTGCATAAGTGTTGTTTGAAGCTCATTTTCTCCTATTGGAAATTGAACGAAAGATAATCCAGATTCACACAAAGGCTCTTCTATTACATCTAATATACTTGAAAGGTCTGCATATTTTGACTTGAAAAATGGATTTGTTGCTGATTTTTTAATCTTCCCAACACTTGAATGAAATTTAACTAACGCTACACAAAGTTGTTTTATACTATCTGATTGTTTCATGATTTTAGCTTTACACTTGATTATTAGAATTAGACTTTTCAGCCTTTAAATTACTTATCTTTTGCTTTATTGCTTCGATAATCTTAGAGGTTGCATTTAGCATTAGTTTACATCTGTTATAAATAGCTTCTTCCTCTGCCTCTTGTCTTATTACATCTGCCATAGCTAGAATAGATTTTGCATCTGCTAACGCTGCGGTTCTCTTACTCTCCATTATAGCCGCTTTTTGCTTCGATAGTCCGACTTTTTTAGACACGTAAGACATTGAATAGTCTTTATAGTATTGAGCAGTTAATTCGCTTAAAAAGAAATAAAGTCCGGTTAATTTTCTGTGCACATCGTCCAAGTGAGAAATGGAATTATAACCCTTACTTAGATCATACCACCAATTAGTAATATTGGTTATTTCTTTTAGCGTGTCGTTTAAATCTCTCATACTCCTAAGCAAAGTAAAATGATCATTAACCCAAAACATACACACACAATAAACGATCCTTCTAAGAAGCTCATTTTGTTTTTGTATTCTCTTCCTTGTTCTTTCATTATTATCTATTTAGAATAACTTTTTTCAAATGCTTACAATGGTCGCAATCGCAATGTTCAAACTTTGCATTCTTCTCAATAGAAACTTTACAGCCTAATGATTCATAAAACTTTTCGTCTTTTATCCATTCTGGATCAATAAAATCCTCACTACACATCGCAAAGGCTTTATTGTTTTTACATCTTATAACTTTCATAATTTAGCTTTTTAGTTTATTCAAAAATATTAGTTTTAGTTTACTTTATAAAATTATTTATCATGCTATACAGCATCTTTTTTCTTTTTAGGCTTAAGCTTCTTTAATTGCTTTTCGAGTCGTTTCAATTCTTCTCGCTTGGCTGGAATTACCGCAACTCTTTTCTTTGCAATTCCTTTGTCGATCCTTACGCTTTCATAAGTGTAGCATTCATCCATTGCTTGAGCTATTTTTAAAACCTTATCTGCTTTCTTTTGCTCTTCTGATTTCTCTATAGCAGCTCTTAATGTGTTTGATGATTTAATGTCCATGATTTTAGTTTTAAATTAAATGCGTTTTGTTTACAGCCCAAGTATTTTTTTAATTTCAGAGTAGCTAAAAGTTGAGCTAGTAAATTTATTTTTAGCTTCGCTGTTATACTTACCTATTCTATGGCAATCTCTTTGAATGTGGTATAGAATATCACCAGTAGCGAATAAACTGCCATCTTCATTTACACTATAAACTACACCATCCTTTACCGTGTATAAATCTCGCCTTGTGACATAATCCCTTCCGCAATATCGTAAAGATATTTCAGCAAAAAGACCTCCCTCAAGCTCTCCAGATTTTTTTAATATTTCAGATAATTCTTTTTCTATTAAACTCATGATTTTAGCTTTAAATTATACACCAATATTACAAACATTATTTTGATTATACACCATAAATCATATCAATAATATCTATTGAAACAATAAAGCTATTGGTGTTTATCGTTTCTATATCTAAACGTAACATCAACCTCTATCCCAATCCGCGAAGCTATCTCTGATAGTGCTAATAAATCAAATTGAGTGTTGTAGATTCTGCTAACCTTAGACTTATCTAAATCTATAGAATGACCGTGCCTTGTCTTGAATTTAGTCTTACATTCTGCAACGAGATCTTTATATTGACCCTTAATTTTCTCACTTTGTGAGATTTCTTTTTTCGTATGTTCCATTATTTCAGTTATTTAGATACAAAAGTAATTTTATACAATTGTTACCCACTATTTTAAAATGAAAGGTTATTTCCATGCAATCTAAAAAGCATTTTAAAACAGTTCCTTTCAGTGGGTAACAACATGTATATTTCATAGCTTACCAACACATTTGATCATCGCCTGTGCAAGTTTTATTTTCTTTTTCTGCCTTGCTTTTTACAAAAGCATAAAAGGAACAAATTGCTTTCTCATATCTTCGTTTCGCGCTACTATTTGCATATCCTTCTGGCGTTAAATCAAAAAAATCAGCTATATCTGAATTATTCAGCCCAAGTTCTTTCTTAAGCTTTTTTATTTCTAAAGCTTCTTTTACATGTTGTTGCACATCTTTAATCGTTACACCTTCTTTTAAATTGGATTTAATGCAATCTCCAATCACTTCGTTAAATTTCTTATTCATAATTATTCCCCCGTATAAATTGATAATATCCAATCCCAAGCATCGCCCCATGTATTATAGAATTTTTCTGTAAAATCCCAACTCTCAAATTCTCCTTTTTTGAAAATATCAAAGAATCTGCAAAAAGCCCACGGAATAAACCACAGGCAAATAAAAATTAATCCTAATACTACTGCTGTTAAAAATTTAATTGTGTTCATTTTATTTGTTTTTAAAAGATTAAATTAGTTATAGTAATATACGTTGCATTAAAATTAAAGCTCTAAGAAAGAGCTTTAAATACACCGTTAGCCATTACCATTCCACTGCCTCCGTAGCGTTGCCATGTTCTAAATCTTATTTTCTCTAATATCATTCTACAATCAGCACCAATTAATTCAGTCATACTTTCAAAGCTAGCACTGTTTACATCTTGCTTGCTATAAGCTTTATTCGCCACTTCAATAGATACTCTTAGTTTTTCAATAAAAGTAGATGGAATAGCTTGCTGTATTTTTTTTAAGTCTGTCATTTCAGTTGAATTAGTCATATCGTTTGTTTTAGTTTTGGTTAGTATTTCATTTTCTATACAACAAATATAAGCATAAACTTATATACAATGCAAGTATTTGTGAAATTAATTTAAGTAAATGCTTATGTTTATATTAATTCTAAATAAACCCAACCGCGCAAAAAGAAAAATAAAACAGGCTGCATTGTACGTTTAATAAAGGCTTGCAAGTTTTTACGCTACGCAACATACACAAGTGCGTTGGCAGTAATAGTTTTACCACCTACCAACTTTATAAATTGCTATTGCACAAACAGAAGTAATTGTACCTTCAAGCATTACCAATAATCTTATGTTTTGTTCCCAATTTGCAAAATTCATTTCAAGCAATACAAATGCAGTTCCTAAGTACCAAACCGCAAAACCACATACTGCCAACAAAGTATAAAATGCATAGCTTTTAAGTGTTTTAATTGTGTTCATTTTCTTTTTATTTAAGTTGTTTATAATTCAATTTTCCGCGCTATTCAGGTCGCTACGACACCTTATACAAACCGTTCGGAGTAATAACGCTCCAACACACCAAAGATACAAAAATAAATCACCGTTGCAAATTTTAAGACATCAATTATATCTATTAGATTTTAAAACTTATAGACACAAAAAAAACGGAGGGAAACCACGCCCTCCGCTAACATTCACCAATATTAATCAACCTAAAAAAAATGAAAAACAATTACTAACCAAAAATTACTTATGCGTACCTCCACCCTTCTTTAAATTCGGGATGAAGAAAAATAGTAAATCTAATATCTTTTTTAAAATACTGTTATCTTTTTCAGTTGGTGTTAATTTTACAATCACCTCCGCTAATCCGATTAAAGCCAACACTACAACTTGCCAATTCTCTTTTAATGCGTCGATAAAAGATAATTGCTCTACATCTACAGCCACACCAGTAGCAAAAGAATATGCGCTAATAAATAATACTGCAAATAATAAAATATACTTTTTCATGCTTTTTTTGTTTTGTGAGTTACTAAGTTAAGAATTTTTATTTTGTTTTCGTAATTCTTTTTCTTTTAATCTTTCAGCTTTCTTTTTCGGGTCCCGCTTAAGCCATCCAAACATCCCTTTTCTATTCTTTACTTTGGAATTATCTTTTACCTTCTGAGACTCGATTAAATCGCCTTGTACATTTACAATTTCAGGCTTTTTAAACTTTAAATAAGCTATAAAGCTGATATTAATTCCTAATGATATTAATGCGATGTATTGCCACATAACTATTGACATTTATTAATTACTACCCATCTAACCTCACGCCCCTTTTTCACCTCTATATCGTGCCAGTTCATAAGCTCATTGTCTGCTCTACCTTGGATTTCAAAATCTTTTTTCTTATCTCCTTGAATCAGATTATAAGCTACAAGTGGGCATCCTTCTGTGTCTTTGTGAGTATTGCCGCCGTGAACTCTTACGCCCGTAAACTTTATTTGCTTATCACTTCCGAAATCGAAATATAAAGATAAATCATCTTCGGTATATAACTGCAAAGTTTCTCGCTTAAATCTATTAGAGTAAGTCTTTTTAACTTTATATCCTAAAAGATTTGAAGGTATAGCAGTTCCAGCATACACTTTTATTCCGTCAGCTCTAACCGTATCTTCAAGAGAATAACAAAATGGCTTATTCTTATACTCATCATTAGTTAGCGTAATTCTACCAAGGGTGCTTTGGTTAGAATACGACACCCTTGTACTAATTATGTAGCTGATTTCTTTATCGTTCATAGCTTCAAAGTTAGTGAAAATTATTGAAATAGAGTTGGATTTACATTATCTAATTCCGTTTTAGCATATCCAATCTCTTTTATTTCTCGATTTCTTGTTTTTATTTTATCAAGCCACAAGTTTGCCATTTTGCAAAAATCTTTCTTTATTTCAAATCCATATCCTTTCCTGTTGCATTCTTCCGCAGCAACTAGTGTGCTTCCACTACCGGCACAAGGATCAATAACCACCTCTCCTTCATCCGTAAATATCTCTATTAACTTCTTAAGTAAATTAACTGGCTTTTGAGTAGGATGAATTTTTTCAACCGTATTAGTATCTTTCTCCCAATCAATGCAGTTAAATATCATTTTTCT
>Ga0193950_1000277_pt1 | contig 12011 bp, 13 predicted proteins | sample BB_1_MG_FD_144485 | JGI IMG/M metagenome (GOLD analysis project Ga0193950, IMG submission 144485) | Microbial mat bacterial communities from the Broadkill River, Lewes, Delaware, United States - BB_1_MG | ecosystem: Environmental > Aquatic > Freshwater > River > Microbial mats | place: USA...
CTAAATTTGTGTCTTTTATATCTGAAAGACTTGAAGATAAAATCATATGAAGTTAATTAAGTTCTAATCTAGAAATTCTTTTATATGAAAGAAAAAAGAAAATTGAATTTATAAATAATATAACTCATAAATCGAAAAAATCAAAACCATTATTAAAGAAAAAATATCAAACAGCTAATAAGTTTATTATATAAGCCATAATATGCATAAAAATGATATCAGTTTTATATCTGAAGTTAAAAAAGATTGAAACTATTATCAATAAAAATGATAAAAATAATACAAACATAAGAAACTCTATCCCATAAATATCAAATTTTTGTGCAAAAAAATAGAACAAAATTGTAAATAAGTTTATAAAAGAAAGTCAAAAAGATAAATAATTCTGAAATCTGAAATGAATAGAATATAAAATAATCGAAATTAAGAAAAGTAAAAATGGTAGAAGTAGATGAAACTCACTAAATAATGCTATATTTCAAATAAGCATTCAAAAATATAAAAACAAAATAGATAAAATTCTAAATCATATTGAATAATGCTTTATAAGTTTTATATTTGAGAGAAAATCAAAAAGTATAAAATAAAAGAAAATTGATGTTATTGTGATTGACAAATATAAGCTCTGTAAAGGTAAAAACTGGTAAAAAATAAATATTAATGTTCAATAAATAAAAAATATAAAATAAAAAGACAAAACTCTATCTTGTTTCGAATCTATTTCAAGTTTTCAAGATTGATATAGTAAGAATATAAAAGAAGTAAATAAAATGAAAATACTTGTGTAATTTATTATCCCAAAAGTTATATCAGCTCAAGTAGAAACCAAAATATATTGAAAAGCATAATAAATAGATAAAACATTTGAATTTATTTTAAGAATTTTGTAAGAAAATTTTCTATTAATATAAATAGCTGAAATTAAGAATGTTATCGAATTAATAAATAATAAAAAGTATGTAAACTCTATTCAAAAATGCCTTGAAAAAAAGAAAAGAGCTAAATAAAAAGTTGATAATCATATATGATATGATAAAGATGAAATAGTTTCTTGAATCTGTTCTTCTGAAAATTTTTCTTTAATTTTTTCGAAAAAAGAGACCTCTTCTTCTTCTTCTAGTTCAAATTCTATTTGTTCCTCTTGTTTCTTTGGCATTAAATGAGCTGTTTGAAAATAAATGAAAAACAAAAATCCAATTATAAAAAAAATAAATGACTCTAAAATAAGGTCTCTTCAACCAACTTTTGAGTCAAATAAATAAAAAATAACAGAATATAGTATAGATACAAACAGCATTAAGTATGACATAAAACCTTTATTTTTCTAGAAATTAACTAAAAGTAATATAATCATTAATGAAAAAATAGCAAAATTTATAATCAAAGATAAAAATCACCTAATTGTTAAAATTAATAAAAACAATAATTGAATAATCACAAAAAATAAAATTGAATTTTTAGGAAAATCAAATCAGATATTAAAATAATAATTAGCACATACAACTCATACAAAAGAAACTATACATAAAACTATAGCATAATAAAGAGAATCATTGATAAATCTTAATACTGTAAGAATCATATCCAAGAAGACTTGGTATCATTTTTTTATTTTAGTATAAGAAAATGGAACTCATTTTATTTTTGCATTTAAAAGTTTAAGGTTTTGTTCGACAACAGCTTTTTTTACCACAATAATATCAAACTCATCTCTTTTTTCCTTTCAAGCAAAGGAATAATAAAACTTTTTAAACAACTCTTTTCTTAAAATAGATAATTTATCTTCATATTTATTTATAAGAAGAACTGTTTTTACATAGTCATCACTTGTTTTATCAATTCATACTTTCTTAATTTTTTTTCTTTTTTCTTTAGAAAAAAATGATGAGACTTTTTCTTTAAGTTGAGATAATATATAGTTTATATCTTTTTCTTTTTCTATAAAAGATTTTTTTGATCAAACTTGTTTTAAAAGTTGATTTGTTTTCTTCATCTCAATTTTAGCTTTATCATTTTTGTATCTTTCATACAAAGATAACTCAAGCTCTCAGATTTTTGTTAGTGATTTTTCAGAAACTTCCTTTATTTTAGAAATATTTGTAGAAGATTTTATTTTTTTAATTCAAATTTTCAAATCTTCTAAATTACGTCTTTTTTCAGGAGTTAATATACTTTCTTCTTTTAAAGTTAAAATATTATCTATTTTAACTAAAACTAAATCTAGATTTTCATAATATTCATTTAATTTTTGCTCCATATACATAGGAGTTTCTCTTTCTTTTTTTTCTTCTTTTTTAGGTCAAGTTGATTCTTCTCACTTATTTTTTTCTTCTTCTTTTCTCTTATTTATAGAGTATATTTTATATTGACCTTCCAATCTTGTTATAAGCTTGTCTATTTCAAATTGGTTATCTTTTATATTTTCTGGATACAATGAAATAACTTTATATTTCAAGTCATCTATCAATTTTACATAAGTTTTAAATATATCATCTCAAACAATAGCTCATTTCTTTTTTTCGCCTGAAATAATAACCTCAAAAAGAAATTTTTTTCAGGACATATCAATATTTTGTGTTTCATCTAAAGACAATATAGAGTATCACTCTTTATGTAGTTTAGCCTTAGCTTCTTCTTTAGATTCGGCTTTTATAACAATACTGTATCTTTTTCAGCCTTTAGATACAGAAGCTTTAAAATTTAACATAGAATAAACTTTTATTATTTAACTTTCTCAGTATTTGGTATTATAGAAGCGAAAAGCTCATCTAATTTAGAATAACATTTATCACCCATTTCTTCAAAAAGATCAGCAGTCCTCGCAGAACAAACCTCAGCTTCAGCTAAAGTATCAACATTTTCTATTCAATCCATAAATTCAGGATTTGTGTTTTGAATCTCAGACATAACTTAAATATTATCAAGTAATAAATTTAAAGAGTTTAATTCTTCCTTTTGTTCTTCTGCTTCTTTTTTTCTTAATCAATTAATTGAAGCAAAATTATTTTTCTGAATATCAGATATTTTTTCAATTTCCATAGATTTTACAAAATCAACGAATTTATTATAAAAGTTATCAAGTTCGTTATCATCTAAAACCTCTATAGCTCAAAGATACATTTTTTTCTGAGCTTCTGGAATTTTTAATTTAGCAATTAATGATTTAAGTAGTTTTATTTTATTATCATTTTTTGATTGCTTTTTCCAAAATTCAAATAACATATTTTTATAAAGTTAATATTATTCTTTTAATATAATAACATAAAATATTTTTTTAATCAAATATTCGCAAATCTTTTTCTCTTTTTAATATATAATATATAGTAGTAAGTAGTAATGTAAGATGTTAATTTCTTATTTATGCCTTATAAAAGCTATTTCTATAAAAAAAATATTTTTTTATAATGTTAAAAACAGAGAAAAGTTTTCTTATTATAAGGGGAATAATGACTTTTTAACATTTTCTTTTAATAAAATTTAATTTTAACTTGATTTGTTTTTTCCGCATAAAACATTATATTAAAACTTGTTTAAATAAAAATACTAAATTATTAACACACTATGGATAAAGATATTAATAAATGAACTTTTCTAAGAGTTTTTATATGGTTTTTAACATGATTTGTTGTTGGGTTTTTAACATTTTCGTTAAAAACTGAAATTGACTCGCAAAGACTCAAAGAAACCTCATGAAAAGTTTCTAATGTCGAAGAGCAAACTCTTCAAAAAGATCTCGATATGAGTGATTTTTGGTATGTCTACTCTATTATAAAGGATAAGTATATATGAATAGATTCTATAAAAAAGGAGGATGTAGTAAATTCTGCTATTTCATGAATGGTAAAATGACTTTGAGATAAACACTCGGAATATTTATATTGAGAAGAGTTAAACTCTTTTGAATCTTCTTTAAATTGAAATTTTGAGTGAATCTGAGCTTATGTTTCTAAAAATGAGATGTGAATTGTTATTGAAAAAATTATAGCTTGATCACCTGCTAAAAAATACTGAATTTTAAGGTGAGATATAATATTGGAAGCTGATTGAGTAGATTTATCAAAGCTAGATAAATACGACGCTATATCAAAGATAAAATGACCTGCTTGATCTAAAGTTATATTATCTGTATACAGAGAGTGAGAGTGAATTATAGAAAAAGAGGTTACTAGGAATTATGTAAAAATCCCGTCTGTTTCTTATGAAAATTTTGATTGATTATGATATATTCAAATCTCAACATATTGAGAAACTACTTTTAGGGAGTTTCAAGATTCTATTGATAGTGCTTTTAATGACAATGTTGATTGACTTATAATTGACTTAAGAGATAATGGATGAGGTTATTTAAAAGTTGCTGTTGATATTTTATCATACTTTATAGAAGAATGAAAAAATTTAGTAACGGTAAAAGCAAAAGACTCATTTTTTAACTTAGATGATAAACATCTTAGTGCTAACTATTCTAAAATATTTGATAAGCCTATTTTAGTTTTAATAAACGGAAGTTCTGCATCTGCTTCTGAAATTACTGCTTGAGCTTTGCAAGATTATTCAAAAGCGATAATAGTATGAGAGCAGTCTTATTGAAAATGAAGTGTTCAAACTCCTTTTAACTTAAAAAATTGAAATATGTTGAAAATCACAACTTCAAAATGGTATACTCCAAACAATAATACAATTGAATGAAAATGAATTACTCCAGATATAAAAGTTGAGTTTGACATAGAAGAAGCTAAAAAATGAGTAGATAATCAATTAGAAAAGTCGAAACAAATTCTAAAATTTTTGATAAATAATGATTTATCTAAAACGGTTTCTGAATTTAATAAATAGTTTGAATTATTTATAAAAGCAAATATAATCTCTTTAATTTTAGGGGATTATTTTTGTTTATGAAAAAATTATACTTGTTTTTGTCTGTGTTTTTATTGTTATTTCTTTGAATATTTATTTTTTATATAAACTTTGAAAAAATAGAGAATAAATATATATTTGTCAATAATGTCAATAACGACTTTTTGTTTTATTTATCAGAAGAATATTGAGAAAATATTGATAATATTTGAAATGATAGAATTCATTTTGTCGATAACTCATCAGATGAGACTATCTTATTTTTTCCATCGACAATATCTACAAAAGACGATATCGAAAACTATATTGACTTATTAGATAGAACTGATAAAAATATTTTATTTGTTTCTTATAATTGATTAGAGTCATTGTGTGATAATGAAATATATAACTATTTATTTTCTCAGATTATTGAATATTGAAAGAAAAAAAATCTTGATATTGATACTGTTGTTTGAGTTTGATTCTCTTCTTATTTTGTAGATAAAATAATTTATGATATAAATATTGAAAATGTAATTTTAATAAGTCCGACAGCTTGAACAAAATCATTTTTTGAAAGAAATTTATTTTGATTTATACATAACATTTTTAATAAGAATTCTTTTTCATTTGATGGTTTAGGGTCTTGAGATTTTAATTATCTTTTAATAAAGACAAACAATAACTTTTATTGAGAAAATGATGCAATATTAAAATCATTTGATAATTGACAATTTTTGTCTAAAAAGAAAATGTCAATCAGCACTGATTCATTAGAGTTTTTACCATATTATAAATGACCAGTTCTTGCTCATATAAATGACTTTATTTGAGAGAAGTTAGTAGACACTATTGAAGTAAAAGTAGACACTAAAAAATATAATCCTTTAGAATTTTATGATTTTGAAGCTGATTATTCTATTCATAAGTTTGTCAATAATAAGGTTAGTTTTAATAATATATCATATATTCCAGAAAACTTAGTTGAAATGACTTCTGATTATTACAACACTTCAAAATATATGACACTTTCTAAAAGAGCTGAAAAAAACTTTGAAAATATGTCAAAGGCATTTTATAAAGAATTTTGAAAAAAGATATTAGTAGTAAGTGCTTATAGGTCCTATTTATACCAAAAGTGAATAAAGGATAGAGGTTGTCCTGATAATCTTTGTGCAAAGGCTTGATATTCTGAGCACCAAACTTGACTAACGGTAGATATTTTTGAAGCTACAACAAAAGATGACTTTATGTCAAAAAAACACCTTAACGAGTATTATAAATGGCTATATGATAATGCTCACAAATACTGATTTCATAATACATACCAAAAATGAGTTGGTATCGATTGATATGAAATTGAACCTTGGCATTGGAGATATCTGTGAGTTTGACTTTCTACATATTTAAAAAGAAATAATATTACTTTCGCAGAATTATACAATAATCTTGAAAATTAAATAAATTAAGTTAGAATATAAATATTATAATCTAACTTTTTTTTATGATTGATAAAGAAGTTTCAAATTTAATAAATAAAGAATCTTTAAGACAAGAAAGTGAAATAGAATTAATAGCATCAGAAAACTATGTTTCTTTAGATGTTATGACTGCTAGCTGATCTTGTTTAACAAATAAATATAGTGAATGATACCCTTGAAAAAGGTATTATGCATGAAATGAGGTTATAGATGAGATTGAAAATCTAGCTATTAAAAGGGCTCAAGAGTTATTTTGAGCTGAATATGTGAATGTTCAACCATTGTCTGGTTCTCCTGCAAACCTTGCTATATATCTTTGAGTTTTAAATCCCTGAGATAAGGTTTTATGACTTTCTTTAGATCAATGATGACATCTATCTCATTGACATCCATTAAATTTTTCTTGAATTCTCTACGAAATTATACCTTACTACCTAGATAAGGAAACTGAAATGATTGATATGGATGAGGTTGAAAGGCTTGCTTTAGAAAATAAACCTAAAATGATAATAGCTTGATTTTCAGCATATTCAAGAGATTTAGACTGGAAAAGATATAGACAAATAGCTGACAAGGTCTGAGCAGTATTAATGGCAGATATATCTCATATTGCTTGACTTGTTGCTTGATGAGTTTTAGAAAATCCAGTTCCTTATTGTGATATTGTAATGACGACAACTCACAAGACATTGAGATGACCAAGATGAGCTATTATTATGTCTAAAGAAGAGTATTGAAAGAAAATAGCTAGAGCTGTATTTCCATGAGTTCAAGGTTGACCACACGAAAATAATATAGCAGCAAAAGCTGTCGCTTTTTGAGAGGCTTTAGATGATTCTTTCAAAAACTATTCTAGACAAGTTGTAGACAATGCAAGAGAGTTGTCTACAAGGTTATCTGAAAAGTGATTTAAAATATCTTCATGATGAACAGATAATCATATAATTTTAATAGATGTATTCGCTTCTAAATGAGTTACTTGAAAAGAAGCTGAAGCAGCTCTTCAAAAGGCTTGACTATCAACAAATAAAAATATGGTTCCATATGATATAAGAAAACCAATGGACCCATCATGAATAAGAATTTGAACTCCAGCATGTACTACTAGATGAATGAAAGAAAATGAAATGTGAGTAATTGCTGAAATATTTGCTAAAGCTATTGAAAACCATGATAATGATGAGCTTTTATCTAGCTTAAGAAAAGAAGTTTTAGAAATGTGTGAAAAATTCCCATTATACAAAAAGCCGTAAGGCTTTTTTTTCTTGATTTAATCTTATTTTTGAATAGAATTTTGCTATTATATATTTTACAAAATTTATGGAGTTTTTAGTCCTTTTTATATTATCTATAATTTTATCATTATTTTTTATTTTTGTTTTGTTTAAGATTTTTTATAAGTTTAATATTCTAGACAATCCTAAAAAATATTGATTTAAGAGAAAGCCAATTCCTTATTGAGTCTGAATCTTTTTTTATATTAACTTTTTTATATTATCCGCAATATTTATTGATATAAATGAGAAATTAATATTGATTTGGATTTTTTGATTTTTGGTTACATTTGTTAGTTTTCTTGACGATTTATTTGATATAAGTGCTAAAATAAGGTTATTTTTGCAAATACTTATATGAGTTGTCATTTGATTTACTTCTATTAAAATTTGATATATTTCAAATATTTTTTGATGAGTTCTTGATTTAGAAACTTACTCATTTGAATTATTTTGACAAACTTGATATATTTTTCCTATAATTTTAACTACAATTTGGTATATTTTAATATTAAATTCTTTAAATTGGAGTGATTGAGTTAGAGGAATTACTACTTGAGTTTCCTGAATTTCATATATTATCATATTGCTTTTGGCTATAAAACTCCTTTTTATAGACGACTATTCTTGATCTACCCAAAATGCAGAATTTATAATAATGATATCATTGATTTTGATTTGAAGTGTTTTATCATTTTGGTATTTTGATTATAAAGAAAAGGCTTTAATGTGAGATTCCTGAACAATGTTTCTCTGATTTATGCTAGCCACTCTTGCTATAATTTCTTGATGAAAAATTGCGACAGTTTCTGTTGTATTTTGAATTTATATAATTGATTCATTTTATGTAATTCTTTGAAGGATAAGAAATAGAAAAAGTCCTCTAAATAAAGACTTTACTCATTTGCATCACAGACTTTTAGATATTTGAGTTTCAAAAAATGAGATTCTTATCTACATATATTCTCTATCTATTATATTTTGACTAACTTCATTATTTTTAGACAAGTCTTGAAAAATTTTAGTTTTTTTTATAATTGTAATAGTTGTATTTTTTCTATCTAATATATTAAGTAAATTTAAAAACAAATGAAAATAGCATTTTTTTGAACTCCAGCATTCTCAGCAAAAATTTTAGAAGATTTACTGAAATACGACAATATTGACATACCTTTGGTTGTTTCTCAGCCAGATAAGCCAGTTTGAAGGAAAAAAGAATTATTGCCAACACCTGTCAAGAATGTGTCAAACTTGTCTAATATAGAATGTAGACAACCAGAAAAAATAAAATGAAATGATGAATTTAAAGACTATTTAAAATCGCTTGATCTTGATTTTATTGTTGTAGTTGCGTATTGAAAAATTATTCCTAAAGATATTTTAGAAATACCAAAACATTGATGTATTAATATTCACTGATCAATACTTCCAAAGTATCGTTGAGCATCGCCGATACAGGAATCTATATTAAACTGAGACAACGAAACTTGATTGACCATAATGTTTATGAATGAAAATATGGATGAATGAGATATTTTATCCACTCAAAAAGTTGATATAGATATAAGAGATACTCAGACAGAAATATTTGATAAATTTAATGAAATAGCTCCTAGATTACTTGTTTCTACCTTAGAAGGTGTGATTTCTTGAGATATAAAGTGAACTAGACAAGACGATAATTTATCTTCATACTGTACACTTATAAAGAAGTGAGATTGAGAAATTAATTTTAATAATTCAGCATTTAACATCTATAATAAATTTAGAGCTTATACTCCTTGGCCATGAATTTATACTTATTATAAATGAAAAAAATTATCGATAGAAAGTTGTTTCTTTGATAGAGATAATTTAGTTAGTGAGTGATTTGATGTTTGAGATGTTGTTGAGCTTGAATATGAGCATAATGAAATACTTCCATGACAAAAAAAATATATTTGAATCGTTTGTATGGAAGGAATATTGATAATTTTAGATGTCAAACTTGAATGAAAGAAAAAAGTTAGTATATTTGATTTTATAAATGGTCAGAAAGAATTTTTAGATTATAACTTTATCACTAATTAAATAGTTATGTTTAATATTGCTCTTAATACTTTTAGGGAAATTGTTAGGAATAAATTTCTTTATTTGATTTTAATTTTTGCTTTTGCTTTAATTGTTTTTTCGCTTATTTTGTGAAATTTATCAATGTGAGAGAATTCAAAAATTATTGTTGATTTTTGAATAGCCATGATTGAAATTTTTTGACTTCTTTGAGTTTTATTCGTTTGATCTCAATTATTATTCAATGAAGTTAATGGTAAAACAATTTTTTTAATCCTGTCTAAGCCGATAAAAAGATATGAATTCATACTTTGAAAATTCTTTTGATTTTCAATGGTTATAATTGTTATGACACTTCTGCAGTCATTATTATTCTTATGAATATTAATGTTAAAATGAATTCCTATAACTTGATTGATTTTATTTTCATTAGTTTTTATATTTTTTAAACTAGAAATAATACTAGCTCTTGTTTTATTTTTCTCAACATTTATGTCTAATATATTAACTATACTTATGGCATTTATATCATATATAGTATGATGATCTTACACAATAATTCAGGACCTTATACAAAGATGATGAAATGAAATACTTATAATAGCTACTAGAGTAATCTGAACAATTTTCCCACCTATCGAATCTCTAAACCTAAAAGATATGATTTGATGAGTTATTGATATTACTTCTAACTATTTGGTTATAAATACTATTTATAGTTTAATGTATTTATCACTTATATTGTTTTTTACAGTTTTTCTTTTTAATAATAAAAAGTTTGAAAATTAATGAATAAAATAGAGTTTTTAAATATATTAGATAAGTTTGACTTATCTGACAATAAAAAAAATACACTTCTTTCTTATATCACAGGGCTTTCTAGAGAAGCTCTTTTTATTAAGTGAAATGATTTAACCTTAGATTCTTTTAAATGTGAAAGTATTATCTCTGATTTAGAAAAATGAAGACCTTTTGAGTATATTGTTTGATCTTCTGAATTTATGTGACTTGATTTTTATGTAGATGAAAGAGTTTTAATCCCTAGAGATGATACTTCAGTAATAGTTGAAAATATAATAAAATGAAATTATGACCTATTGATAGATGTTTGAACTTGATCCTGAACAATACCAATATCTTTTTTGAAAAATATAGACATTAAGACAGATGTTGTTTGACTTGACTTGTCAGAAATGGCAATTGAAGTGTCTAAAATAAATATGAATAAGCATCAATTATCTTATATTATAGAGAAAAGTGACTTGTTGACATATATATTTGACAATATTGACAATTTTTCTAAATTTAAAAAAATTTGTATAAGTGCTAATTTGCCTTACATAAAAAAAGATGATTTTAATAATATGGATTCATCAGTTTATAACTTCGAGCCTGATTTAGCTTTATATTGATGAGAGATTACATGATTTGAAATTTATGAAAATTTAATAAATCAAGCAATAAAATTAAATAGAATTATTGATAGTGAAATTACTTTATTTATAGAGATTTGATTTGATCAAAAGGCTATATCTGAAATATTTTTGACTAAAAAATGATTAAAATTTGAATATTTTAAAGATTCAAGTAGAATTAATAGAGTTTTAAAAATATTATTTTAATTAAAGTTAAATGGGGTTAGAATGATTTGATTCTTTGGACGACTTTGAGTCCTGAAGTCTTAGTATAGAGCAATCAGAAGAAGAGAAAAAAAAGGCCTCTGAATCTAGTGCTGGACAAAAAAGGGTTAAGGCTGATGAATCTAAAGCAAAAAAGCATGATGATAAAATGTATAAGTATTTGGTTCAAATATTAAAAGATAGAAGTTATGATAAAATAGTTGATGATGTTATATCGGCTTTATATTCGTGAGTTCCGTCTTTTTACATATTGTGAACTTTATCACTTGTTTATATGCCTATTTCAGATGATGTAAGGTCAGAATCTTGAAATCCTAGGGTTGAATTTACCTATAATGCAGAAGATGTTGTTGATTTTTCTTCAGTTGATTTAGATGTTCGCATAAAAAATAGACTTCAGGATTTGGTATTTGATATGACTTTATTGGCAAAATCTGAACAATCATATGTAATGGCAAATAGATTTATGAATACTTGATGAGAAGAAAAAGTTAAAGTATTTAAGGTTGTTTTATCGTATTTTTTCACATCTTTAAAGGTGAATTTTACAGATTCTCAGCTTATATCATACTCTTCATATATTATTTGACTTATAGAAAATGAGTTAAAAAGTTTAGATTTTACAGAAGTCTAAATAAAATTTGACTTTTTTTATAATTTAGATACTATTTTTCGGTCTATTCTCAAAAAATAGAAATTAATTTAAAAATTATCAATTAACAATATTTTTA
>Ga0193950_1000278_pt1 | contig 11976 bp, 11 predicted proteins | sample BB_1_MG_FD_144485 | JGI IMG/M metagenome (GOLD analysis project Ga0193950, IMG submission 144485) | Microbial mat bacterial communities from the Broadkill River, Lewes, Delaware, United States - BB_1_MG | ecosystem: Environmental > Aquatic > Freshwater > River > Microbial mats | place: USA...
GGTAGCAACTTCTTTAGTACAGCAGCTTTACGTTCATCAGAATAACGAGGCATGACAACCTTTCTACCGCCCACTGTTCTCTTTATTGACTAATCAGTAACCGGGACAACTATCCTGACACAGTAGGAACTCCTACATTTACAAAATCGGGACAACTTTACAATCAGATGAATTTTTACGCCTTGGCTTTCGCTCAAAACGTATGCAGCCAATTGAGTCTCAGGTCTGCCCCGTTGGAACCTGAAACATTCGATTTGAAGGTGAGGTTGACAGTGCTCTCCTTCGAAATGCCGTAACCCACGCCCAACAATAAATCGCTGCTGGTGCGCCTGAATCCTTGTGCTTGACCATCCCATTCATCCGCTTGGCGGTTGGTCCACTGCATACCCGTAGTGAGCGTGGCACGGTCGTTCACGGCAAAGGCGATGCTGGGGTTGAGCAAAAGGAGGTTGCCAGGCTTGTAGTTAGCTTCTCCGTCTTTGCGGCTTTGATTAAACAGGTAAGCAGTCGTGAGCGAAAACACCACGGGGTCGATGGCTTTGTATGTGGTCAACCCTACCAATGCGGACTTGAACGAGCTGCTGCTTTTCTCGTGTTTCTCGCGCAAGGCGATTTCCGCAAAGCCAAGCAAGGCGGGCGTATCGACGTCCTGCTTGAATTGGTAGTTGATGCCTGCCCACGCATCGGCAAAGCGGCTTTCGCTGTGGCTGCTGGTGCCCGATACATCGCTGCTGCGGCTGCTACTGTGCAAGTAAGAAGTGCGGGCGAAGATTTCGGCTTTGCCTGTGACGCCATAGCGCAAGCCCAGAGTGCCTACCAGTGAATCAGAGTTGCCACGGCTATCGCCCATCAGCGTGGGCAAGGTGACAAAGGACGTTGCCCCCGTTTGTACGGTGATGGGTTCTCCCGTGGATACGCCTTGGCGGTCGCTGTTGGCGTAGGCCAGAGACACATCGAGCTTAACCTTGCCCTTGTCGGTGATCAGGTCTTCAACGGTGAGGGGTAAATCGGCATGGACTGATGCTGTGCCCAAGGCCAGCAAGGCTGCTGCAAAACGAGCTTTGTTCATAACACTCCTTCATCAAACGCGACTGGCGTGGCCAGCGGGATAAGCTGCTAACGCCTAATTAGCTGCGCTTTATTATTTAAGAATTTTTACATGACCACGTTCTTCTGCATGATCAAGTGATGTTTTTCCATTCCGCTCTTTGATTGATTTATCTGCACCAGCATTAATCAATAAACGTGCAATAGCCCGATATTTTTCTGAACCGCCACCAAGTACGGCTGGTTTCCAGCAAGGCAGTCCAACCAATATTATTGACTCTATTTAAAGGTGATCCAGATTTTATGAGCATATCTACAATTTTAACTTCACCCCGATGTCATGCATAAATCAGTGCTGAACCTTGATAGATTGAAGTTATCATGGCTGGGTCGATTTTTTTGTAAATTCAGGAAATATATCGTTTTCTAGAATCAAGCTGGTTTATATTTGCTCCATGTTCAAGCAACAGGCCCATGACCTTATAATTACCGACACGTGCTGCTGATAGTAGCGTAGAGTTAGCATTTTAATTGGTGCCATTTATATTAATATTTCAGCGATTTTGTTAATAATGTAATGCCGTCTTTATGTATTGCATGAAAAAGCTGTATCTGCACTTTACAAGACAAACATCAGTGCTGTATTTACAAGAAGCAACCCTGATCTGTACTTCTTGAACACACTAATAATTCTTTCTATAGCCTTGGCACATTATCATGGCACTATCCGATCTATCATATTGAAATTTCAACGTTCTACGCTGTTAACAACAGTAAAATCATGCCACTTTTCGATCCGTTTTCCAACAAATCGTGCAAAAAAATCAAACAACACTTGATGTACCGTGCAAACACATAAATAAAGAATATTTACTCAAGTTTTTATTAAACTTAATATCTAAGTCATTTTCTTATTTTAGTAATTACTCTTTTCCGGGGGCGCGGATCGCGAAAACCCATTCATGAATACCAACACAGATATAACAAGCCCAGTGAACTCGTCGAAATATGCTCAAGTCAATCGATATAGGGGTTCAGGCCAACCTGGGACAGGGATACCAGCGTTTTCGGGTGTGGCGCTGTTCCATTGCGGTTCAGCGCATCCGGGGGCTCTTTCTGAACCGATCCATGGGGGGCATACCTACCCGGCAATACCGGGCAGGCGCTGCGGCGCGGGTGGATCTGTGAGAACCAGCGCACAACCACCCGCTGATACCCGTAGCTGCATCAACACCTGCACCGGTCATCATAACGACCGGTACGAAAATTGCCCTTAATCGATGGTCAGCACCAGCTTGCCGGTGGTTTCTCACGTCCCAGTGCAGCAACAGCGCTCCCATATAGTAAGTGCGACCAGCAGCGTTTGCGATCGGCTCAAGCACCGTTTTCAGGTCAGCCACCAGCTGCGTGACCTTCTCTGCGCCCCAGACATAGGGACGCTGATAACCGTCCAGTGCCAGAGGCCTGTCCAGCGACATCAATTCGGTGAAGGTGGCCATGGTCACATTGACCGGCTGCGCTTCACTGAAACGGATAATATCGTGCAGGTTCAAATTCCATCTCCTTTTACGGGCACGCATGCGGGATTCCTGTAACATTCCATGGTTACGGGTACCGTGCTGCAACGCGGGCTGCCGTTGCGTTAAAAACGGACGCCATCATAGAGGAGCAACCGCACGGGCGATATTGCTGTACAGATAGACAGGGAAGGTTTTATGTCAGGTTCAGACCTGCTCAATCACACGCCGAAACAACGGCTGTATGCTGCGCTGATCGAAATTATGGTGATCTGGGAGGGGCGTGTGTGTGGTCGCCATCTGCGGGAAGCATTCGGGCTGAATCCACGCTACGCACGCGATCTCATCAAGGGTTACCAGCAATACAGTGGCAATACGCTGGTGTATAACGCCAGTCTGAAAGGCTACCTGCCTGGCCCCAATTTCAGGCCGAAATTCAGCCGTGGCAATATTCATGAATATCTGCAGTTGCTGCACCGCCAGCAACTGAACCTGAACGGGGTTGAAGTGTTATCCCATGGCCTGGCGGGCACGGAAATGCTGCTGATTCCTGAAGCGCCCATTGAACCCGCTCTGGTTCGCACACTACTCTGCGCCGCCCGTGAGCAACGCCGGGTTGAAGTCGATTATGTGTCGCTGGCCTCAGGTCAGGATGAAGGGCGGATTATCGTACCGCATACGCTGGTTTACAGCGGTTTTCGCTGGCACCTGCGCGGCTGGTGTGAGAAAAACCGTAACTATCGCGATTTTGTGCTGACCCGCTTCCGTGGTCTGCCCGAGCTGCTGGACGGTTCGTGCCAGGGGGCAGAAAAGGACCATAACTGGCAGCAGCAGGTCACCCTGGAACTGATCCCCAACCCCTGGCTGGAGCCTTTCCAGTGGCCCATTCTGGCCAGGGATTACGGTATGCAGAAAGATGAAGAAACCGGTGAATATATTCTCGCCATCCCCACCCGCGCTGCGCTGGCGATGTACATTATCAACCGGCTGGGGATCAACCTGAATGATCAACAACTTCGCGACGCCCCCGGCTACTACCAGCTGACCCTGCGCAACCGGGCGCAGATCCGACAGCTGGACGGCTGCTACTAGCCGTCCTTTTCAATCGCGGCTGAACATCACCCCAGGCACTACCCTTGTATCCCGCCGGGGACGGCGGCCCTGCAGACTGTGGTCCCTGCCCGATATCCCCCCATTATTCCAATTATGTAAAAGCCTTTTACAGGGAAGGCCGGTTATCAGTCCCCGGAAAAGGCAATATTCTGCCGTGCCTGGCGCCGTTCCCTGATGAACGCGCCAACAATAACAACGTAGATAAAGAGATCGCTGTAGTCACAGCCGCCGCATCACGCGGCGGCTCAGGTGCCCTGCGGCGTGAGACGATCGCTACACCGAAAACCAGAAAAACACTGGAGAGCCTCCATGATCAAAACACGTGCCGCCGTTGCTTTCGCACCGGGCCAACCGCTGGAAATTGTTGAGCTGGACCTGGAAGAACCGAAAGCGGGTGAAGTACTCATCCGTAATGTCGCCACAGGTGTCTGCCATACCGACTACTTTACCCTGTCCGGTGACGACCCCGAGGGCGTATTCCCCTGCGTACTGGGCCATGAAGGCGGTTCCATCGTCGAAGCGGTGGGTGAAGGCGTCACCAGTGTTCAGCCGGGCGATCACGTAATTCCGCTGTACATTCCTGAATGCGGCAAATGCAAGTTCTGTAAATCCGGCAAAACCAACCTGTGTCAGGCCGTGCGTGAAACTCAGGGCAAGGGTCTGATGCCCGATGGCACCACCCGTTTCAGCTACAAAGGCCAGCCGATCTACCACTACATGGGCACCTCGACCTTCTCCGAGTACTCAGTGGTGGCCGAGATCTCACTGGCGAAGATCAGCAAAGAAGCACCGCTGGACAAAGTCTGCCTGCTCGGCTGTGGCGTAACCACCGGCATCGGTGCGGTGCTCAACACGGCACAGGTTGAAGAAGGCGCGACCGTCGCTGTGTTTGGCCTGGGCTTTATCGGCTTGTCTGTTGTGCAGGGCGCCGTCAAGGCAAAAGCCTCTCGCATCATCTGTATCGATATTAACGCGTACAAACTGGAGAAGGCGAAAGAGTTCGGCGGCACCGAATTCATTAACCCGAATGACTACGATAAGCCGATTGAAGAGGTCATCGTCGAGCTGACCGATGGCGGCGTCGATTACTCCTTCGAGTGTATTGGCCGAACCGATATCATGCGTTCCGCGCTGGAGTGTACCCATAAAGGCTGGGGTAAGAGTGTGGTCGTGGGCGTCGCAGCGTCCGGTGAAGAAATCTCCACTCGCCCCTTCCAGCTCGTTACCGGTCGTCACTGGATGGGCACCGCCTTCGGTGGTGTCAAAGGTCGCTCTGAGCTTCCGGGTATGGTTGAGGAATATATGGACGGTGACATCATCATCGACCCGATTATCACCCATAACATGGGGCTGGATGAGATCAACGATGCATTTACCCTGATGAAAGAAGGTAAATCCATCCGCTCGATTATTCATTACTGATCGCAAGCCAATATCGCCTGATCGATTAAAAAGTCGATTGAACAGCCGCTGAAAGGCCACCTTCCCGGTGGCCCCAGGCGTCTGACAAAGCTCTGGCACAGATACCAGAGCTTTGCTCTATTCAGCCATGCCTGCGCCACCTCGAGCAAGAACAGCCTGTATCACCTCGCAACGCCATCACCTCAGCCCTGCAGCTAACCGAAACGCCAGTCAAACCGGCCGCATTTACCTGTCCTGATTACCTGATATCTGCGCTGTAACCTGACAACAAACACCGCATGACAGCACGGGTACGCAACCGGAGAGATTTTCAGGGGCCGATTACTGGCCTGTGGGCATTGTAGTTCCTCCCGAATTAGTGATAATCCATTCTCAATTAAGCCACCTGGATGAGGATGTAATAATGCAGTGCTGGGATGGGGTCACAGAATTTGTCACCGTGGCGGAAAACAGCAGCTTTACCGCCGCATCACGCCTGCTGGGAATTTCCATCGCCCAGGTGAGCCGTCAGGTAAGCGCACTGGAGAACCGCCTGTCCACCCGGCTGCTCTACCGCACCACCCGTAAAGTATCACTGACCGAAGCGGGCACTACCTATTATCAGCATTGCCGCCAGCTAATGGATGGTTTGGCGGATGCAGAGCGGGCGCTCAACGATCTGAACAGCGAGCCCCGAGGCTGCCTGAAACTGACCGCCCCCACCACCTACGGTGAGCTACGTATCGCGCCGCTGGTGAATACCTTTATGGCGCAGTACCCGGCGCTGGAGCTGCAGTTCCTGCTGACCAACCAGACCGTGGATCTGGTGGCCGGTGGTTTTGACCTGGCGATCCGCCCCGGTCGGCTACCCGACTCAACTATGATGGCGCGGCGATTAGCCTCACGGGGCCGTTATATCTGCGCCACCCCTGCCTACTTGGCCACTCAGGGCACGCCCAAGGACCTGGCGGCACTGGCCGAGCATAACTGCCTGCTCAATGCACGGGACCACTGGCTACTGCAGGAAAACGGTGAGGAGCGCAACGTGCGGGTAAACGGCAATATCAGCTGCAACAGCGGCCCCGCTCTGCTGGACGCCGCACTGAAGGGACAGGGGCTGGTGCAACTGCCTGATTACTACGTCGAGCCCTGGCTGGCCAGCGGCGAGCTGGTTGCGGTGCTGCAGGACTACCAGCCAGAGGCAGAAGGCGTGTGGGGACTCTATCCCCACAACCGCCATCTGTCACCCAAGGTCAAACTGCTGCTGGACCACCTGGCGGCGGGGCTGGAGACGGAAAGATAACGCGCTATTCCAGCTAGTACCGCGCCTTGCCGCTCCCCCTCTCACCCATACAATCACTGGTTGATTGATTGACGCATCCACTCTGCCCGAACAGACTACATGTACAGTCTTAACGTACAGACACCAGGAGATACCCATGGATGCCATCAGCTACACCGCTGCCAGCGCCAACCTGGCCAGCACCATGAAAAAAGTCTGTGATGATCACAGCCCGGTGGTTATTACCCGAGAAAACGAGAGCCCTGTGGTGATGCTATCGCTGGAGGATTACCAGACCATAGAAAAACCACCTACCTGCTCAGATCTCCCGCCAATGTCCGGTAACTGCTTGCGTCGATTACAGAACTGGAATCAGGCAGCGGTACACAAAAGCTTTGGTATAATAATGTAGTTAGCCACTGGATTAATATCTACCGCAGGAAACCAGTAATAGCTATGGACAAATATAATACGAACATACAGATAAATATTTAATAAATATTCATACTCTATTCTCATGCCATAGGGGTCATTGCCTTTACGGTAAAACTTAAGATAGACTTCCTTCGTATTTTATTTATGGTCAGGGAGACGTCCATGAGTGCAAAACAAAAGCTCACATTATTAACAGGAGTTTTGTTTTTCCTTGCTATTTCAGGGATATCAATAACAGCATATTTCTCATTCAAAAAAGAGTCTGTCACAAACTATGAGACAAAACTTTTAATCCAGTCATCACTTATATCCAGGTCGCTTGAAGAAAGAATGAAGCGAATATTTGACGCTCTTGAACTGGTAGCAAAAGATATAGAGTTAAAAGAATCAGGCTTAGTCAATGAAAAGAAAACACTCATAAAACTCGAAAACTTGAAGAGTCAATTTTCAGTATTAAATGCCTACATAGGATTAGCTGATGGCAGGACATACTCGATAAGAAAGAATGGTATTATTAAAAACTTTAATGCCAAAGAAAAAAAGAGGGAATGGTACATAAGAGCATTCAGAAATGAAAAAAGGATAATAACAACCCCCTATAAAAGCCTATCCCAAAAAATAGTCATGGCTGTAGCAGTACCTGTTAAAAGAGAAGGGTCTGTGGTCGCGGTCCTATCTATAAATCTCGCATTAGACAACCTGACCAAATTCATTAGTTCGTTAGTCGAAGATAATCAAGTTTTTGTAAGCAGGGAAGATGGATTTTTACTCGCAGCTAAAAATAATGGCGATATAGGGAAAGATCTTTTCGAGATACGGCCCAGCTATCAACAATACAAAAACAGTGAATCAGCAAAGCATACCAATTACTTTAATGACATAGAATACTTCACAGTATCCTACAGAATTCCAGCCTTCAACTGGACTGTTTGGTCCTGGGTGCCTGTAGAGCAAATACTAAACGCATCCAATAATAACCTTATTACAACAACAATTATTGCTGGTACCTTAATGGTGCTATCCATGATAATTATTAGCCGATTGATTAATCTTTTTGTATACATCCCCGTTGGCGGCGAACCTAAGGAAATAGAAAAACTGGTAAAACAGGTTTCCTTAGGAAACCTTACACTTGAAGAAAGATCAACAAGGCACACTACAGGCGTATACTCAGAAGTTATCAGCATGAAAGGGAAGTTAAGGAAAACTATATTGCAAATAAATAATACAGCAGAGTCACTCAGAACAACCGCGAATAAGATAATGGAATCATCTTATCAGGTTAATAATGGCTCAAAGTATCAGATGGAGCAGATAGAGCACACAGCAGATGCCATGGATGAGATGGCAATAACAGCCGAAAAAGTCGTCAGGAGCGCACAACATGCTTCAGAGTCTGCTGACACAGCACACAAAACAGCAGAGCATGGTAAATGCACCGTCATTAATATGAACGAAACAATCTCAGCGCTCATTGATGATGCCAACAATGTTCAGCAAGTTATAACCCTTCTCGGAGTAGAAACAACACGCGTAGGTGGAATTCTGGATGTGATTAATGGCATATCAGAACAAACTAACCTATTAGCGCTTAATGCAGCAATTGAGGCAGCACGCGCAGGTGATGCAGGCCGAGGGTTTGCCGTTGTAGCGGATGAGATTCGAGGTTTAGCAAACCAGACAAAAGAAAGCACAAACGAAATTCAATCGATGATAATCAACCTTCAACAGGCAGCGAAGAATGCAACAGAGCTAATGGAAAAAACATCCACCAGTGCATCATCAACAGGCGATAAATCCTCTGAAGCCCACAGTGCTCTGATGGAAATCAGTGATTCAACCGTTAATATTAAAGGAGTCAATAGCCAGATAGCATCAGCGGCAGAAGAACAGACCATTTCCGCAGAGAGTATAAATAAAAGCATACATGAGATTAACAATCTGGCACGAACGACTTACGATAGTTCAGAAGAAAACAAGAAATTAGCTCAATACCTGACCGATTTAGCAAATGAGCTAAGCCGGTCAACAAGTATGTTCAAAACCTGACAACCTCATATCCACCATATCAGGCTGCAGCTGTATTGCAGCCTTACCGCCACCCAGGCATTGCTGTTTCTTGGCCTTATGACGCCCGTCATCCAACCAGGCTGCCAATAACTGCTGATATAGAAACGGCGCTGCTGATCCTGGTTGGCTGTTCAGATAACGACTCCGGTGTTTTTCAAGATCGTCGGCACTGATAAGGAGCTTAGCGAAGGCCTGCAGAATATGTAAACACCCTGTACACACATCACTAAGATCCGGTAAACGTGGCCTGCGCACCCCTGCAGCGGTTGATTCCCCTATCAGGGCGTCTCTCACCTCAGCTCATCAGATACAGTAAGCTGCTGCGCCTGGCCCATTCCCTGCACCCAGCGCCGCCCCTGGTTCAGCGCATACTGCATTAACCGGGCTACAGAGCCCACCGCCTGCTGAAACCGCAGCCCTGCCGGTAACGGGTTCAGGTCCACATAGGCCATACAGGTCAGCAAAGCCTGCTCATCCAGCAGCGCCTGACATTTAAACCGCCCTTCCCAGAACCGCCCCGTACAGCCATCTTCCTGATTAGCCTGGCGAGCAATAGGCTCATTCAGGCAACGCATAAACCAGCTCAGATCACTCAACCGCTCGCGCCAGTCAGCAACGATCTCAACCACCTTCGCCCGTTCAGGTTCGGTCAATTCCTCTTCGAGCTGGTGACGACGAATCAGCGGCGGGCCACTGAACAGGGTTAACCAGCGCTCGATCACCTCATCATCCGTCCAGCCATCCGCCCGCGCTTCATGCACATGCAGCACCAGCTGATAATGGTTCGACATAATCGCATAGGCCGCAATTTCAATGGCGAACACATCCGCCAACAGCGCCAGCCGCTCGACAATCCACTGGCGACGATACTCAAAACAATGTCCACTCTGGGCATCCTGATCACAGAAAAAAGCACGGCGGACACATTGGGAAATACAGTGGTAATACGGGGTATCCAGCAGGCTTACCTGCTCTCGACGGACGTGGGTCGTCACACTTTCCTGAAACGTGACGCCGATACAGCTGGCGGGGTGCTCAAAACTGCCCGCGAAATTTCTCCGCCGTCACACCAAGCTTATACATAATATCGTTGCGCCTTGCCTGCTCGTGAGCGTCTGGCGATAAGATCGCAATCAACAGATAGACCCCCTCAATCAGTGCGCCTTCACAGTACACGAGGTGTACATCGCTGGTTCTGCGGTATTGAGCAGTCCCACGCTCCCAGAGCTTATCCGCAGAGGCCAGATGTATGTGCTTTATCGCTTCGGTTCTGACAATGGGTAACGTGTGTGGGTGATCGTAAAGCACATCCCTGCCAAAGGTGTCTGGCAGTACGCCTGTTGATTTGTAGTGCCTGAAATCATTTTCCAGCGCCGCTAGCTCTGTCTGGCTCAGTTGCTCACGAATAACAGGGCCTTTGAACACTCTCATTATTCAGTGAAGTCCCCAAGGTCATGCTCTGACGTACTAAGAATGACATCAGCACCCATGCGTGTAACCTCCTGAAGTCGCGCCGCCGATGGACGAAATTCAGCGTTGACGCCTGCCCCACTCTGCTGCTCATAGGCATCAAGTAACCGTTTGAAAAGCTCCGCACTCAGCAAATAGCCTGCGGGTTTATTCTTCGACAGAATAGCCACCGGCTCGTCCAGGATGTACTTCGCCGGGTTCTTGCGCAGCTCAGTAATACTGACGGCCTGTTCAGCCAGAATTGCCTGTATCGCCATGATTGAAAACCTCTGAAATGGAAGCAGTGAACACTGTGTAGTATGGCACAAATGCATAGTTAAAAATCTTTTATCCGTACACTTAAATGTACTTAAAGTTTTCAGCTAACTCAGCTGCAGCTCCACTCTCCCACAGCACAGGTCATCCACGCTGAAAGCATTAAGGAAAACGTTGCCCGGGTTCACCTTGCGCAGACGGCCCACGGGCATGTTCAGAGTACCGTCTGATTTACGCTGGCGTCAGTTCATGACCGTTCTGGATACGCTTTACAGGCCAGATATAAACACCTCACCTATATGAGCGGCAATACAACTGCTGCGCAACCCCCATTCCCTGCACCCAGCGCCGCCCCTGGTTCAGTGCATACTGCTTTAAGCGGGCCACAGAGCCCACCGCCTGCTGAAACCGCAGCCCTGCCGGTAGCATCGTGCGCTGCCACTGCGTCGGGTCGATAAACAGGCGCTGCAAAATCGGCGGTGTGCGTTCAGAGATATAACCCCGCTTATCCTCACGCTGGCAGCGCCCGGTCCAGTCCACCAGTTCCAGATAATCAGCCAGCGCAAACGGCACAGCATGATTATCAATATCCTGCTGTGCCGCCGACAGTGGCTGCAACACCGGTTTAGCTGTATCTGACGCAACTGGCTCTGCCGTCTCCTCCACCCGCTGCTGCACCGAGGTGTAATCCGACGCCTCAGGCGTTGCCGCCAGCTCTGCCCGTAACGGGTTCAGATCCACATAGGCCATACAGGTCAGCAATGCCTGCTCATCCAGCAGCGCCTGACATTTAAACCGCCCTTCCCAGAACCGCCCTGTACAGCCATCTTCCAGATTGGCCTGACGGGCAATGTGCTCATTCAGGCACCGCATAAACCAGCTCAGATCACTCAACCGCTCGCGCCAGTCAGCAACAATTTCAGCCACCTTCGCCTGTTCAGATTCAGTCAGTTCCTCTTCGAGCTGGTGACGACGAATCAGCGGCGGGCCACTGAACAGCGTTAACCAGCGCTCGATCACTTCATCATCCGTCCAGCTATTCGCCCGTGCTTCATGCACATGCAGCACCAGATGATAATGGTTCGACATAATCGCGTAGGCCGCGATATCAATGGCAAACACATCCGCCAGCAGCGCCAGCCGCTCAACAATCCACTGGCGGCGATGTTCAAAGCAATGCCCGCTCTGGGCATCCTGACCGCAGAGAAAAGCTCGGCGGACACAGCGAGAAATACAGTGGTAATACGGGGTATCCAGCAGGCTCACCTGCTCTCGACGGGCGCGGGTCATCACACTCTCCTGAAAGATGACGCCAATACGGCTGGCGGGGTGCAAGCAGTGTAGAAGTCAGCTCAGGAAGATGCCAATTTGTGTGGATGTCCTTTT
>Ga0193950_1000281_pt1 | contig 11962 bp, 16 predicted proteins | sample BB_1_MG_FD_144485 | JGI IMG/M metagenome (GOLD analysis project Ga0193950, IMG submission 144485) | Microbial mat bacterial communities from the Broadkill River, Lewes, Delaware, United States - BB_1_MG | ecosystem: Environmental > Aquatic > Freshwater > River > Microbial mats | place: USA...
ATTTTACTAAAAGTACCTAAAAACTTAACTGAATTTGAAGATATTTCAAATTCAGTCTCTTGTAAAGGTATTTTTCTAAATTCAATTTTCATTGATTTTATTAGCTAATATGAACTATTAACAAATATCTTTTTGTGCAAAAAAGAAATTAATTTCATTTGCTGCATTTTCAAGAGAATCGCTTCCATGAACTGCATTTGCATCAATTGACTCAGCAAAATCAGCTCTAATAGTTCCAGCTTCTGCTTCTTTAGGATTAGTTGCACCCATAAGATCTCTATTTTTAGCCATTGCATTATCACCTTCAAGTACAGTTACAACAACTGGTCCTGAGATCATAAATTCAACTAATTCACCATAAAATGGTCTTTCAGCATGTACTGCATAAAATGCTTCTGCATCTGCTTGACTTAGTTGTATTTTTTTTGTTGCTGCTATTCTTAATCCAGCTGTTTCAAATCTGTCTAATATCTTACCAACAACATTTTTTGCTACTGCGTCTGGTTTGATGATTGATAATGTTTGTTCCATTATACTCTCCTGTTTTTTATTAAAGTTGCGCATTATAGCTAAATAATTAAAAAAAGGCAAGAAAATTAATTTCTTGCCTTTTTTTAATTTGTTAAAGTTAAATTAATTTATTTTAATCTTCTACACAAGGCTCTCCATCAGCCCCTCTATTTGCATTTCTTGGTTGATTTGGAGCAACACTAGAATCATCCCACACGATACAACCTTCTGTTGGACAAGCATCAGCGCATGCAGGTGCATCATTGTCTCCAACACATTCTGTACATGTCTCAGGATTTACATAATAAATATCCTCACCTGTTGGATTTTCATCATTATCTACGATTGATTCTGTTGGACACTCATCTAAACAAGCATCACAAGATATACAAGTATCTGTAATTATTACTGACATTTTAATTCTCCTAATATTATTTTTGGTTACTTTATCATACTATCAATAAAAGTCACTTTAAGTAAAATCTATTAATATTCTTATTTAATCATTATTAAAAAATTTATTCAACTTTATCTTTGAGTAACCATATATGCATTTTCTATTGCATCTATACAACTACTTCTTACATTACCTTTTTCCAGTGCTGCATAACCCGCTGCTGTTGTACCACCAGGACTCATCACTCCATCTTTTAAAAGGGCTGGATGTATGGTTTGTATTAGATCGCCGAAACCACTGAATAATCCATTTGTAACTTCAATTGCATCTGTTCTTTTCATCCCTTGTTTAACTGCACCGTCACATAAAGCCTCATGTATTAAAGCTAAATATGCAGGTCCACTTCCTGCAACAGCTGTTGCAATATCAACTTCTTTTTCACTACTTAACCAAACAGTATCACCAATAGCTTTAAATAGCTCTTGTGCTTCTGATTTTAACAAGGTATCTCCTGTCATTGTAGTCATTGATTTACCAACACTTGCAGCCAAATTTGGCATAACTCGAACTATTGCTTTTGCTTTTATATTTTCTTTTAACGAAGAAATCTTTGTACCAGCTAGTACAGAATATAGTTCGTTAGCAACTCCTGTTAATCGTAATCCCACCTCTTGTAAATTAGCTGGTTTGACACATAAAATAATTTTTTTATTATTCATATCAAAATCTTCATAAATTGCTTTTTTTATTGTAATACCAAGATTTTTTTCAAACTTCTCAAGTTTTTCCATCTCCCTACCAACAACTTCTATTTCAAATATCTCTTTTAAACCTTGAGCGATTGATAATGCCATATTTCCATTACCTAAAAATGTAATTGTTTCTTTCATTCTATTTTCCTATTGCTGTATTTATATAAAAAAAGGACAGCCCTGAAGCTGTCCTTTTAAAGTGCTACTTAATAGAGTCTGCAAACTCTTTAAATATATACTTACTTTCATGTGGACCAGGACTAGCCTCAGGATGATGCTGTACAGAGAATATTGGTTTGTTTTTATACTTAACACCTTCAATAGTGTTATCAAATAAATTTACATGTGTTAATTCTGCAATCTCTTCTATAGAATCAGGTACATTATAATTGTGATTTTGAGCAGTAATTTCTACAACATTTTTAGTATTTTTAACGGGGTGGTTTCCACCATGTTGTCCAAATTTTAATTTATATGTATCGTGACCATGTGCAATACTTAACATTTGATGTCCTAAACAAATAGCGAACATTGGAATATCTTTGTTAATTAATTTTTGTACTTCAACTTTTTCTTTTGATAAAGTTAACGGATCCCCAGGACCATTACTTAAAAATACACCACCAATTTCACCAGCTTCATATCTTTTGATTAAATCATCGCCATTAAAATCACTTGGAATAACTTCAACTTCTAAACCAGCTTCAACTAATTCATTTAGAATATTTCTTTTTACTCCAAAATCAACTACAACAACTTTTTTATCGCTCATCACAGCTTTATTATAATCCATTGTACTCATGTTCCATGCACCATTTTTATGAATGTAACTTGTTTTTGTACTTACTTGCTCAATATAGTTAATATCTTCAATTCTAGGGCTAGCATCTAACAGAAGTTTTAACTCATCAATGTTATCAATTTCTGTTGATGCTATCATCATCATAGCACCATTATCCCGTAACATTTTAGTTAAATATCTTGTATCAATATCACAAATTCCTAAAGTATTATTCTCTTTTAGTAACTCAGAAAGACTTTTTTCTCCTCTAAAGTTTGAATAATTTTCATTATAAGATCGAACTAATACACCTTTACAGTGAGCTTGTGAACTTTCATTGTCATTGTCATTAACTCCCACATTACCAATTTCTGGCATTGTAAATGTAACAAACTGTCCAGCATAACTTGGATCTGTAATTATTTCTTGATATCCTGTTAAAGAAGTATTAAAAACTAATTCTCCTACTAAAGTACCTTCTGCACCAAAAGATTTTCCAGTTAAATAAGTTCCGTTTTCTAAGTATATGTAAATCTCTTTCATTATTATCCCTTTTATATTAAACCTTTTTTTATTAATTCTTCTTCATACAGTCTATTAAATACAATATCGTAATCTTCTGTACCAGGAATAAGTTTTCTTTTATAAGTCTTTATTTTTTCGTATGCTAAAGAATCAGCTTCATCATATCCTTTAATAAAATTATTTATAGATTCAGAAATTAAATTTTTAACTTGATTATCATTCACTGTAAAATGGATAAAATCTTCTTCATATAAATAATCCATAATCAAGTGAGCAATATTTGAAAATCTATCTTCAAAATTTAAATTTACACCAAAATCATTTGCCATTCTTTTTTTCGTCATCCAAAAAAGTTGTCTATAGTCTGCTTTATAAAATTCGATTTCATCTTCTTGCTTTTCTAATATATCATCAACAGCATCATCTAAATCAATCTCTTTTTGAATATCTTCAATTAAAATTCTTTCACACTCTGAAGTTATAAAAGATTTTTCTTTTCTTACTTCGATAAAAGATGAATTGACAATATCTTTAGTGATTTTTCTTGCTATATAAGGACTATGTTGCTTTTTTAATTTCATAATATTAATTCCTTATTTTCTAATAATGGTATCTTCACGCTCTGGACTTGTTGAGATGATACCGACCTTAGTTTTTGTTAACTCTTCTATTCTTTCTATATATTGTTTTGCTGTTTGAGGTAATTGGTCATAGTCTCTACATCCAACAACACTATCCCAACCATCAATATTTTCATAAATTGGAGTGATATTGTCCATATTTGATGGAACATAAGTTATTCTTTCTCCATTTACTTCATAAGCAACACAAATTTTAATCGTTTTAAAACCATCTAATACATCAAGTTTCATCAAAGCTAATTGATTACATCCATTTAATCTACTTGCATGTCTCACACCAACAGCATCAAACCAACCACATCTTCGTCCACGACCTGTTGTAGTACCTACTTCTTTTCCTACATCAGCCATAGTCTCCCCAGCTTCTGTAAAATCTTCTGTTGGGAAAGGACCATTTCCTACTCGTGTTGTGTATGCTTTAACAATACCAGTAACAACACCTATATCACTTGGTGCAATTCCTAAACCAGTACAAGCACCTGCACTAACAGTTGCACTTGATGTTACATAAGGATATGTTCCATGATCAATATCCAATAAAGTTCCTTGAGCACCTTCTAAAAGAATTTTTTTATCTGCATCAATAGCATCCCATACTAAGTTTGTAGTATTTGTAATAAATTTGCCTAATTTTTCATTATAAATTGTTAGTTCCGCAAATAGCTCTTTTTCATCAGGTACTTTTACATCCATAGCATCAAAAATTACTTTATTTTCTTTAAAATAACTCATAATATTTGCACAAAGTTGCTCTGGATTTAATAATTCTCCAGCTCTTTGACCAACTCGATTGATTTTATCAGCATATGCAGGTCCAATACCTTTTCCTGTTGTACCAATTGCATTATCACCTTTTAATTTTTCTTTAGCCTGGTCAATTAAACTATGATATGGTAAATTTAAATGAGCCTTGTCAGAAATAAAAATTCTACCTTCTAAATTATCAAACTGTTCCATCTCTGTAATTATAGATTGTGGGTTTAATACTACACCATTCCCAATTACATTAACTGCTTTCGGATTTAAAATTCCTGAAGGAACTAAATGTAATGCATATCTAACACCATCTACCCAAATTGTATGACCAGCATTATGTCCGCCTTGACTTCTACATACCATATCATATTCTTGAGCAAGTTTATCTACTATCTTACCTTTTCCTTCGTCACCCCATTGGATTCCTACGATTACATCTGCTTTACTCATGCCTTATCCTTCCATCACTTTTAATAAATTGTCTGTATATATTGCAAATCCAAGTGAATCTATACCATTACTCTTGTATCCACCACCTTTTGCGATTGTTAAATTGTTATTTATAACTCTGTAGTATATATCATCATAATATTTCATTGCACTATAATATATTGGAGAGATATTTACATTTTTGTATTCGATTTTTTTAGCAATATTTGCTAACTTTTGACATTCTACTTCTAAACATTTTGGTAAAATTTTTAATATATTTTCTAAATCTTCAGCTGTACGGACACTAATTAATTTTGTTAACCACTCAAATTCTAAATCAAATAATGCACCAATTTCACCATTTTTAAATAGCTCAATATCAATATCATACTCTTTTGCAATAATCATTGGTATATTAATATTTGCAATTTGAACTAATGTATCCACATCAAACTTACTGAGTAGATCGCAATTAAGATTTATCATGTCACAAATGTTATCATGACCAATCCATTCAGCACCAATTTGATAACTTTCATTTGCTGGATAAGTAAATACTGGCTGTACATAAAACCATTTTTTATGTAATGTTGCTCTTCCTAGTCTTTTTGAAATTATTCTTACAACATCTAATGTACTATCTGCTCTTAGTGCCAAACTATTATTTACTTCATCACTTAATGTAATAAGAGACTTTTTATTGTCAATACTTTGATGTCCTGAATATGAAAAATTAGGAGTTACTATCTCTTCAAAGCCTTTATCTTCTAAAAAATCACTTGCACCGTTTTCTAATACTCTTTTTAATTTTGCAGTTTGGCCAAAATAAAGACGACTACCTGTGGGTATTTCATGTTCAAAAATCATAATTAACTATTCACTTCCATGAATATTCTATTTGCTGTTCCATCAAATTTTCTTATACCTAACTCATCCAAAGCTTTCTCAACCGCATTTACTGCCCATGAAGCTTCATAATCAGCAACTAGTCCCATATGATTTACTCTAAATATCTTACCTTTTAGATGATCTTGACCACCCGCTATATTTAAGTCAAATTTTTCTTTTAGTATTTTTCTAATTGCGTTTGATTCTTCTGTATAAATTGTAGTCATAGCATTAGCAGGATTATGAGGGTAAACTTCTAATCCAATTGCTTGAAATGCTTCTCTTGTTGCTTTTGCTCTTAATTCTGTTTTTGAATATAGGTTGTCAAATCCAATCTCTTTTAATTTAGATAATATACTTCCCAATCCTATAATTAGTGTCGTTGCAGCAGTCCATGCCGTAGTATTTGTTTTTTGTTTCTTAATTTCTGTAGCTAAATTAAAATAGTATCCTGCTGATTTTTTTTCAATTTTTGATACCGCTTCATTACTAAAACCAATCATTGATAAACCAGGTGGTAACATAAGTGCTTTTTGACTTCCAGTGATAATTGCATCAATATTTGTAGCATCAATTTTTTCTACACCGATAGCTGTTATACCATCTGCAATAATTGTAATATCTGGATTCACTGCTTTTACAGCTTTTGCTATATCTTCAACAGGATGTCTTAATCCTCCTGCACTTTCACAAATCTGAATACAAACTGCATCTATATCACTATCATTTTTGATAGTATTTGTTATCTCTTCAATACTAACAGGAGTATTCCATTCATGTTTGATTTCAGTAAAAGGGATATTATGTGCATCACATATTTTTCCAAATCTTTCACCAAATTTACCACTGTTAACTGTCAAAGCTTTTGTATGTGTTAAGTTTGTAACACAAGCTTCCATAGCACCAGTTCCACTAGAAGCAAGCATAACTGCTTCAGGCATGTCAAATAATTCTAATAATAATTCTCTTGTTTCTTTGAAGATATTTTCAAATTCAGGTGTTCTGTGATGTAAAGTTTCACTGCTCATTGCAGTTCTTACAAATTCAGGTACGGCTGTAGGACCAGGAGTCAAAAGCATAACTATCCTTTTAATAATTCATTATTTATTGGATGATTATAGCTAATTGTTTATAAAAATATACTAAATCTAAAAGTCATCTCTTGTAGCAATAAGTTTTGAGATAGCTTCACTAGCTGCTCTGGCTTTTTCAACTCTTTCATCATTGAATTCTTTTAACGAGTTTAAGGTTTCCATTTTTTCATGGTCTATATTTGATTTAATTTGTATAGCTTTTCTATTATTTGAAGCACCTGCGCTTGCAGACCATTTTTCTTTATTGTTTATATACACTTTTGTAGATGAACTTGTAGCATTTTTGCTAAATACAATGACATCATCTTCTTTTAAATTTAAAAGTTCTTTAATTTCCATTTCAGTCTCTGCTAACATTACATCAATTTTCATTTGAGATCCAGATATTAAAGCATTTATATCTTTTTTCTTACTAACTTTTCTATTTTTTGCTTCTGCGAATATCTTTTCTACAATTAAATCTAATAAAGATTCAATATATGAAATAGGATAACAAATAGATAAAAAACCAGATTCATCATCAATAGTAATTTCAAATACAACTAGCAAAACAATTTCATGATCAGAAATAATTTGAATTGCATTTGCATTAGTATCCATGCTTTCTGTTTTTAAATTAATTGTAGAGACATAATCCCATGCTGTTTTAAGATTTTTCATAATTAGTTGATAAAAATGATCAAAAACTTGTAGTTCTATCTCTGTCAATTCTTTTTCTGTAGAATCAGTTAATGAACTCTCTCCATTTCCTAATAAATGTGCGATAATTTTATGACTAATTGCTGGATTACATTCCATAACAATTCTACCTTCTAAAGGTTTTATAGAGATTGTATTTAAACTTGTAATTTGAGGAATTGATAAAATAAATTCACCATAAGTCATTTGCTCAATGCTGTATAGTTTAACATCTACAATTTTTCTAAGCATTGCTGAGAGTTCACTTATTGTAGTTCTTAACATTTTATCATGTAAAGCACTAAAAGCTTTCATCTGTTCAGCAGATATACGATTTGGTTTTTTAAAATCATATATTGCATAACTTTTATCTTTACTACTATTAATTGATTCAGATGGTAAGTCTTCTAATCCACCATCTTCATCTGCAATATCCAATAACGCATCAATCTCATCTTGACTTAAAAATTCTGCCATTTTATCTCACCATCTCTACATCTGCATTAATAGCACCTAAGTTATCAAGCATCTTTATAGTTTCTATTATTTCCATAATATCCAACTTCATTGTTTTCATTGCCCTCATTAAATCTGATACAGTAGGTTGATTTTTAGTATTTATTAATGCATTATCAATATCAACAGCAGGTATAGCAACGCCTGGAATTTTTTCTACTTTCGTATCATCACCAACTGCTACACCAATATTTTTAGCTGGGTCATTCCACTCTTTATCTGTAAGGTCACTTTTTTTAATTCTAATAGTGAAATTTTTTCTCGATATAGTTACGGGATTAATCGTAATGTCAGCACCCGCAATAATAATCTCTTTTTTGGGATCAATAATAATTTTATTTTTCATCATTGTATCAATTTTAATACCTTGTATTTCAGAAATAAATCGTATAATTGACATTGTTTCTGGTTTAGATACTTCAATACTTCGAGTATCATATGCTACAGCAATATTTTTTCCATATTTTTCATTTATTTTTGTTACAACTGTTGATGCAATTTTTGCATCATTTTTTAATAAACTTAGAGTAATAAATTTTTCATCTTTTAATGAATATGACAATTCATTTTCTACAATTGCCCCTTCATAAATATAACCACTAGTTTTTATATTTTCATTTGCTAAAATAGAACCTTGAGCTAAAGCATACACTTTTCCATCTACACCTTTAAGTTGCGTCAGTAATAATTGCCCACCATCAATTGATTTTGCATCACCAATAGATGAAATACTTAATTTTAATTTATCACCTTGTCTAGCAAAAGGGGGTAGTACCGCTGTAACCATCACAGTGGCAATATTTTTTGATTTTATTGAGGAAGCAGGAATTTTAATATAAGAATTTCTTAAAAGATTTTGTAATGATTGCATAGTGAATTGACTTTTATCACCAGTCCCTGCTAAACCTACAACCAATCCATGCCCAATAAGTTGATTTTCCCTAATACCTACTATATTTGATATATCTTTTATGGTTTGTCCATAAACCGTAACTGTAAGAAATAATATCAATAAAAAATTCTTCAATTTGTGTAATCCTATATAGTGAATTTATAATGTAAAACATTTTATCTAAACTTTAATAAAATAAAGATATAATTAATGTAAATAATTTAATATTGAGGTTTCTTGTGAATATATATATTTATGGCAGTACAGCATTTAACAATGAAATACACAAAATTCTTGACCATGGAAACATTAGATTTAAAATTGAAGATGGAGAAGTTGAAGAGATAACTACTCTACAATATTTAAAAGAACTAATTGAAAATGATCCTTATCAAATTTTTTTAATTGATGAAAATAAAATTATTGAAGATGATTTTATTACTAAATATCTAAAGTTTTTGCTCCCTAAAGATGGTATTCATAAAAGTTACCTTGATAATCATGGTATTGGAGACATTAGTCAGCGTACTTATTCTGATTTAATTATTTATATTGAAAAACGATTAGAAACTGCAATCAAAAAACCTAAAGCAACTGAAATTAATTCAGTAGAAGATATTTTTGAAGCTTTTGAATATGATGAAAATATAAAGGTTACATAATGAATGAGCTATCACAATTAGATGAATTAGTCGAATCAGATATACTAGAAGCACTAGGTCAATCAGATACTAAAGATGAGAATAATGAAACGATTAACTTAGAAGATTTTAATGAAGAGATTACTTTAAAAGATATACCGACTGAAAATCCTGAGGATACTAAACATGACACTTCAGAAAATTGTATTAGTAATAATCCTAATGAAAAAAAAACTCAAAAAGATATAAAGATAAATACATCTGACTTAGCAACATTAATAAGTGAGTTACTCAATCATAAAACAATAGAGATAACAATAAAAATAAAAGATTAAAATGGATTTAATAGCTATATCTCAAAGTACTGTATCAATTATCCTTCTTTTAGGATTACCTTCTTTAATTGTAAGTATGATAATTGGATTAATTATCAGTATTTTTCAAGCGGTTACACAAATTAGTGATGCATCTTTATCCTTTGTACCAAAAATGATAATTGTATCCGTATTTATTGTTATTTCATTACCTTGGATTGGGGATAATATTGAAGGATATACATTGGAGCTTTGGGATATGATAATTAGTTTTGGTAAAACACAATGATAGATAAACTTTATAAACTCAAACAACAACAAATTAACCAGCAAGTACAATTAAAACAACAAGCAATGAGCAAAATAGATGATATCGATTTAGAACTTCATAATACTAACCATGCTTTACATACAACGACTTTAGATATTATGGGAGCAATTTCAGATTTTAGAGTACTACAAATTCATAAAGAGACGATGAAAGAGCACATGATTAAACTAAGTCAAAAAAAAATGACATTAAAGAAACAAATTGAATATTATGATAGTATAATACTTAATTTAAATAAAGAGAGTGAACAATTTAATTATATTTTAGAAGAAAAGAAAAAAGAAGAAGTTAAACGAATACAAAAACTTGAAGAGATTGTTGCTTCAGAATATATGCAAGCAAAATATATTCAAAATAAAAAGGATTTACATGCTTATTAAAATTACACTTTCACTATTTTTAATTTTTAATTTTACGCATGCTATTACTACTAAAGAAGGTGCTCTGTATAAAGAAAAACAAGAACTACTAGCTGTAAAAGATGAATTAAATGAATTTTATGAAATAAAAGAACTTGATTATCAAAAAAATAAAGCAGAATTAGAAAAACTACAAAAAGCTATTAAACTATCAGAAAATAACATATTAGAAATTAAAAAAAATAATCAAGAAATTCTGGATGAAATTAATCGTGTTATTACAACAAAAGCTATGTTAATGTACGATAAAATGAAACTAGGTGTTGTTGTCAATGTCTTTAATGAGATGATTAACAATGGAGAAATAGATGAAGTCTTTGATATAATGATGAGAATGAAAGAAAAACGAGTGATGAAAATATTAAAAAAATTTGACACTAAAACATCTACAATTCTAATGAAAAAAATGAGAATTAATAAACAACAAAAGGAGAAATAAATATGGCTGAAGAAGTAGAAGAACAGAAAAAAAGTAAAAACCCAATGATGATGGTTTTAGTAGGATTGGTAATACTTTTATTATTGGCAATTGGAGGAATTGGTTACTTTATGTACTCTAAAGGGTTATTTAGTGATGAGCCGATAAATGCATCAGCACCAGTAGCAGAAAAAAATATTAGTGTTGAGAAAGAAGAAATAGGGGAAACTTTTCAAGCTAAAATTGATAGTTTAGTCTTAAATATTACTGACGCAAAAGGTAGAGCTAAATTAATGAAATTATCATTTACTATGAAAGCTAGTGAACCAACTATTGAAGCATTAGTTGAAGCAAATAAAGCAGAAATGGTAGATTCTGTAATACGACAAATTAGTGCTCGAAGTAGTGAAGAGCTTTTAACTGTTGGTGGTAAAGCAATGCTTAAAGAAGAGATGATTGATGAACTAAACAATATTTTGAATGATGCATCTGATGGGAATGAAGAGATAATGAAGAATATGGTTTTAGATATATTCTTTACTTCATTTGTAATTAAATAATATATAAAAGAGAATAGTATGATAATAATAGTAAAAACAAGAAATAAAAACCAACTATTGATTAAAGCATTATCAATGCTTTCTCTGATTATAATGTTTTGGCTTTATTATGGACACATGAGTGATACATTTCAAGAACAAAATAATAAACTTGCAAACAAACTAGATCAAACCATAGTAAAAAAGAAAATTGACAAGTCAATAAATCTTGAAAAAACCATATACAAAGAATCAATTGTTATAGTTAATTTATTAGAGCAAAAACATGTGCAATCTATTAAAATAATAAAAGACAAACTATTTATTGTATGTGATTTTACAACGGATATTGAACCATTACTTATAAGATATGGTGTTGCTGCAATGATTAAAAATTCAACTACTAATATTAAAATTGCAATTGATTTAAAAACTATA
>Ga0193950_1000284_pt1 | contig 11771 bp, 8 predicted proteins | sample BB_1_MG_FD_144485 | JGI IMG/M metagenome (GOLD analysis project Ga0193950, IMG submission 144485) | Microbial mat bacterial communities from the Broadkill River, Lewes, Delaware, United States - BB_1_MG | ecosystem: Environmental > Aquatic > Freshwater > River > Microbial mats | place: USA...
GTGTTGGCGCACTCTGGGGTAGCGTCTCTTCTTCTACAAATACTGCTGTATCGGCAGGCTCCTTCTGTGGTTTGCGCGGTTAGCGAAAAGTGGCCGAAATGGCCAGCGCATATAAAACACCAGAAATAGCTAGACCATCAAGTACAGAATGCTGGGGAAAGCGGATAAATATCAGGCAAACCGCATAAACCTCACCATCACTTCTTCTGGCATTAACCTTCATTTACACTGTCCCGCATCTGATTAAATGTGCTGTTGTACTAAAAGGATTCCTCTGTGATACCGGATTATCAACAACTGATGCGCCCTGTACTGGAAGTGGCCTGTGCTGGCGAAATAAAACTTAGTGATGCCGTAGATAAAGTTGCCGCGCAACTGGGTATTACTGAAGAGGAGCGGCACCAGTTGCTGCCCAGTGGCAGACAAACGTTCTTTAAAAACCGTGTTGGTTGGGCTAAGGCTTATCTGATCAAAGCAGGCTTACTGGATAGCACCCGCCGAGCACATTTCGTGATTACTGAGCGTGGCCGCGAGGCAATCAGCAACCCGGCGACCGTTATCAATAATCATTACCTGAAGCAGTTTGATGAATTTATTGCTTTTCTTGGACAAAAAGGTGGCGCGCCCACTCCAGACCCAAAGGCCGGCACAGATTCTTCTGAGGCTGAGGTCACCCCGGATGAAGCCCTGCAAAATGCCTATCAGCAGCTTAATGAAGCCCTGGCCGCAGATATTCTCAGCCGTACCCGTCAATCCTCCCCTGCTTTCTTTGAACAGCTGCTGATCGACCTGTTACTGGCGATGGGCTATGGCGGCAGTGGTACACACAAGGCCCATGTGCTGGGGCGCTCTGGCGATAATGGCGTAGACGGTGTGATTGATCAGGACCCGCTGGGCGTTGATCAGATCTATATTCAGGCCAAACGTTATGCGGCAGGTAATAATGTGGGTGCGGGCGAGATCAGAGATTTTTTCGGTGCCCTGAACCTGAAAAAAGCGCAGAAGGGCCTGTTTATTACGACAGCAAATTTTACGCCTCAAGCTGTTCAGACCTCCCAGGAGCTTAGCTCACGGATCGTCCTGATAAATGGCAGTCAACTGGCTAAGCTGATGCTGCGTTATAACATCGGTAGCCGGGATGAAGAGGTGTTATATCTGAAGCGAATAGATGAGGAGTTCTTTGAAGGCTGAGGGCCAATACGGCCCTGCGCTGTCAAACCAGCAAGAGTCGATGGGCCATCGCATCCAGCCGGGTTTTACGCTGTTGCCAGTCTGGCATTACCTGCTGTAACAGCCGATAAAAGCGTTCGCTATGGTTATGTTCTACCAGGTGGCACAGCTCATGGAGTATCACATAGTCAATACACTCGGTGGGCGCTTTAACCAGATGGGGGTTAAGCGTCAAGCGGCCGCCAGGCGAACAACTGCCCCACTGTGTCTGCATGGTACGAATAGCGAGCGGGGGCTGTGTGGTGGTCCAGAGTGCTTGTTCCAGCATGGTATTCAGCCGCCGGTAAAATACTGCTTTTGCCCGTGTTTTGTACCAATCCCCCAGCAGCTTTTTCACCTTTGCCGGGTCTTTCTGGCGCAATCGTACTTCCAGTTTACCGCGCAGCATTTTCACGCCTTCAGGTTCCCGCTCAGCTTCAAGCACTTTTAGCAGGTACTGCTTGCCCAGATAAAAATGGCTTTCACCACTGATGTATTCACGGGCACACAGGTATTCCTGCTGTTGGCGAAAGTCCTGCAACTGCAGGGAGATCCACCCCGCCCGTTTGCGTACCGCCTGCAATACAGCGTTATCATCGCTATCAGCCGGTGCAGACACCTCAACCCGGCAGTCTGGGTGTACTTTGATCAGTACGTTCTTAACGTTTTTACGTCGGGATCGTCTTTCAAAGCAGATCTGTTCATCACCGTATTGAAAACAGAACTGCTCGCCCGGCGCTGTAACAACGTCTGGCTTCTCTATTCTCGCGGCTACACTCATACTCGCCCTGTTCTTACTTGTTTCACCGGTTTCTCCAACACCACTGTCGTGGTATGGCAGCGTTACGCCCATACACTTGACAGAAATCAGCCTGTTTTCTGTCGCACAATCTGCACCAGATTTTCAACGATCTTTGATGCCTGGGTTACATGAGCACCAACGGCACGGCACTCTTCGAAAAACTTAGGTAACAGCGTTTTTTTCATCGCTGCTTCAATGCCCTCCGGGTTAATCGAATTTTCAGCAATCGCAGTGGCAATCACCTCGTCCACCTCAAAGGCCAATCCCACCCATTTATCCATTACCTGAGTATCCTGCACAGCAAACACTTCTGGCAGGTGCAACTTGAACACGCCATAGCAGGCCTGGGCACGCTGCTTGCCTTTAAAGCGATCGGGGATTTCCGCCAGTCGCCGTTGTTCTACCTGTTCTTCCAGCTCTACAAATAGCAGATACTGTTTCAGAGGATGTTCGAACAGCAACTCTGCTTCAGCAATGGCCTCACGTAACAGTTCCGAGAACTTCTTCTGGGCGTAAGGATCATCCTGTAACGCCTGCTCAATCATCCGGGTGGTGCGGGTGCGAATGGTATCGGTTTCATTGCGGGTTTTCTCATCATCCCAGTCTTCCGGCTTGTCGTCGGACTGGCCCATCTTGCTGACATCGTATACACCCTTCGGCTCTTTCACTTCTACGCCAACCACATGGCGGTCCAGCAGCTTTTTGACCTCGTCAGCGTACTGGTCGTAATCCACGGTTTCACCGGCATCCTGGCGGATAATCTGGCGCAGGCTGGTTAGTTGCTTCAAGGTTTCTTTATAGTCTTTACGGTCTGCTTCAGTAAACTTCGGGTCGGTAAAAAACGATGCTGACTGCAGTGCAATTTTCAGACAACCCGCAAAGCGGCGTAGTGCGGTATAAAACTGATCCCTTACTTTCAGATTTACATCCACCATATCGCCATTGTGTTCTTCCATACGGGGCACCAGTACCCGGCGCAGCTGCTCTATATCGTTACGGTTGCTGACGCCATCAAAGATCGACCAGAGTTCGTTATAAAGCGCAGGCAGGCGCTTATACTCGGTGCACATTTGCTGGTAAAGCCCATCCAGGTCTTCAGGGTCATAGTCGCCCTGGGTGCGTGCCGCCAAATCCTGATAGCGTTTCAGGGTGGTATCCAGCTCGGAAAGCACGCCCCGGTAATCAATCAGCAGGCCAAATTGTTTTTTGTCATGCAGACGGTTCACACGGGCCACCGCCTGGATCAGGTTGTGTTCTTTCAGGGGCTTATCGATATAGAGCACCGTATTGCTGGGCTCATCAAACCCGGTCAGCAGTTTATCGACCACAATGAGCAACCGCAGCGGGTCGTCTTTATCGCCAAAGCGCTGGACCTGCTCGCGGGTATAGCTGGCCTCTTCCTGGCTTCCCACATTCTGTTGCCACCAGCGGGTAACCTCTGGCGCTGTGGACTCATCCACCGCGCTGTTGCCCTCCCGTGTATCTGGCGAACTGATCACCACTGCAGACTCAAACAGGCCCGCTTCATCCAGGTATTTTTTATAGAGAATGGCCGAGGCTTTGCTGTCGCAGGCCAGCTGGCCGGTGAGGCCTTCATCAATATTGCGATCGAAGTGGTGAGCGATATCCAGCGCAATCAGCCGGATACGATCTTCAGCGCTATACACCTGGCCTTTTTGGGAAAATTTATGCTTGAGATCGCTTTTTTGCTTATCTTCCAGCCCATCAGTAATACGCTTGAACCAGGCATCAATGGCGCGGCTGTTTACATCAAGATCAGGAACACGCTCTTCGTACAGTAACGGCGTGACCGCTTTGTCATCCACGGCGCGCTGCATGGTGTAGGCATGGATAATGGCACCAAATTTCTGAGCGGTTTTGTCCTTTTTTAACAGCGGCGTGCCTGTAAAGGCGATAAACGCTGCATTGGGCAGTGCCATGGTCATACGGGTATGGTTTTCACCGTTCTGGCTACGGTGGCCCTCGTCTACCAGCACAATAATATCTTCGCTGGCGTTATGGCATTCCGGGCGCTGGGTGGCGCTGTTAAATTTCTGGATCAGCGAGAAAATAATACGCTCGCTACCCTGGCCGATCTGCTCCGCCAACCGTTTGCCCGAGGTGGCCATTGCCGCGCTTTTCTCTCGCTTGCCTGCCAGTTCACCGCTGCTGGTAAAGGTGTTGCTCAGCTGGGTTTCCAGATCCACCCGATCCGTCACCACCACAATGCGGCAGTTTTTCAGCGCAGCGTGCAAAATCAGCACCCGGCTCAGAAACACCATGGTAAAAGACTTACCGGAGCCGGTGGTATGCCAGATAATCCCGCCTTCGCGCCCGCCGCCTGTTCGCCGGGTTTCGATACGTTCTATCAGACGTTTGATGCCAAACACCTGCTGATAGCGGGCAACTACCCGGCCCACTTTGCGATCAAACAGGGTGAAGTAGCGAACCATCTCCAGCAAACGGGACGGTTTCAGCAGGCTGATCAGCAAAATATCCTGCTCTGTCAGGGCCCGTTCGCCACTGTTGCAGAGGTTCTCATACCAGCTGCGATCAGCCGGTTTACGATGATCAAACAGCGCCGACAGTTGCTGAGCGCTCAGCGGGCTGTTTTTAATCGCCTGCATCTGTTGCGCATCAATATCTTCTTCACGCCAGCTGGCGTAGAACTTTTCTGGTGTACCGCAGGTGCCATAGCGCCCATCCTGGCCATTAATCGACAGAACCAGCTGACAGCAGGCAAACAGTTGTGGAATTTCATCATGGCGCTGATTACGCAGGCTCTGGGATATCCCCTCTTTCAGGGTTGGGCCTTTGCTGCCCTTGCTATCGGGGCGTTTGGCTTCAATCACCACCCAAGGAATACCGTTTACAAAACAGACAATATCGGGCCTGCGATTACTATTGCTGCCAGTACGGCCCAGGCTAAATTCTTCGGTGAAAACAAAGCTGTTATTTTCCGGCGTTTGCCAGTCGATCAGTGAAATCGTGGGGCTGGTTTTACGGCCATCGACAAACTCGGTAACCGCAATGCCATATAGCAGATGGTTATAGAGGGTCTCATTGGCTTTACCCAGCCCCTCGCCCAGCGCTGGGTGGGAAAACTCGCGCACCAGTTTATCAATGTTCTTTTCAGACAACGGATGACGCTTACCGGCAAAGGTAAAGGTACGCTGGGCCAGGGCTTCGCGTAGTAGCTGTGTCAGCACCGCCTGGCGCGTATTGTTATCACGGGCACTCAGCGCCTGCGCCGGTGAGAGAAACTGCCAGCTCAGGCTGGACAGCAGTGTCAGCGCCGGGAGTTTGGCGCTGTATTCTTCCTGAAACTTTGGTGCGTACTGCATCGCGTCTTCATCCTTGTTACTGCTGACACTGGTTTATATAGCGTCTTTTACTGCTGTGGTTGCACTGGCTTTTGATGGTATTGCTGAAGATCACTGTCCAGTGACCAGATAAAGACCTCAGACATAGCAAACTTCTGAGTACAACGGTTGAACTCTTCAATAATACTGAGATCACCAAAGCTGGTGCCTTCGGTGGTTTTCTCGGCGGATTTATTCTGCCCGGCAGCATCGGGGAATTTATCGATCCAGCCCAGAATAGCCTGTGTGTCAGGAAACTCACTGGGTTGCCAGGGCGCGTTACCCTCAAATGCACCTTTAACCGCTTCGCAGAAACGCTGTGCAGTTTCTCGGCGAGTGCCACCATCACCATTCTGGGCAATATGGTTACCGGTTTCGAGAATGGTGGCCATGGGCAGAATAAAGGTGCAGGCAGCTTCAACATACTCACTGAAATCACCGGTCACCTGAGCAATATCCTGATTACGATTCGGTACATTGAGGATATTCAGAAAAACGCTGGTGTCGATTATGCAGATAGCGCTCATTCACTTTTCCCCTGCATCCGTGCCAGCCACTCCAGTGCATTCTGCTTTTTCTGCGCCGGTGATGCCGGGGATTTAACAAACCGATCAACAACCCCACGGGTTACCAACTCCCCCAGTGGCCCCTGAGCGACCAGGCCGGGGTAGTCCTGCAAATCAGACAACCGCACCAGCTGGCTATCACCGCTCTCCGGGCTGCGGTAGCAGAACACCACATCGCCCAGTGCGTTGTCAGGCAGTGCATCCATCAGTGCCGGGTTATGGGTGGTCAGTAGCAGACGGATATTGCGCTGTTCGGCCAGCTCACGCATGGTGGCCAGCAGCTGACGGGCACGGGAAGGATGGACGCCGTTATCCACCTCTTCAATCACCACCGACGAGCCTTCCGGGGCAGACAGCAATGCCGCCGCGATGGCCAGCACTCGCAAAGTGCCATCGGACAGCAGTTCAACCGACCAGTTACGTTCAGTGCCGCCGAAGCTTTCGACCAGCTCCAGTGCTACCCGGCCCCGGCGATCCTTAAAGAACTGGATGCGGCTGATGTCCTGCTCTGGCAGGCTATGGATTAACTCAACCACCTGAGCTTTTAGCGCCTCATCCTGACAGAGGCTATACAGCACCCCGGACAGGTTGGCGCAGTCGCCCCTCAGCTGTTTTTCCGGGAAGCTGTCACCACGCATTTGCGAGGGCACCGGGTCCAGAAACAGGGTGTTAGCCAGCAGTGCCTGGTAACGGGCTGTGGTTGGCGGAATTACCTGTTGGGCTTTTTTATGGCCACTTGCAAAAATTGCCGAACTGGCCAGCTGATTCAGAATAGCGATCTGATCGGTGCAGCTGAGCTGGGGCTTTTTGCCACGAGGGGCAAAGTTGTTATAGGCCACCCGCACATCGCTGTTCAGTCCGGTTGAGGGCTGAGCAATTTCATACAGCGGCACCGTTTGCCCGGCGGTGCTGATCCGCTCCTGGCTGATATGCAGTTCGTCATCGCGCAGGCTGAGGCTGATATCAAAACGGTTCCATTCAGTGTCATCCGTAGCGCAGCCCAGCGAAAACTCAGAAGCCCCCAGGTAGCCCAGATCACGCAGCTGGCCGCGCAGGATCTGCTCAGAGTCATCTACCCGTTGTTTTAGCACCGGCAGTTTCTGCCCCTGGCTGAGCCAGCACAGAAAACGAAACGCCTCCAGTGCGTTGCTTTTACCAGAGGCATTGGCCCCGATCATCAACGTGAGCGGAGCCAGATGTAAGGTTTGCTGCTGGTAGCTTTTAAAGCCCGCAATCGTTACCTGGGTGAGCATGGTGCCTCCTTATTGATCTGCGCCAGCATCAATCTTAACCCGCCGCTTACCGGTGAGTAACTGCTGCATCAGGGCTTTCTTTTCCTGCTTTAGGTGGGCTAGTTTTTTTTGCAGGGTGGTGATTTCATTGTCAGCGCAAGTCAGAACGGTGGCTATTTTTTGTTGTTCTTCAGGATCTATAGGGACTCTGAAGTCTCTCTGTTTTAATTCTCTCATGTGCCGACTATACCCAAGATTAGGTATATCTAATTTGGCAAGAGAATAGTAGCCAAATTTTTTATCAAGAGGCTCTTTAGCATTTAGAAGTTGAGTGCCATCTGCACCAGGGCAAAACACAAAATCAACCCATTTTAAACATCGAGTATGATCACCAAATACGATTACAGGAATTTCAGTATAGAGTTCTTCTCTATTACAATATCCTACAATTAGTTTCTGCCCTTGATCTACAATAGGTACTGCGCCAAAACTAAGGTAGTCAGATGATTTAACTTGTGCGGATTTTTTGTTAACGACTTTAAAGGCGGCATCAAACGACAGAAATTTCCATTCTCCACCAAACACATCTTTACTCTTATTCAGCAAACGGCTTTGGCCTGACAGCAACTTTTGCATCAGCCCTTTCTTCTGCTGCTGGCTATTAGCAAGCAATTTTTCAGTGGTGCTGATGGCTTTATCCCAGGTTGAAAGAATATGGGCGATCTTTTTCTGCTCAGGGACAGATGGCCAAAGAAGCTCCATATTAGCGAACCTGGACACTCCTAAATGAGCAATCGAGGTGGTCTGCTTGGATATTGCTCGAAATTTACCGGTATGCAGGCAAAATAAAAATAGCTGGAGTGAAAAATCACGATCTACGTCCTCCCCAGCACGGAAACGAACCAGGGTATTTTGGAAGCAGCATTCTTCAGGCTTCCCTTTGTACATCGCTGGACGCCCGACCAGCTCTGCACTTTGCCCTTCATTTAAAAGAATATCGCCTATTTCGAGCCTGTACTTTTTAAACTCTGAGTCAGAGAAGAGCATTTCATTAACATCGGAGGTATCGATATGACCTTCAAAAACATTGGCAACCCTAAGATAAGGTCGCAGCGAGCCTACTTTAAAATGTGGTGAACGTTGTCTCCCTGCACAAACATCACCGTAGTCTTTTACCGGTGCTTGAACCCACCCCTCAGGAATCATAACCCAGCTCCTCCAGGTACTGTGCCATCTGCAGTTCCAGTGCATCCAGTTCACTTTGTAGCTGTTTACGCTCGGCTCTTACTGCCAACAAATCAATTTCTACCTCTTCTTCAAAGGTATCCACATAGCGGGGGATATTCAGGTTGTAATCGTTTTCCCGAATCTCTTCCAGCGTGGCCAGATAGGCGTATTTATCGACCGTTTTACCTTCCCGGTAGGTGGCGACAATACGGTTGATATTTTCTTCGGTCAGCAGATTCTGGTTTTTACCCGCTTTAAAATCACGACTGGCATCGATAAAGAGTACATCTTGGTCGGCTTTATCTTTATTAAACAGCAGAATCGCCGCCGGGATGCCAGTGCCATAAAACAGTTTTTCTGGCAGGCCGATAACGGCATCCAGCAGATTTTCGTCGATCAGTTTTTTCCGGATTTTTCCTTCCGCTGCAGCACGGAACAGCACGCCATGGGGCACCACAACGCCCATTCGTCCGGTGGGTTTCAGGGTTTCAATCATATGCTGGATAAAGGCGTAATCACCCTTGGTTTTCGGCGGCAAGCCCCGACTGAACCGGCTGAACGGATCATTACCCGCTTCGTCATGGCCCCATTTGTCCAGCGAAAACGGCGGGTTGGCGGTCACAATATCAAACAGCTGCAGCTGGCCATTGCTGTCCAGCAGCTTGGGGTTACGAATTGTGTCACCCCACTCGATTTTGTGGTTGTCTTCGCCGTGCAGGAACATGTTCATCTTAGCCAGCGACCAGGTGGAGCCAATCGCTTCCTGGCCGTAGAGTTCATAGGCTTTGCTGTTATGGTTGCGCACCACCTTGCGGCCACACTTCATTAACAACGAGCCCGAGCCACAGGCCGGGTCACAGATACTGTCACCGGGTTGGGGGTCCAGCAGTTCGGCAACCAGAGACGACACCGCAGGCGGGGTGTAGAACTCACCGGCCTTTTTACCACCCTGGGCAGCAAATTGCTCAATCAGGTATTCGTAGGCGTTACCGATCACATCTTCCTCACCCACGCGGGAGGGTTTGAGGTTCAGCTCGGGCTTGGCAAAATCTTCCAGCACATGGCGCAGAATGGTGTTTTTCTGCTTCTCTTCACCCAGCCGGTCAGTATTAAAGGTGATGTCCTGGAATACACTTTTACCGGCATCACGCAGCCGGGTACCGTTGGCCTCTTCAATGGTATGTAGCGCCTTATCAATACGCTCACCATTACCCGGCTCATTACGGCGCTCATACAGTGCATAGAAACTGGCGGACGGCGGCAGTACAAAGCGCTCGTTTTTCATCAGCTCTTTGATCAGCTCCGGCTCATCGCCGTACTGTGTTTTATAGCTGTCGTAATGATCCTGCCAGACATCAGAAATGTACTTGAGGAACAGCATCGTCAGAATAAAGTCTTTGTAGGTGTCGGCACTGATGGTGCCACGGAACGTATCACACACTGCCCACAGCGCCTTGTTGATACTGTCCTGATTGATCTTGTCGTTCATTGAAACTGCCTTAGGTGTTCAGTGTATTCTGACGGTGCTGACAGAGGGCGTTGTAGTAAGTATCGCCCGTTGCTATCAGCAGCTGGTAATGGGCTTCTGCGAAGCGCGCCGGATTTTAACATCAATTGTTATATCTATCGCGCTTCGCTAGCTATCGATTCCACAGCACTATACCGGCATACATACGTTGGCGCTGCTTATATATCAATATGTTGGCTGTGCCGCACTGTTGTAAGAATATGACCGACTTGCCACGCCGATGGAAGCAAAGCCTCCCTGGGCGATTCGGCCCCCTTTATCCGCTTTATGCTGGGCATGATTCAACAGGCACTGGATGAACTGGAGAACAACGGTAGCCCCCAGGCGACCCCTCAAGTCGCCCCCCAGGTCAGCCCCCAGGTCGCACAACTGCTACAGGTGCTGGAGGGCGAAATGTTACGCAATGAAATACAACAGACACTGGGCCTGAAAGATCGAAAATCCTTCAACGCCCGCTACCTGAAACCCGCGCTGGAGGCCGGACTGGTGGAAATGACCCTCCCCGACAAGCCCTCCAGCCGTTTACAACGCTACCGCTTAACCGAGCACGGCAAAGCATTGAAAGGAGCCACCGCGTAGGATGCGGCAAAGCGAAGCGTGCCCATCATGTACCGCCAATGATGGGCACATCGCTCCGCTCTTTTGCCCATCCTACGGGCTGGCTATGCATTACCACGCAGAGCGTGGGAACGAGAGATGCATTACCACGCAGAGTGTGGGAACGAGAATATTCTCCTGGTATTTATCGCGAGCAAGCTCGCTCCTACGAGAAGCACCGTACTACCGTAGGAGCCAGCTTGCTGGCGATCCGGGCTATGCATGCCCACGATATATGAATACCCGTAGCAGCGGGCTCCGACCGCGTCAGGCACAACACCCGGACGCGACGGGACGTCGCTGCTACAGTCGGTCAGACACAACACAGCCACACCATCTGTAAATAAGTCAGTACAGAGAGCGACGTATGAAAATCACGGAAGACCAACTTGAACAGCAATGCCTGGGCTGGTTTCAAGAGCTTAACTACCAGTATCAGGATGGCCCCACGATCTCCCCCGATGGCGATGCGCCAGAGCGGGATGACTATCACCAGGTGGTGTTGCAAGGCCGCTTACTGCGTCAGCTGGAACGGCTGAATCCACAACTGCCCGCCGATGTACTAGCACAGGTGGTGAGCACGGTGGTGAACCCACCCACGCCGGTGCTGATCAAGAATAACCAGAGTTTCCACCGCTTTCTGATTGAAGGGGTGCCAGTTGAATACAGCGCCGCCGTTGAAGGCGGCCGCGAGACCCGCTACAGCCACGCCCAGCTGATCGATTTTACCAACCCGGACAATAACGATTTTCTGGTGGTGAATCAGTTCACACTCTCTGGCAAAAAAGGCAAGCGCCGCCCCGATATTGTGGTGTTTATCAATGGCCTGCCTATGGCCGTGATCGAGCTGAAAAACCCGGTCGATAACAGCAGTGATATCTGGAGTGCCTTCAACCAGCTGCAAACCTACAAGGATGAAACGCCTGAGCTGTTCATGTTCAACGAAGCGCTGGTTGTCAGTGATGGCTGGTTAGCACGGGTCGGCTCGCTGACTGCCAGTAAAGAGCGCTTTATGCCCTGGCGTACCCTGCGCCATGAAGACGATAAGCCGCTGGTCGATTTTCAGCTGGAACCTTTGATAAAGGGCTTTTTTGACCGTGAGCTGTTACTCGATTACCTGCGCTACTTTGTGCTGTTCGAGGCCGATGGTGACACGCTGATCAAAAAGATCGCTGGCTCTCATCAGTTTCATGCGGTACGCGCCGCCGTAAAAGCCACGGTGATCGCGGCGGAAGGTGATGACCTGGG
>Ga0193950_1000286_pt1 | contig 11747 bp, 25 predicted proteins | sample BB_1_MG_FD_144485 | JGI IMG/M metagenome (GOLD analysis project Ga0193950, IMG submission 144485) | Microbial mat bacterial communities from the Broadkill River, Lewes, Delaware, United States - BB_1_MG | ecosystem: Environmental > Aquatic > Freshwater > River > Microbial mats | place: USA...
ATCACCTGCCGGAAGGTTAAGGCCCGGCCCTTCTCCTGCTTCCACATTCCTTTGTTCTTGCCACGCTGGATCTGGTAATAGCCGTGGGCAATCGCTTCATCTTCTGTGATCTCGTCACAGTGGTCGAGCATGGTCCCCAGCTTAAAGTCAGCAGCACCGTAGAAGAATGCGTACTCCCAGTTCTTAGTGGTATCGCGGGAAGCCAGGTAAGGCTCCAATGCTTTCCATAGCAGAGTGTGCAAGTCACCCAGCACCAACTCAGTCAGTTCAGGGTCATTCAAGCGGTTGGCCAACATCCTGTTCTCTAAGCCACTCGCATCACAGCCGACCATGGCCATACGGTTTACGACAGTAACAGTCTCCTTAATGCTGTTACCTTCTTCATCCTTACCGACATCTTTTTCATAGGTCCATTGCTCACCAAACTCCCTCTGAGACTCCCGGATATGTGAGCTAATGAAACAACCCCGGTATGCCCAGGAACGTTCTTCATTCTTCTTGTGCTTCGGTACATTCACCACTTTCTGGTGAGTCATACGGAGGGTTACAGCCCCCTGTGGGTTAACGTACCCCCGGATACGGCCATCCTCGTCCAGATTCTCCAGCCAGCCTTTAACACCACCCAACCGGGACACCAGGACACGGCGCTTCAGGTAGGCCTCACCCATCTCACCCAGGTGGGCGTTAGCCTGTACCTTGAATGATTCATCAGTGATCTTAGGGTTACCCTTGTCGGTGTACTCCAGGGGTTCCCAGCCCAGCTTGAACAGCTGCACCAGCATCTGCTGGTCTGAACCAATGTTGATCTCAGGCCATTCCACCCGGCAGAAACTCTCTTCCGTGGGAGACTGTCCGAAAACTTCGAACTTCTTATGAGGCTGGACTGGACCGTACCGGCGGTTCTCCCGGAACTCCTCAATCCACCAGTCGTAGACAGCAGTTGTGTAATCCATGTTCTGCTTGCGGATCTGCTTAACTGGCTTGTTCAGCATCTTCGGCATACGTGACAGAAGCGGGCGTATGATGGCGTCGATGTCAGCAATCTGCCCTTCAACAAAGCCCTGCTGTTCCTCAGCTAACTCCCGGTCGAAGTTATGTCCCCTCCGACACTGGTCACCGATGATCGTAGCCACCTGCTGCTCCAGCCACAGGAAGGCCCTAGAGTCATACATGGCAGCCTCTGCCCTGAGCTTCTCATAGGTGATCTTGTTGTTATCAATATCCCAGATACAGCGGTCCAGGATCTCTGGGGTGTATTGGCTCCAGTCCTCGATGGGTGGCTTGTAGGAGTCATTCCGCTTAGCCCAGGCTTCCAGCCCGTGGCCACCTGTCACACCAGCGTATCTACCACCACGGCCTGTGGGTTAGGGAGTATAGCCAGCAAACGCTTCATCACGGGGAAGTCATAACACAGGATGTTGTGACCTACGATCAGTTTGGCGTTGGCAAACTCTTCCTGTAAACCATCCCAGTCGAACTTATCCCAACTGTGTTTTTCACTGGTCACCAGATCCATGAGACAGATACAGAAAGCATCATCAATGTCAGACTCCAGTTGACCACCACCGTTATCAAGGCCGTTGCCTTCCATATCGAACACAAAATAGCCTGAAGTTTTCATAACGCCCCCTTGGTGTGCTGCAACACTTCCGTCCGGTGCAAGAGGTGCATGCTTGACTTCAGATCCTCGGACATACCCGCCAGGCAGTCAGGGCAGTACCAGATCCCGCACGGGTTGCTCAGTGAGACGCCCCCTTCTGCATCCAGCAGGAAATTGTTAGGCCAGCTTTCCACTGGACTCACATCACTGGTTCCCAGGGCATCGGAAGACCCACCAGGCTTCCGGTAATAGCAGAGGTGAGGTCCAACCCCGTAGTAGGGGTAGTAAGAATGGTAAGGATGTTTGCACTTACTCATAGGTATGTCTCCTGACCCTCGTCCTTAGTCCAATACAGCATGTGACCACAGCACCCGCATTGCTTCTTCATCTGAGTAGACAGGTGAATGAGATTGGTGCTGTAGCACAAAGGGCAGTATTTAGTGGAAAGACCGGGGAACCACAACCTGGCGTTGCTGTGTGAAGGGTCGCGTATGGCATTCACAAAACCCTTCATCTTCAGGGAGTCCAGCTGTCGCTGAACAGTTGAACGCTCCCCGATCCCGGTCAGGTCCAGCAGCTGTGTGATAGTCAATGCTCTTTTAGCCTGGAGTAAGCACTCATAGAGCGTGTACTCTGATAACTTCAACCCCATACGATAGGCCACACGGGGGTTCTGTTTTAAGGCCTCAATAGCTTGCTCTTCTGTGAATTTCATACCGTCCGCCCCGCTTGTTATTTACCTGTTGAACCAAAGCCACCTTCGCGTTTGGTATCGGTAAGCTCTTCGACTTCTACTGAGTCCAGATCTGGTATCGGCAAGACAACCAGTTGCACAAGCCGTTCACCCTGGTCAAAGCCGACTGGATAAGCCCTGCGGAACTGTGTGATATAGGCCTTCAGCTCCCCTCGGTAATCACTGTCTATAATCCCAGTACTCTGCATAATCAGCTGGTTGTCACCTATGGATTTACCCGACCGGATACGCAGGAAGCCCATGTAGCCCTCAGGTATCTCAACAGCCCACCCCAGTGCCACTTCACGGATCTGTGAAGCGCTGAAGTGTTCCCCCTGAGGTAGCTCAATGTCATAGCCAGCAGAACCATCTGTAGCCCGCGTTGGTACGTTAGTGTGGTTACCTGACAGTCGTTTCCATTTCAGTTGGAGTTTTTTCTTAATCGGCATTGTTCAATTCCTTCAGTTCAGCTAATAATTTCTTCCACAGACGCCAGTTGTCCTTAGCCCTGGCCCTCTGCATCTTGCGAAGCAAGCGGTCGCGGTGTTTCGGGTTCTTCATACCCCAGTTCCTTTAATTCCTTAACGGTGGATACCCATGCCGGGTGTTGATTCAACTCGATCGGATCCTTGCATATGCGATTCATGTGTTCCATGTTACTGAGGCGATCCAGAAGGAGTTCAATCCGGGCTACGCGTTTGTCTTCGAACATGTCCAGCGTCTTATCATCAAATTCATCTTTCATCACTTCTTCTCCGGCAAGATCTTAGGGAGTAAGATCCCTGAGCGTTCTTCAAACGTAAGAGTGTCAGCCAGTCCTACGTTACCCCACTCCCTGCACTTCAGGATCCTGATCCAGCGGTCCAGCGGTGAACGGCCATCCAATCCATTCAAGTCACCTTCCAATGCCCAGATGTTGTGGGCCATCTGTTCCAGTCCGCCTGATCCACGCATATCTTCCTTGGTGATAATCCCACCATAGTCGTAGGGTGCAGACTCAAGCACTACCCTTCCTTCGCTGTCTTTCTTCAGCTTGCGGTCGCCACGGTTAAGGTGGACAACGGCTATCACATGGACGCCTGTCACTGTCACGAAAGAAGCCAGCTGGGCCATCAGCATATCAATGTCCTTGCGTTCACCTCCTCGCCCTGCGTTCTGACCGGCTATGGCCATACTGATATGGTCAAAGGTGATTAGTTCCACTTTTTCCCTTGTTGCCATGTAATGGAACTTGTTCATCAGCTTGTCACTGGCGATAGAGCCGAAGTGGTTGTGGTAAACCTGTCTTCCATCAACCATAGCTGCCTTTGCTTCCTGCCATTGCTCAAGGGTTAACAACTGGGGGTTCTCCCTCAGGACAGGAAGAGGTATCCGCCAATAAGCCGCAATGGCTGCCTGTACCGTTTTGGTGTACTGTTCTTCCAGCTTGATATTGCCGATACGAACAGGCGTATGCTGTACGGTGAAGGCCTCAATAGCCCTGAGCATTGTAGTCTTACCCATGCCTGACCCGGCACACAATAAGGTAAGCTCCCCGCCGCTTTCAGGTCCGTAACGCAGCCCGTGCATTTTCTCCTGAAGGATCGGGTAAGGCAGTGGGAGACCTTCCCTCAGTGGCTGCATCAAGCGTTCAAGCGAAACATCCTCGCCACGAATGATAGAGTCTGGTACGTAGCGGACAGCTGAATCGAAAGCCTGAATGAACTCCATGTGACGGTTCTCCAGCCACATAGCCCGGCAATCCTTTAAGGAGAAGTTAATAAACCTGACCTCAGCATAGACCGCGAGTTCCTCTGCAATTGCTTTGGCCACCGCCCGACCGGCCTGGTCCTGATCCATACACAGGTACACGGCGTTGAATTTGCTCAGGTCTGGCAGCTTCCGTTTCAAAGGCTTGTCCACTACGCCTTCACCCGTATCCTGATTGATTGTTGCCCCGGTGTGGATCGACTCCACACGGTAGTTCCGGTTGCACATCCTGGCCATCTCTCTGGCCGCGCCTGCATCATCCTCGCCCTCTGTAAGGATTACCAGCGGGCCACCTTCTGGGTACTTATCCGAAAGGAACAGATCCACGCCCTTGAAATTGCCAATGGTGCGGAAGTCCTTGTTAACCAGATCCCGTTCCTTAAAGGCCTGCACTCGACCGTCAACCTTGTATGGGTAGTAGATGTGGGTGGTCTGTCCTACGCCATTGACCAGTGATCTGATCTCAGCCCAACGTGCTCCCTCCTGGGTCCAGCGTTCAGGAACTTCCAGCATAGGTAACTGAAGGATCTCGTCTACTGTGATAACCGGCTTCCAAGCTGCCTGTGTGGTCGCCTGAGCCTGTTGCATAGGTGCAGGGGCCTGTGGCATAGCTTCGAGGTCTGCATCCCTTCCTGGGGCATCTGAGGAAGGCCACTGCCGGTAGTCGAACAGCGGGTCTGTCAGATCCATATCCCAGTAGAGTTCACCACAGCCAAAGCACTTACCATTCAGCTGGAAACCCTGCTCAGTATCTGCCTTGTCCTTGTGCACCCCTACGTTGTCACGGGAACCGCATGCAGGACAGGAGGCTTTTTTGATAAAGCTCATTGGTCATTCTCCTGGCAGTATCTGTGCCACAGCCATTGTTGCATTAGCCGTTGGTTGTCTTCCTTGGAAGGGTCTACCCGCTGGCAGTGGTTACCCCATTCCTTCATCAGCCGCCGACGATTCTCAGCCAGCCAGCTGGTGTAGCTCAGGCAAGTCACAGTTCAACCCGCTGCAGAAACAGTTCACGTGCATATTGGTTATCACCTACCTTGTACGAGGTCTTCAGCAACTCCGGGGTATACAAGCAGAAGTTAAGCCAGATCGAAGCTACCGATTCAGCTGGGAGACCAAGCCAGTACCCTGCAGCACAGCAATCAAAGAAACTGGATAGCTTGTGCTCTGTAATACTTTCCCGCAAAGCCTGTAAGATAGCCTCGTTACCCATCGTTGCGGCCATCTCTTCTGTGCTATCCCACATGGCCTGTGCGTAAACCTCATGACCCTCTGTAGTGGTCTGGAAGAAAACCTTCGGCCAGCCTCTGAGGTCAGGCTCTTTGGTTAAAACGTAAGCCCATCCAATAGCCTCAGGAAAACATTCCATTACTGAACAAATGGCAACAGGACAAATATCATCCATCACAGGTTTAAGGAGATTAACCGCCTCAGTGCAAAAAGTTATAGACCTTTCGCGACCTTCCCGTTCTATCTTATTAAGAGCTTCCTGATCCATCTGGGAAACCTCTGCCTGTATCTCCTTATAGAGGCGGATACTTTCTAATACATTACGCATCACTTTTCCCCTTAATCTTAGCTACAGCCCGCATTAGAGTACGGCGGTTTGTGTTGTACTTTGCTGCTATCTTGGCCTGGCTTGCTGTCTCCAGATCCTTCAGCAATTTGTTCCCCAGTGCGACCAGCCATGCCAGATCAGGCTTATCAGGTATCACCATTGGAGTGTGTCCCCGGCTGGCGCTTACCTTCTCCCGGTTGCGAATGTAATAGTCCTGATTGTACTCCTTGATCCGCTTCGAGTTCCGCAGTCTCCACTGCCGTTTAGATTCCAGGATGGCGGCTTTACGCTCCTCTTCGGACGTATACTTTTTCTTCATAGATCAGCCTCATGTATCAACAATGTGAATGGGGCCTCTGCGTTATGCAAAATTTGCATGAGGTGCAGGAACCCTTTGTAGCTAGGGCCTTCAGGCCGTCTTGTTACATCTTGTTACAAAAAAGGGACTTGACAGGATCTGGCCGATTCGGCTACGTTGCAAAGCACCACCGACGAATCCCCTCTTTTTTCTTTTACCCTTTTCTTTTTTCTGGTTCCCTATCATCTCTTACCCTACGGTCTACTGCTTGGACTGCTTGGACTGCTTGAGCTGATCTTGATCAGACTCTTCCAGCTCAGTCTCCAAGTGATCAATCAGTAAGGTGTAAGCCCTTCGGAACATGTCCTTCACGGTCATACCCTGTTCCAGCATGCACATGAAGTAACCCATCATCATAGCCATAGCATCCCGATCGCCTAACAGCAGCCCTGATAGCTTAGGGTCCTTAAGGGAATGCGCAAACTTCCCAGCAACACCCCAAGCTAATTCAACTGTGACAGGCGGGCGGTCTTCAATCTTCGAATGATCCTGTGACATTAGAAAATACCCCCAGTTATTAAGTAGTGAATATAAGCCCCACAGACTCCACCCAGACAAACCATATAAAAGGTTAAATACTTCATCCAAACATGCCTTTAATAATGTCCATAGCTTTATGGCCATCAGCTTTCTGCTGATACGTTTCAGGGATCAGACGATCCTCCCGGCAAGGTGCAGCCTTTGGAGTATCAGAATGCGCCTGCAGATCTTCGGGTATTACTTCCGTGACTGGGTAAATGGGTGCAGTAGCTTGGACAGACGGGGCGTTGACCATCTTTCTGGACAAATCCTCCGCCAGACGTCTCGGTGGACCTATTACTCGTTCCCAGTCAATGGCTGCGGCACCTCCCCTCTTATAATCGTTTTCCCAGATAAAACGGGGGCAGATGTAAGGATCACCCAGATCATCCAGCAGTGACCTTGTTTGTATTGCCATAGATTGACTGGGACCCAGCTTTATAAAGGTCATATCAAGAAGGTCTAAAGGCTTCATATCACCGTAGGCAAAGATAACGGCAATGACGGAAGGCTTTTCCTCCAAAACCATTGCAATACCAGCCCCGCACCCAATAGCGCCGGGCAGACTGTGAATGAAGGAACCATGGATGTGGATCAGACTCCCAATCGAGTAAGACGGGTTAACGGTTGGAGCAAGTTTCAATTCATCAAGTAGAGCATATGAAGACATTGTACGAACCTCAGAGTATAAATTGACCCCGGATACCAATAAGGTGATCAGCAGGGTAAACGGTTATAGGGTGGACAGTATCAAGGGGGCCAGCCGGGGTGGTGTAGAACAGTCCAGCCAGCACCACCCCCATCAAGTAATGTTTCAAGCCCGTGCCCGGTAGGCCCGGCTCAGCCAGCGGTCCAGCTCCCGGCGGGGCCACTCTTCACCCTCCTTACCACAGTGGATAGCTTCTGCCCGATCAGTGTTGAAAGGAAAGCTGGAACACATGATTTCTGTTTTACGCGCCAGCTCCTGAATAGACAGTTTGTTGCCAGCTGTTACAGTTGATGCAGCCATTATGAGTGTCTCCTGAAACATTAGTTCAATATTGAGCGGGCTCAGCGTACTGGGGTCCATGATCCCCGGTGTACCAGTAGCCCAGACCCCTTAAGGGTAATTGCTGACCATCAACCAAAGGGAGCTCCGTTCTGCGTTCCCACTCGTTGAGATCGAACCGGTGAATGCAAATGTCCGGTAGGTCACAGGCAGGTCGGGTGATCACGTGGTAAGGAACCCCTTTATCGTTGATCAGGTAATCAGCCGCCAAGCTGGTAACTCGGTAGTGTGTGAAGTGCTTATCCATTGGTCCATGCCCTCTGTGCTTCTACCCGTGAGACCGTGCGGAAGGATTCCAGCCCCTCATGGACGGCGTGACCCCGGTGTATACCCACCCCCTCGCGAAACTGTCTGGCAGCAAGGCCAGCAGCCCGCCGAAAGGTTTCCTCTGTCTTCTCTGCAAACTGAGGGAAGTTAAGTAGTACCAAGTCATCAGAACAAAAACCAACGTCGCCATCTTGATCAATGATGTATTTCATATCAGCCACCCTTACCCGTTATGCTCATTAACCGGCACCACATCGTCAGACCTGTAACACTGTCAGTCATCCAATGGTGCCCCGGTGTGTTGAAGTTATATTCAGTCCCATCTGGTATGATTTCATTCATCCAGACTGCGATAGCCTTGCAATTGTCATTGCTTAAGCCAATGTCGTTATCCTCCAGTATTGAGGGCAACCAGACCCCGCCTACCCAATGTGTAGATTTGAGCTCCCGCATAATCCGTCCCAGCCGTATCGGTTGCGTGTTTTGGATAGTGCCTTGCGTTTCGGCGGCTGGTAAAACAGGGGTGTACCATCTAACCCTGCAGCAGCCCGAGCGGCACATTTCCGCATCATGTGGTAGCCGGTAATAGATCTCCTTCGACTAACGGCCTTCACACCCGGCTTGAGTAAGCCATGATCTGATTCGAAATCAGACAATTCCCGGACCTTCACGAGCATGCCAGGCGCTAATTGCTCATCATGCAATGCGGTCCACTCACCATCCGCCTCTTTCCCATACAGGCTAAAGAAGGGGGGACGGTGTACAGTGGCATCCCATTCCTTAGGTGCTTCCGCTTCAATGTCTAAGGCAATGAACCCTGTATCACCGCCGCAACCCCAAACAGCCAATATGGCGTACTCCGTAAAACCTCTTAAAGCATCAACGTCAGCCCAACCATTGAAGTACTGGTTCAGTTCGATAGTGTTCATAAGCAGGTGTCTCCTAATCCGAACAATAGGGCAGGGTATTAGTGGAACACTCAGGGCATTCAGCAGCGGCATAATAACCTGCCTTCGCTTTCCAAAGGTGTTGGCAGCCGGAACAGCTGTAACTGTTCCTCCATAGACCAACCCGCCGTTCCATACGTCGTTCCGTTTCTTCCCTGACCATTGCCTCATGCCGTTGAATAAGCTGTGCCTCATAGTAATCAATATTGGCCTTCAGCCCTGCCGGGTCTGTGGTGCGGCCCTCCCTGAGTCGCCGTCTCCTGATCTGGTTATCCCTCATGAGGATGGCTATCTCTGAGTGATTCACACTTTCACCTCAGCCAATGAAGGCTTCTCAACCTTCAGATCACAGAAGGGCATACCCCGCGCCGTATCCGGGCTGGTGATCCAGTAGGTGTCACGCTGTGGATCATAGGTGTAGCAATCCAGCTGTTCAGCCCGCGCTTTGGTCACATTCAAGAACACACCCAGCGCCTCAGTACAGGCCCCCTTTCCATCCAGCCAGAACAGGTAGGAGTTCCGGCGGGTATCGCTGTACAAGATGGCGTCCTGTTGGTGTATCCCTGCCATACGCTTGATGGATTCCACCACGTGTACCCGATCGTGCAGGTTCATCGGCAAGGTAATCAGCCACGAATGTTCCGCCACACCTTGCCACATACCTGTAACCGCCTTCGTTCCGCATTCGCCATAGCCTTTCATCGTTAACCACTCCGACAGGAAACGCTGTTCCTCTGCTACGCTTTTGCCAGTATTCAGCGCCATAATAACGAATGGCTTCATTGAACTATCTCGTTTGCTACTCATGATTCAGTGACTCCAGTGTGAACACGCTTGGTAGTAGTGGTACATAGGTTGGTAGCCTGTATTTCTCCCGCCTGAAGGTCACGAAGCAAATACATTCCCCGTGGTGCCGTCCGTAGCCTTCAGCCCGCTGGTGAAGCTTCCCATCAACGATGAAAGCTACATAGCCGCTGGCAATTGCGCCTTCTGCTACCAAAGTACGGATAGCCTTGACCTGCGTACCTTCATCAATGATGTCTGTTAACGGCTTCATAATTTACCCGTCCTCTTCAATGCGTCTGAAAGGTGCCTGTTCGTGGACTTCAGCGAATCAGCCACGTCCTCTGCTTTACGCTTGCCAGCCTCTGCCGTCTGCTGGTCGTGTGACAGATCCCAAACCTTTAATTCCAGCTTGGTGATACTCTGGATGCTTTCCTCCCTGACCCGTGCTAGCTCCCGTTCCAGCTCGTTGACCTGATCCAGCAACCGGGCGTGACTTCGCTCAAGCCTCGCCAGATCATCCCTTAGCATCTGTTCATGTGTCATATTAATAACCCGTTGACTGCTTATTGATCTGGACTTGCTCCGGTTTGAAGACGGTGTAAACGTCGCCTTCTGGATGCTGTATCCATACGCTGTCATGCCCTTGCTTCTGCATCTCTGCAATATCCTCAGCATCCCATTCAAAATGCCTTCCCTCTTCCTCCCCATCCAGTATGTATGGGTTGTCCATGACCAGACTCACCTCGATTACTCGCTTGCTGCCGAACCCCTGCGCCCATTCGGGCAGGTTGGTGAAGTATGCCGGGCATTGGAAGCTGTCGAAGTGTTCGGCAACATCTGTGCCGTGATAGGCTTTTATAATCATGCTGCATACTCCTGATTGAGCCAGTGACGCCCTACAGTGAACTCCTGCTGCAACCCCGGTGCTACCTCGGTATACCAGACGCCTTGACGCTGGTAGATCAACGGCAGCCCGAAGGCATGGTTCAAGGCATTCAGCCGCGACTTAGTGGTATTGGTACGGTGACCCCCGTCCAGTAGTGTCAGTTCCCGGCCTTCCAGTACTGCTATCAGGTTGTCCCAGAGCATCACGTGGCAAGCTGTACGGTCTGCATTCCAGATCACCCGGGTGTTATCCTTCTCCCAATCCCGACGTTCAATTACAGCCGCTACCATATCTAATTCAATCTGTCGCATTGTCTTACCCTCGCTCGTTACGTGCTTGTGGTGCCGTCCATGGCCCTGTGGTTAACCGTTGTCTAGTAGTGCCTGTACGCGGTTGTTTGTCTCCCGCATCAGCTGCAGCCAGTAATCAGCTGTCAGGCTGTCGTTCTCCTCCGCTGCTGCTACTGCCAGCGAAGAATACCGAACCATGGCCCTAGTCAAGATCTTTACGATGTTCTGCTTTGAATCGTTCATGCTTCTATCTCAGCGATAGTTAAATCATTCTTAGCCAGCCAGTAATGGACCCAGCAGGCATCAAGCTCACCCACTGTCAGGCCGCCCTGTGCCTTTACATCATGCAAGAACAAAGCTGTCAGGTGCATGGCGTCCCAGTCCATAGGCTGCAACATCTCAAGTACCCGCTGTTCAACTGCTTCATAAGTATGTAATGACATGACCTTAACCCCTGTTTACCTGCTACTCAGTAGCTCTAATGTGTGGCCCGCTTGTCTGACCTGCTGATCTGCTTGCGTTGCCCTGTGTTCGTGTCTTCATAATAGCTACCGTCAGGAGACAATCAAGCTAATCACACCAGTACATTTCTATCGCCTCAACACCCCCTGATAGCTATTGCCTATCGCCCTGTATCCACTAGCCCTCCAAGCCCTTACATATCAACAAATTATCTAAAGCTATACTGGCGTCCGGCTATAGAGCACCAGCAAGGCACTTGTAAGGTCACACACGGGCTTTTAAGTACACACTAGTGCAATGGCATAGCATGGGCTCTTATAGACCTGACGCGGCCTTACACACACCCTGTGAAGCTACACACACGCACCGACTCGCCTGCATTGTGGAATGGCACCACTCTGTCCCCCACACGTGCATGTGCTCAAACGCTGTGACCTGTGCTGTGCTCCCTGTGCCCCTGTGTCTCCTTGGTCATGTGCCCCAGCCGCTCCACGCCCCAGCCGACCCCCACCCCCAAAAACGCTCTTGCCCGAAGTATCGGTAT
>Ga0193950_1000287_pt1 | contig 11727 bp, 10 predicted proteins | sample BB_1_MG_FD_144485 | JGI IMG/M metagenome (GOLD analysis project Ga0193950, IMG submission 144485) | Microbial mat bacterial communities from the Broadkill River, Lewes, Delaware, United States - BB_1_MG | ecosystem: Environmental > Aquatic > Freshwater > River > Microbial mats | place: USA...
CTCCGAACTTACCGCCTGCCTCAGCTCCGGCAGGCCAGAGCTGGGCAGATACGGTGAGATATTACTGACATAACACCCGACAGGCTTCAGAAGTCCCGTGGCAGGTACGCCAGCTTTTTCCAGCGCTTGTAGGTTTCCATAAACGTCAGCTGCGAGTGGTAGATCCGCTTGAAATCACTGTCTTTCGCGGCCTGGCTGGCCATCACTTTTGTTGTCTGTTGCTGTAGCTGACGCAGCAGTGGGTCACTCAGCCGACGAGCCGTTACCCCCCGCGCTGCAAACCCGGCCACCACCGCGCCCTGAGCCGCTTCAGCACTGGTCATCGCCCGGAACGTACTGGCAGTACAAGACATATTAACCATCGCCCGCTGCTGTTCAGCCAGCCGGTTCCAGACCCCTTTATTTACGATCAGATGAGAGGCGGTAAAGGTCTGATGCCAGCCTGGGAAGTAGTTGTTTTTGGCGACCTTATCAAAGCCCATCCGCTGGTCGACAACCGGCAGGGAGAACTCGCTGGCATCGATCACGCCCTTATCCAGCGCAGAAAAGATTTCACCGGCAGGCAGCATGGTGACGGACGCCCCCATTGCCTGCAGTACATTGCCCCCAAGCCCGGCAAAGCGGATTTTCAGACCTTCAAGGTCGCTGGCTGTTCTGATCTCTTTTTTAAACCAGCCCGCCGTTTCCGGCCCCACCAGCGAGCAGAGCACCGGGTGCACGTTATGGTCAGCATACAATGCCTCTGCCAGCGCTTTGCCCTCACCTTCATACCACCAGGCCGCATACTCCCAGGGCTCCATACCAAAAGGCACCGCTGCGATCAGCGCCGCTGCCGGAATCTTGCCCTGATCGTACCCCAGCCAGGTGAACCCGGCAGGAAGCTGGTTATTCTTCACCGCCTCGGTAATTTCAAACGAGGGTACCAGCTTGCCCGGCTCAAAAACTTTCAGTTTCATCTGCCCGCCACTAACAGCATCCAGCTGCTTTACCAGCCGTTTTATCGGCTCACCCACCACTGGCAGGTGGGTACCAAAGGCCGCCTGCACCTTCCAGCGCACCTGCTCTTCTGCCTTCAGTGATGCAGGAGCCACAGCCAGCGCTGAAACCATCAGCAGATTAAAAACAGTATTTTTCACAACATAAGTGTTATCGCTCATCATGCACCTCATATCCTTATCAGGCTGAATCAACAGGAATACAGAATTTAAATCTGAAATCAGAAGGGTGCTCCAATAAAGACGAGAGCCATTGGCCAGCGGTTTATTGAGACAGCGGGACTCACCATCAACAGCGATGTCAGAACAGCACCATCAACCTAACAGTATTTACCCTGGCTGTCTGTCAGGTTGATAGCAGACTGTACTAAGGGGTTATATCAGCGCCAACGCCAGACTGGCCGATAGCTCCGCCCGGAACCTGCCACACCTCAACGCCGTCGCCTCGGTGCAGGCCTGCGCCTTAATGCCACCCAGCAACCGGCCAACCACGCCAGCCCTGCCAGGGTCGGATTAATAAACCATAACGGGACCACAAACAGAGCCGCCGTTGCCTGAAGATAGTGACCATTGCCGAACAGCAACAGCGCGGGTAATACCGCAATAAGAGAGATCCATTCCATGCCCGCACTGTACGGACTCTGCGTCCGGTTTTCACTCCTGCAAAAGTCTTTTCATCACACACAGACGTAAAAAACCGGGCAACCCTTAAGGGAGGCCCGGTAAAGTCTCTGCTAGAGATATTTCCTGAAGGGACGACTTGCGTAGTAAAAATCAGGCGGCGGCTGCTTTATTCAGCCCGAACCCCTTTGCACCGAAGTGGTTCACATAACGGTAGGCAACATAGCTGACCACCAGAGTCGCAACCACCAGCTCAGCCATGGCGAAGCTGTGCAGCTGGGCTGCCAGCTCAGCAGGCAGTACGGTTGCTGCAAAGGTGCTGGCTTTGAACATCGCAGTCGCACTGATCACCATCGGGAAGGTGAACGCTGCATAGCCCGGGCTGAATGGCAGACGCAGCAAGCGCCAGAAAGCGATATAGATCAGTACAGTCATCAGCATCGCAAGGCCCAGCAATACCAGAGTCAGCAACAGCTGTGGCTGCTCAACAAAGCTCAGGTAACCGGCCAGGCACAGGCTTGGCGGGGCTGCCATAATCGCGATGGTTGGCTTGGCTGCATCAGCGATGTTTTCCACAAAGATCAGGCGGTACAGCATCATTGGCAGCAGAACAGCGTAGCTGGCGATACCGAAAGTCAGCAGCCCTTCTGCCAGACCGCGCGCCGCTTCATTCGGTACGGTCAGCACAGCAACAACAATCCCGATTGGCGGTACAAACCAGCTTGGCACCATGTGCTGCAGGTTAAAATTACGCGCCCGGTTCACCACAAACACCGCGAGGAACAGCAGGTGGGCCGCCACCGCGCAATACCACATCAGCGTACCGCCCGCAGGGTTAAACTTGCCGATAGACGCCGATACCACCATCGCCGCCATCGCCGCCGTTGGGATAACAGAACCAATGACCGGATGGGCCAGCTCGTTCCACAACACTTTCGGGTGCAGGGCAAACTTGGCAAATACCAGCGCGATCATTACAGCGGCAATCAACGCAGTGGTCAGCTGTGCAGAACCACCGAGTGGGAAAGCGTGTTCCCAGCTGATGCCAAGACTGGCAATGCCCAGCGCAAGACCTGCAGAGGGGGTCGGGTATGCCGCCAGCTTTTCTTTCAGTGTCTGTGCCATCTGTAATAACCTCATAACTAAATCATGCAGTTATAGTAGTCCGGCTCAATAATTCATGATATACAAACGTTTTTTACCAAGGGTTAAGTAAAATTGAACACGCGTGGTATTACCCTCAAACACCTGCGGGTGTTCACCGCCATCGCCCGGCTCGGATCCGTCACCCTGGCGGCTGAGCGGCTGTTTATTACCAAATCGGCGGCCTCCATGGCGCTACAGGATCTGGAACAGCAACTCGACCAGCCACTGTTCGAGCGACACAAGAACCGGTTGATCCTCAATGCGAATGGCGACCGCCTGCGCCCACTGGCTGATGAAATTCTGCAGCGTATGGAAGCGATTGAAGCCACCATGAACAGTGAGCAGCTCAATGGCCTGTTGCGGATCGGCGCCAGTAACACCGTAGGTAACCACCTGCTTCCGGCGATGCTGGGGGATTTTTTACAGCAATATGGCTGTGACCGGCCCGAGTTGCTGATCCGCAACAGTGCAGTGCTGGAGCAACAGCTGGAAGCCTTTGAGTTGGATATCGCCCTGCTGGAAGGCCAGGTGCAAAACGCCAAACTGGTCAGCCAGCCCTGGCAGACCGATCAGATGCTGGTGATTGCGCCGCCGGACCACCCACTGGCAGACAACCAGCTGCACCAGCCTGGTGAGCTGAACCATCAGACCTGGGTGATGCGCGAAGCCAACTCCGGTACCCGCCAGCAGTTTTACCATCTGCTGGAACCGGCACTCAGTGACTGGCAGCTGGCGTTTGAGATCAACACCAATGAAGCGGTGGTCAATGCCGTGGCTGCCGGGCTGGGGCTGGGCTTTATCTCCCACCTGGCCGCCCGCGATGCCATCGATGCCCACCGGGTTGCGGTGGTGGAACTTGATCACCCCACCCTGCGCCAGCTCTACCTGGTGTACCACCGCGATAAGTACCAGGGCCCATTGCTGAAATGCTTCGCCGAGTTCTGCCTGCAATGGCAGGCCTGAACCCGCCTGCTGAACCGCTACAACTGGAGCCATGTCGATGGCTGCGCTGGTGCTGTTATGCCGAAACCACCTGTCCCACCATCTAACCTCAGCTTCACACTGAACATGAAGCACAACCTTAACCCCGTTCACACTGAGCGCGAGGCACGAGCAGTCGAAGTGATGACAGAATAAGGACATAACCGATGGCAGAGTACCTCAGCACCTTCCTGACACCGAGCCTGCCAGGCTGGCAGTTGCTACTTGCGGCACTGATTATTTTTGCTGCGGCTATTCTGCGTGGTTTCAGCGGCTTTGGCTTTTCAGCACTCACCGTCACCAGCCTGGCACTGTTTATGCCGCCCAAGCTGGTGGTACCGATCATTTTCCTGCTGGAGATCGTCGCCAGCATCCACCTGCTGCCAGGGGTGCTAAAACAGATTGATCGCCGCTTACTCAGCCAGCTCAGCATCGGCATGATGCTGTTTACGCCATTGGGGGTCTGGTTACTGGCAGTACTGCCCGCCAGCCAGACCCGGCTGGTCATCTGCCTGCTGGTGCTGGCGATTGCGCTGCTGCTGTTACTGGGTATTAAACAGAAAAATGCCAATCCACGGCTGCCACTGATTACGGGCTGCATCTCGGGGGCCGTCAACGGTGCTGCTGCTATCGGTGGCCTGCCGGTGGTATTGATGATGCTGTACAGCGGACTGTCCGCCGTGGCGACCCGTGCCACCCTGGTCGCCTACTTTATTATTACCGACCTCTACGCCATGGCCTGGGTGGGCCACCAGAACCTGTTAAGTGATGAAGTTATCCAGCTCAGTGTACTGGCAATTATTCCCATGACTCTGGGCATCAGCCTGGGCAGCTGGCTGTTCAAACGCTCCAGCCAGGGCAATTTCCGCACCCTGGCACTGGTGCTGTTACTCAGCGTCTCCAGCATCGGTCTGCTGCGTTCGGTACTGGAAATCCTCACCTGACACTGATCCAGTAAAGCTCTTCGACAGCTCATATCTCACGCTCAGAGTGAACGGCGGGCTTTACTGCTCGCGTTTACAAACCAGGACAAGCCCCGACTAGTTCCAGGTCCCGGGCCACTACCGGTGCTTAGTTAACCATTTACTTAAACCAGAATTACATAATTCACATTCATCACAGCCGACAGCCGTCGCACACTCCTGAGCAGACACAAAAAAACTAAAAAATGTCGATCTGGAGAAATATGATGCTACGTAACCGTCGTACCGCCCTGAAAAAACTGGTCACCGCCTGTGCGCTGGGCCTGTCTCTGAGCCTGACCGCACCGGTTGTGGCCCAGGCCAAAGACCGCTTTATCCTCGCCCATGCTTACCCGTCCGATCATATCTTCCACCAAACCTCCGAAACCTTTCAGACTGAACTCGGCAAGCAGAGCACAGATCTGGCGATCAGCTACCACCCCGGTGGTGATCTGGGTGACTGGACCTCGCTGTTCGAGCAAAGCATGCAGGGTGTGATTCCAATGACGATCACCTTCGCCGCCTCCGAGTTTGATGATCGGCTGGATCTGAGCTGGCTCGGTTTTGTGGTTGATAACTGGGATGATGCACGACGCATCTACGGCCCGGGTGGCGAGATCGTCGGCATCTACGACGAAATCCTGGCAGATCTGGACCTTAAAGCCCTGGGCACCATTCCAACCGGCTTTGGCTCGCTGGCCATCCGTAAAGGCATTGGCAAACAGCCGACCAGTTTCCCTGCTGATGCCAAAGGCATCAAGATGCGCGTGCCACCGGTACCGATCGCCATCGATCGCTTCAAAAACTGGGGCTTTAACGCCATTCCAATGCCGTACTCCGAGCTGTACACCAGTTTGCAGCTGGGCACTGTCGATGGCCGCGCTTTTGGCCCGGCAGTCGAGATCTGGCAGATGCGTGATGTGCTGGAGTCCTATGTACTGACCCGCGACTACTTTGAACACGCTTTCTGGCTGGTCAACAAAAGCTGGTACGACGACCTGTCCGCCAAAGACCGCGCCGCACTGGATACTGCCGCCAACCAGACTCTGGAATGGGTATGGAATGAAGCCCAGGCTATTGATGATGGCTTCCTGAATAAAGTCCGCGATGCTGGCATCAATGTGGTTGAACTGAGCGCAGAAGAACGCGCCAACGCCAAGCAGACCCTCTACGCCAACGAATGGCCGATGATGGAGAAAAAAGTCGGTAAACCGATCATGGATAAAATCCGCACCATCGCCGGTGTGAAGTAACGCCACCGTGGGCAGCCCCATGCTGCCTGCACCTGGAGGGCGGCTGACGACACAGCCGCCCATTCACCCCACCGGCACCTGCGAGACCACCATGAACCAACCCATAAAACAGAAGCCGCTGCCACCGGTCGGCGCGGACTCCTACAGCTATGATGCTGAACTCTCTTCTACGCATCCCCCCGTTCATCCCAGTGCAGTACCCGACTATGAAACCAGCGGCTTTGAAAAAGCCCTGACCCGGCTGGAAAAACAGTTTGATCGGGCCTTTCGCGCCATGATGATAGTCTCCGGCCTGATGCTGGCCGTGCTGATGTTCGCCCAGGTCATCCTGCGCTACGGCCTGGAATCATCCTTTGGCGGCACCGAAGAAGCCGCCATTCTGCTCGGCGTCTGGGTGTATTTCCTCGGCATGGGCTACGCCACCCGTGTGCGCGAGCATATCCATGGCGGCGTGGTGTCGTTAATCGTCAAAGACCCGTTCAAAATCCGCCTGATTCGCTTTTTCGGTTCCACCGTGTGCGTGATTGCCGCCTGTGTATTTGGCTTTTTCGCCATCAAATACGCGCTGTTTATTATCGACAAGGGCCGGCTCAGCCTCTACCTGCAGTGGCCTAAAGGACTGTGGAGCGCCAGCATGATTGTGGGCTTCGCCATGATGGGCGGTTATTTCCTGATGCAGACCATCGCCGAGCTGCGCGACATCCTGCGCCACCGTAAACCTGCTGCTCCCGAGGTGAAGTAATGGTTACCTTTTTACTGGTCATGCTGGTCGTGATCGTCCTGCTGCTGATCGAGATCCCGGTCGCCTTTGCCTTTGGCATTGGCGCGCTGATGTTTGCGGCAGTCACCGGCAATAATATCTCCTTCCTGGTGCCCCACGGCTTTAATACGGCCAGTGGCTTTGCCCTGCTGGCACTGCCACTGTTTGTACTGGCGGGCACACTGATGGCGGTTGGCGGGATCTCCGAACGGCTGCTGGATTTCGTTAACTCCTTTGTTGGCCGGATCAAAGGCGGGCTGGGGGCGGTCACCGTGATCACCTGTGCTCTGTTTGGCGCGATCTCGGGCAGCTCCTCTGCCGCCATCGCTGCCATTGGCCAGATCATGATTCCGCGTATGGTCCGCGAGGGCTACCCAGCCGGGCATGCAACCGCACTGGTCGCCTGTTCCTCCGTGCTGGCGCTGCTGATTCCCCCCAGTATCCCGATGATTGTATTTTCTATCACCGGCGGTCTGTCGGTGGGGGCTGCGTTTCTGTCGACGATTATTCCAGGCCTGTTGCTGGCAATCGTCTATTGCGGGCTGAATTTCTGGTTTCTGCGCAATAACACCTCCATCACCGTTGAAGCACCGCTGAGTTTTGTCGATGCCAGCAAAGGGGTCGCCCGCTCAGGTTACCGGGCCAGTTTTGCCCTGTTGATGCCATTGCTGATTCTGGGGGTGATCTACAGTGGTATCGCCACGCCGACAGAAGCCGCTGCCATTGCGGTGATCTACGCCATTCCGGTGGGGATCTACATCTATAAGGGGCTGACGCTGCAATCACTGGGGGACGCAACGGTACGTGCGGTCATCACCACCGGGTCGATTATGGCGGTACTGTTCTTCCTGTTCATTATGAGCCGGGCGATGATCCTGGAGCAGATCCCCAACCAGCTGGCCGACGCCCTGCTGCAGATCTCCGATAACCGCATCATCATTCTGCTGGTGATCAACCTGCTGCTGTTATTGATCGGTATGATTGTGGATGATATTTCCGGCGCGGTACTAGCGGCGATTATCTTCCTGCCGGTGGTCAACCAGCTGGGTATCCACCCAATCCACTTCGCCGCAATTGTCGGGGTCAACCTGGGCATGGGTAACGTCTCGCCGCCCTGTGCACCGATGCTGTATATGGCAGGTGGGGTCAGCAAACTGCCGCTGGATAAATACATCGGCCCAACGCTGAAGTTCCTGCTGCTGGGCCATCTGCCGATGGTACTGATCGTCACCTTTATTCCCGATCTGGCACTCTACCTGCCACGCACTCTGATGGGGATCGACTAAGCCAAAACCTGGCAGGGCCTTCAGCCCTGTCAGTCCCCTTCGGTATCTGACAGCTCATTGAGAAAGGTCTCGACCACCAGGTTGGGCCGTACCCCTTTACGGGTAACGGCTGCATAACGCACCACATGGTGCATCTCATCCGGCCGTAACACCCGCATCCGCCCTTCATCCACCCAGCGCTGGGCATAATGAGAGGGTAAAAAGCCAATATAGAGTCCGGTCAGGATCAGGAAGGCGATCCCTTCACGATCAGAGGCACTGGCGCTGGTATTGAGCTGCTGATACTGAGCCCTGATCTCCGGGGTGACCGCAAAGGTCGGGTCAACCGCATCACAGCCCTCCAGCATCTCCAGGCTGATATCCGCGTCGTCACGGTCAAACAGCGGGTGCTCATCACTGCAGTACAGCAGCGTTTCTTCTTCATACAGCCGCCGGTATTCCAGCCCTTTGAGCGGGTTCACCTCCGGCACCACACCCACGTGCAACTTGCCATCAAGCAGCCCCTGCTCCACCTCACCCGGTGCAATCATCCGAATACGGATACAGACCCCTTCACCTTTCAGGCGCAGTGCTTTAAGCGCATTGGTGATCCGCATCCGCGGGCTGGTGACCATATTGTCGGTGATGCCGATCGCCAGCTCGCCGCGCAACTGCTCATGGAGGGAGTGGATCTCGCTGCGAAAGGATTCCAGTGAGGTAAACAGTTGCTGACAGGCCTCATACACCGCCCGGCCCTCATCGGTGAGGGAGAACCCGGCCCGGCCACGCTGACATAAACGTAGCCCCAGCCGTTTTTCCAGATCAGCCATGCTGATACTGATCGCCGAGGCAGAGACATTCAGCTCTACCTCGGCCTGCGCAAAACCACCACACTCGACCACCGTGCGATACACCTTGAGCAGTCGCAGATCAATATCGCTGACCTGACCGAGTAAACGCTTGCTGGTCGCCATAATACTTTGCCAAAACCTAAAATAAGAATTGAATAGTCGCTATTTATACAAAGTATCTGTCAGGGCACACTGCATCGCAAGTTTTCACTCGTCTTGCTGCCCCTGGCAGCCGAAAACTGGCACAACCTTGAGTTGTTGATAGCTTCGCCCGCCCTCCTCCGGTGCGGGCTTTTTTTTGCCTTAAGCACTCAGCTCTTCGCGCAGCCAGTCAATAAACAGTTGTGCTGACCGAGACAGCGGCCTGCCCTCAGGCCAGCTCAGAAAATAGTTATCGTCTGTGGGCAGTGCCGCTTCAAATGGCAGGTGCAGGTGATGCCGTATACCACCCTCAGTCAGCAGATCTTTGTAGCACAGGAAAACACCAAGTCCGGCCTCCGCCATCTGAAACGCCATCGCCAGGCTATCAACCCGATGGCGGATCAGCGCAGGGCTTTCAGGCCGTCCAGCACAACGGAACCACTGCTGCCAGCCCTGGCGATTACCGATCACTTCCAGCAAGGGCTGAGAGTGCAGGTCATCCGGATCACTCAACAAGCCACGCAGGCGGACCGAACAGCAGGGCTGTAACAACGGCTGGAGCAACGGCTCACTGACTCGACCGGGCCAGTCACCCCGGCCATGCATAATGGAAAGGTCTGCCGCATTATGATCGAACTCATTTTCCCAGTTGGCATGCACCAGCTTCAGCGACAAACCCGGATAGCGATCCACAAACCGGTGCAGGCGTGGCGTCAGCCAGAGCATGGCAAAGGCAATGTTCACTTCCAGCACCAGCTGTCCTTCACCCAGTGGTGAAAAGATCTCGGCAGTGCTGCGTTGCAGCCCGGCAATTGCGCCCTGCACCACCGGTAACCAGGCTTTGCCGCTGTGGGTCAGTACCACCTTACGATGGGCCCGCACAAACAGGGGCTCACCTAAATGGTGTTCCAGTAACCTGATCTGCTGGCTGACCGCCGACTGGGTCATATTCAGCTCGCGCCCGGCCGCACTGAAATTCAGCAACCGTGCGGCCGCTTCAAAGGTGCGCAACCAGTTCAGCGGCGGTAGATCCTGTTTTAACTCATCCATTAGCTGATCTTATTATCATGGCAAAAATTCGTTGTTTGAATAACCTGATTAATCAACTTAGCATACCTTAACCTTGGTGACCTCACCATAGCCGACCTCGAATATACCGATACGGCCTGGTGGTATTTCATTCACCTCAACCCGTCAGCACAGGATTTCAAGGATGCAGGTCTTACCTCAACAGCAACAGAACACGCCAGCCCCTGGCCTCCAGATCACCGGTATTGAGCAGCAGGCCCGCGCCTTGCTGATACAGTGGAGCGATGGCAGCCACGCTACCTACCATTACATCTGGCTACGGGATAACTGCCCCAGCGCCTTTCACCCCCAGACCGGTGAGCGCAGCTTTAACCTGCTCAGCATCAGCCCCGATATCTGCCCACGGGCAGTTGAGTTTGATAGCAGCAGCCTGACCATCGACTGGTCGGAAGGTGAACATCGCAGCGTGTTTGACCCCTTATGGTTACGTGAACACAGCTATTGCGATGCACTGGCGAAAAACCACAGCAGCAGTTACGTCAGCTGGGATAACAGCTTTGCCAGCCAGATTCCCGAAGCCAGCCATAGCGACTTTATGCAGGATGACCAGGCACTGCTGAGCTGGATGCAGGCACTGGACCGCAACGGCCTGGCGCTGATCCGCCAGATGCCGGATACCGAGTCAGCCGTGGTCGACACCGCCAACCGCATCGACTACCTGCGCCAGACCAACTTTGGTGTCACCTTTGATGTGATCTCCGTCGCCAAACCGATCAACCTGGCCTACACCTCCATCGCCCTGCCACTGCATACTGACCTGGCCAACCAGGAGGTGCCACCGGGCTATCAGTTCCTGCATTGTCTGTGTAACGACAGCAGCGGCGGTGAGTCAACCTTTGTCGATGGTCTGCGGGTTCTGGAACAACTGCGCGAGGAGAACCCGGACGCGTTCGCACTGCTGTCCACCCATGCAATCCCGTTCCGCTTCCATGATGAAGGGCATGATATCCGCCAGCATCATCCGGTGATCAACCTGGATAACTTTGGCAATATTATCGAGCTGAAATACAACGCCCACCTGGCGGACATCTTCGATCTGCCGCAAGCCATTATGTACGACTACTATGTCGCTTACCGGGAACTGATGCTAAGGCTGCAGGACCCTGCTCTGAAGATTGAACTGAAACTGGGGGCTGGAGATATGGTCGTGTTTGATAACCGCCGGGTACTGCACGGGCGTAATGCCTTTGACGAAACCTCAGGCAACCGCCACCTGCGTGGCTGCTATGTCGATCGTTCTGAATTTAAAAGCCGCCTGCGCGTACTTGAAAAAGAGCTGAGCCAATAAGTACAGCATCGCAACAGTAATCCTGATTTGAAACCATTTGCGTTATTTTGAGATAAGTAGCGAACTATTTAACGAGAGATAGCGCAAAAAACAACCAGAATTAAATTCCAGGCACCAATCCCCCTTACCAGGCCTACTACCTGCTGGACAAGTACCTTTTATTTTAGATAAGTTTGTTTACCTGTTATCACACTGCGAGAACAGCTAGCGAAAAGTGCCTGATTACAACTGGTTATGTCGTAATAAACACGCTATCGGTCGCTTTATTCCATTAAACTTACCGCTGGCCATAAGCACATCTTGCAAATGGCACCTTTATTTTAGGAATCAATATAACCTGACCAGATAACAGTTAACCCCCTTGTTCTTACTGGC
>Ga0193950_1000290_pt1 | contig 11669 bp, 8 predicted proteins | sample BB_1_MG_FD_144485 | JGI IMG/M metagenome (GOLD analysis project Ga0193950, IMG submission 144485) | Microbial mat bacterial communities from the Broadkill River, Lewes, Delaware, United States - BB_1_MG | ecosystem: Environmental > Aquatic > Freshwater > River > Microbial mats | place: USA...
ACCCGGGTGTTGTTGAGGCTGACAGTCCAGTGCAGGTGGGGGCCGGTGACGCGGCCGGTTTTGCCGACCTGGCCGATGCTGTCGCCCAGTTTGAGTTTGTCACCGAGTTTTACGTCAGTTTTGCTCATATGGCAGTAGAGGCTGGTCAGGCCGTTGCCGTGGTCCAGGATCACGGTGTTGCCGTTAAAGAAGTAGTTATTTACGGCGACAACGGTGCCCGGAGCCGGGGCGGTGATCGGGGTGCCGGTGGGGGCGGCGATATCCAGTCCGCTGTGCGGGTTGCGCGGCTGCTTGTTAAAGAAGCGTTTCAGGCCAAATGGGCTGCTGAAGGGGCCTTTAGCGGGCAGCACAAACTGGGTGACGGGCTGGGCCGGGTTGCTCCAGTTTTTGAAGGCGGCCACCATCTCGGCTTTTTCCCGGCGCCAGCGGGCGATATCGTCCGGGTTCGGGTTTACGTGGCGCTTATTTTTCACCGTCAGGTACTGGGCGCGGTATTCCTTATCTTTGATATCAAAGTAATAGGAGGTAGCGTTGGCGCGCAGGTGCTGCTGTTTTTTTGCACTGGCTTTCAGGGGGATACCGGCGATCGCCACCCAGTGAGCCTTGTCAGCCAGCGGGGTGTTTTTGCTGGAGACAATCATTACCCGGTTGCCCTTGTACCAGCCCGCAGGCTTTTTCGCCGCGCTCAGGCCCGTGAGGGGGATCAGCGCAATGCCGCCCGGTACGCGGGCCTCTTCCGGCAGGGTCAGTGCCTGGGCGCTGAGGCTGTAGAGGCCCATGGCAGTGGTGATCAGGCCGGTGATAAGCAGGTTTTTCATGGCTCTATATCCTTCAGAGTTTCAGTCACGGTGCTGCGGATGCGGCCACGGTGCAGACGGGTGACGATTTCGGCCCCTGGCTGCAGTTCATTCGCGTTACGCACTACGGTGCCATCGGGTTGCTGAACAATGGCGTAACCGCGCTCCAGTGTGGCCAGCGGGCTGACGGTGTTGAGTTTACCGGCTGCCGCTGCCAGTCGCAGGCGGCCGGTTTGCAGGCGGCTTTGCATCTGACGCTGCAGGCGGTGGTGCAGGTTGTCGATCAGGGCGCGCTGGCGGTCGATCTGTTTCTGCGGCGCGCTGAGGGCAAGGCGTTTATCCAGCACATCCAGCTGTAGATGGTAGTTGCTCAGTTTGCGGTTGATCGCCTGTTTAAGTCGCAGCTCCAGTTCGTCCAGTCGCTGAGCCCGTTCGCGCAGTTTATCGCCCGGGTGGCGCAAGCGGGCGCGCAAGGCACCCACCTGGTGACGGCCCTGGGCGATGCGCAGGTTCATCTGCCGTTGCAGCCGGGTTTGCAGCTGATAAAGCCTGGCGCGCAGGGCGGCTTGGTCGGGGCTGAGCAGCTCCGCTGCAGCGGAGGGTGTGGCGGCGCGCAGATCGGCGACGAAGTCGGCAATGGACACATCCACCTCATGGCCCACGGCGCTGACGACCGGCAGCTGGCTGTTAAAGATAGCGCGGGCGACCGATTCTTCGTTAAACGGCCACAGATCTTCCAGTGAGCCACCACCACGGCCCACAATCAGCACATCGGCAACACCGTGGCGGTTGGCCTGATCGATGGCGCGGCAGATCTGTGGGGCGGCATCCGCGCCCTGTACCGCGGTGGCGTAGAGGGTGACGGGCAGGCCGGGAAAGCGCCGTTTAAGTACCGTTAGAATATCGTGCACGGCAGCGCCAGTGGGGGAGGTAACAATGCCGATATGGCGGGCATGGCTGGGCAGTGGCTGTTTGTGGGCCGGGTCGAACAGACCTTCCTGCTGCAGCTGGTATTTGAGCTGCTCGAAGGCCTGTTGCAGCTGGCCGGTGCCGCTTTCGGCCATGTGTTCGCAGATCAGCTGGTAGTCGCCACGGCCTTCATAGAGGCTGACTTTGGCGCGTACCACCACCTGGTCACCATTTTTTGGCTGGTAACGCAGGCCCATGCTGCGATTTTTAAACATCGCGCAGCGCACCTGGGCTTTGCTATCTTTTAAGGTGAAGTACCAGTGGCCGGAGCTGGGACGAACAAAGTTGGACAGTTCGCCCTGTACTTCAATGGTCAGGAACGAACGCTCCAGCAGGTTGCGGGCCTGGCGGTTCAGGTCGCTGACGCTGAGCGCATGCCGGGCGGTGGGCTGAGGTGAATAGCTGTCTTGATACATGGCCCACATCTTACCCTGAACCTTGACGTTGGGGCAGGGGTGGCGGGGTGTCATTTTTGTCGGCATAACACTGTGGTTGCAGGTAACAGAATTGTTACCCCGCTGGGGTATTTTCCTCGCTATATTTTGCGAGATTTAGCCGCTTGTCAGTTTGAGACTAAAGGCTGAATGCTGTACAATTGCGCGCTTAAATTTTTTACACCTTTTAAATTACAGGTTGGCTGAGAATGTTGCGAATCGTTGAGGAAGCGCTCACTTTTGACGATGTACTGTTGGTCCCGGGCTACTCTGAGGTCCTGCCGAAAGACGTGTCACTGAAAACGCGTCTGACCAAGGGGATCGAGCTGAACATTCCGCTGGTATCCGCGGCGATGGATACCGTAACCGAGTCCCGCCTGGCGATTGCAATGGCGCAGGAAGGTGGCATCGGTATCATTCACAAGAACCTCACCCTGGAACAGCAGGCTGAAGAGGTTCGTCGTGTTAAGCAGTATGAAGCCGGTGTGGTAACTGATCCGGTAACCTGCACCTCTGATATGACTGTTGGTGAACTGAACCAGCTGTCTGCAGCGATGGGTTTCTCTGGCTTCCCTGTTATCGATAACGGTGAGCTGGTGGGTATTGTGACCAGCCGTGATGCTCGTTTCGAGAAGAAACTGGACGCTACGGTTGCTTCGATCATGACGCCGAAAGAGCGTCTGGTAACGGTTGAAGAGGGTGCGGACAAAGAAGTTGTGCGTAACCTGCTGCGCAAGCACCGTATCGAGAAGATTCTGGTGGTTGATGCTGACTTTAAACTGCGCGGCATGATGACCGTAAAAGACATGAGCAAGGCGCAGTCCCACCCGAATGCAGCCAAAGATGACCGTGGTCGTCTGATTGTTGGCGCGGCGGTTGGCACGGGCCCGGAAACACCAGACCGTGTAACGGCGCTGGTTAATGCCGGTGTTGATGTGGTGATTGTTGATACCGCTCACGGTCACTCCAAAGGTGTTATTGATCGTGTTGCCTGGGTGAAAAAGACGTTCCCACAGGTGCAGGTGATCGGTGGCAACATCGCGACGGCTGATGCTGCAATTGCACTGGCAGATGCGGGTGCTGATGGCGTTAAAGTTGGTATCGGCCCAGGCTCTATCTGTACTACCCGTATCGTTGCCGGTATTGGTGTACCACAGATCAGTGCCGTGGCTAACGTTGCCGAAGCGATGAAGGCACGTGGTGTGCCGGTTGTTGCTGATGGCGGTATTCGCTTCTCCGGTGATGTGGCCAAGGCTGTTGCTGCCGGTGCCTCTGCGATCATGATCGGCTCCATGCTGGCGGGTACTGACGAAGCACCCGGTGAAGTTGAACTGTTCCAGGGCCGTGCGTACAAAGCGTACCGTGGCATGGGCTCTCTGGGCGCGATGGCGCAGAGCAGCGGTTCTTCTGACCGTTACTTCCAGGATGCCTCTAAAGGCGTTGAAAAACTGGTGCCGGAAGGCATTGAAGGCCGTGTGGCCTGTAAAGGACCGATGGGTGGTGTGGTACACCAGCTGGTTGGCGGCCTGCGTGCGTCCATGGGTTACACCGGTAGCGGTGATATCGAAACCATGCGTAACGAGCCGAAGTTTGTGAAGATCACCAATGCGGGCATGAAAGAAAGCCACGTGCATGATGTGAGCATCACTAAAGAAGCGCCAAACTATCGTCTTGGCTAAGCACAGATTACACATCTGAAGAATGGGGTGGTGAGTTAACCGCCCCGTTTTTTTTTTGCAGATTCCTCAGGAATTGCAGACGGTGGAGACACTGAACATGACACAAGATATTCACGCTCAGAAAATCCTGATTCTGGATTTTGGTTCTCAGTACACTCAGCTGATTGCACGTCGCGTACGTGAGATCGGTGTTTACTGTGAGATCCGTGCCTGGGATATGGACGAAGCGGAGATCCGCGAGTTTAACCCTAAGGGGATTATCCTGGCCGGTGGCCCTGAGTCCGTTACTGAGCTGAACTCGCCGCGTGCGCCGCAGGTCGTTTTCGATCTGGGTGTGCCGGTTCTGGGTATCTGCTACGGCATGCAGACAATGGCAGAGCAGATGGGCGGTAAGGTGGAAACATCTGATCTGCGCGAATTCGGCTACGCTAAAGTCCGTCTGGCAGACTCTGCCAGCAAGCTGCTGGAAGGTATCGAAGATCAGCTGGCCAACAACGGCGCGCTGATGCTGGATGTGTGGATGAGCCACGGTGACAAGGTAACTGAGCTGCCAGAAGGCTTCAGCATTATCGCGTCTACCGAGTCTGCGCCGATTGCGGCGATCTGCAACCCGGAGAAAAACTTCTTCGGTGTTCAGTTCCACCCGGAAGTTACCCACACCAAACAGGGCGGCCGCATTCTGCAGCGCTTTGTTGTGGATATCTGTGAAACGGAAGCACTGTGGAACCCGGCTAACATCATTGCTGACCAGATCGAGAAAGTACGCGCTCAGGTTGGTAAGAATAAGGTTCTGCTGGGTCTGTCTGGCGGTGTTGACTCCTCTGTTGTGGCGGCGTTGCTGCACAAAGCGATTGGCGATCAGCTGACCTGTGTGTTTGTGGATAACGGCCTGCTGCGCAAGAACGAAGGTGATCAGGTAATGGACATGTTCGCCAAGAACATGGGCGTGCGTGTGATTCGTGCCGATGCTGAAGATCTGTTCCTGGGCCGTCTGCTGGGTGAAAATGATCCTGAAGCCAAGCGTAAAATCATCGGTAACACCTTTATTGAGGTGTTCGATGAAGAAGCGACCAAGCTGCAGGATGTTAAATTCCTCGCGCAGGGCACCATCTACCCGGACGTAATCGAGTCTGCGGCGTCTAAAACCGGCAAGGCACACGTGATCAAATCACACCACAATGTGGGTGGCCTGCCAGACGATATGGCATTCGAGCTGTGTGAACCACTGCGCGAGCTGTTCAAAGACGAAGTCCGCAAGATCGGTCTGGAACTGGGTCTGCCATACGATATGGTTTACCGTCATCCGTTCCCAGGGCCGGGTCTGGGTGTACGTATCCTGGGCGAAGTGAAGAAAGAGTACGCTGACATCCTGCGTGAAGCGGACGCAATCTTCCTGGAAGAGCTGCACGCTGCTGACTGGTACCACAAAACCAGCCAGTCGTTTGCCGTCTTCCTGCCGGTTAAATCCGTTGGTGTTGTGGGCGATGGCCGCCGTTACGAGTACGTGATTGCACTGCGTGCCGTTGAGACCATCGACTTTATGACCGCACGCTGGGCGCACCTGCCATACGAGCTGCTGGAAACAGTATCCAGCCGTATCATCAATGAGATTCCACATGTCTCTCGTGTGACCTACGATGTCAGCTCCAAGCCGCCTGCGACGATTGAGTGGGAATAAGCTGGGAGGAGATAGTCAGCAGCGCTGACTAACGCCTCAATAAAAACCCCGAAGGTTAGCGCCTTCGGGGTTTTTGTTTATAGGGCTGGCTCGGCTTATGAGTACTTGCTTGACCTCTCGTTCCCACGCTCCTGCGTGGTAATGCATAGCTTACAAACACAGTGGGTTTGCTGTTTTGGCGGTGCTGTTTCAGGTGGTGGCTATCTGCAGGCAGGTGTACTGTCTGGAATATATGCATTCCCACGCGGAGCGTGGGAACGAGTCACAGCCCGGAGTCTGGGGGTGAGTACGGGATACCGGTGTGTGGGCTAGCCAGAGACTTCCTGCTTAACCGCTTCCAGATTGTTTTGAATTCGCAGGGTTAGCAGTTTTCCTCTCGTTCCCACGCTCCTGCGTGGTAATGCATAGCTTACAAACGCAGTGGGTTTGCTGTTTTGGCGGTGCTGTTTCAGGTGGTGGCTATCTGCAGGCAGGTGTACTGTCTGGAATATATGCATTCCCACGCGGAGCGTGGGAACGAGCAGTCGCCCGGAGTCTGGGGGCGAGTACGGGATACCGGTGTGTGGGCTAGCCAGAGACTTCCTGCTTAACCGCTTCCAGATTATTCTGAATTCGCTGAGTCAGCAGTTTTTTATCCACAGGCTTGAGCACCACCTGTTTGATGCCCGCTTTGGCGGCTTCCAGCACAATGTCGCGCTCGTTCTGGTTGGCCATGGCGATAATCCGGGTGTGTTCCAGGGCCGGGTGGTTGCTGATGCGGGAGATTACATGCAGGGCGCTGATATCGGGCAGGGTGAGGTCAACCAGAGCGATAGCGGGTTTCCAGTCAGCCATTTTCTTTAAGGCCTCGGTGCCGGTCTGTACCGGGTAGGTGACCAGCCCCTGCCTGGCCAGTACTTCATTAATACTGCTCAGCTGTTTCATCTCATCTTCGATGATCATTATGCCGTGTTCCGGGCAAGGGTTCTGCTGGCTGATTTCATCCATTCGGGCCTGGCTGGCGTCACCAGCCAGTTGTTCGGTCAGGGACGACTGAGCTGCCAGGTGGGCATTGATGCCCTCAGGGTTGTTGTCGCGGCCCCGGCTGGCTTTGCTCAGACTTGCCTGCTGCTGGCGGGTTTTCTCCACCATGTTGCCGATCAGCTGCTGTGACTCATAGGCTTGCGGGTTGCTGGCCAGCTGGCTGGTCTGGCTAATTTGAGCCTGCTGGGCGATCTGTTGCAGAGTGCCGGGGTCGGTGCCCTGTTGTTCCAGGTGCTGGCGCAGGTGGGCCATGGCGTCATGCAGGGTCTGTTGCAGGCGCTGCTCGGTTTCATCGGTCAGTTGACCCAGGCGCTCACCAGAGGTCAGCATCTGCTCCAGGTAGGCTTCCACTTCATCCAGTGGCAGATTGGCAAAGCCGCTTTGCTGGCGGTAATACAGCAGCCGTTCTATTTCACGCAGGCGGATCAGGATGTAGTTGGGGTCATAAAGCGGGCAGGCGAGGAAGTAATCATTGAAAATATTCTTGATGCAGCTATCAAACGCGGTCTGAACGTCCTGCTTGATCGTAAACAACATAATGTAAGAGATACACTGATCAATATTACGGTTGGCCCGTAGCAGGTGCAGATAAAAGACTTCGTTCTGTTGTACCGTTTCAAAGCCCAGAATCAGTAGATCGACAGGCTTGTTTGCCAGCGCGCTGAGAACATCTTCCTCAGTGCGGGCGATAATGAAATTGGGATAGTGGCTGTGGATTAGCTTGCCCAGTGATTCCGTATAATCCTTGCTGTCGGTGACCAGCAGAATACTCAGTTGGTTCGCGTCTGCCATGGGCCGCTCCTTCGTCCTGTCTATGGGATACGTTTTACTGCACTGTCTGCCGGGTTATCTCGCTGTGTTACTGAATCAGCGCTAGCAGTATAGATGAATGTTTTATTTACACAGGAAAGGTACGGGTTAATGCCGGGATAAAAAACAGGGCGGCTTGCGGCGCGCCCTGAATCGGACAGGTCAGCAACAGGGGGGCTGACTTACCTTTACTATGGTTGAGTCGTTACTATTTCGCGAATAATAATTACTAATTATTAGTTATATCTGTTTCTCTTCCAGGGCCACCCCTGCATAATCTTCGCAGCGTGATAACTGACCTTGTAGCCAGTGACGAAAGGCGGTGACTTTGGCGGATGGTGGCTTATTAGGCAGCACCAGATAGTGAGCGCCACTGGAAGCAAGGGTGAACGGGTGAGCCTGTACCAGCTGGCCGCTGGCCAGTACGGGTCGCAGGTGGAACGAGCGGGTTAATAGCAGTCCGCAACCACTGCATGCGGCTTCAATCGCCATGGTGCTGGTATCGCTTTCCAGTACAGGTTCGGGCATAACGTTCATAACGCCCTGTTTGCGAAACCATACCTGCCAGTTTTCCCGGTCACCAATGGTGCTGATCAGTGGCAGGGCCAGCAGTTTATGTGGGTCTTCCGGTATCAGGTTACGCTGGATAAAGCCGGGGCTGGCAACCACCTGCCAGTGTTCACGGGTCAGTCGTTCTACCTGCATACCAGCCCAGTTACCAAAGCCATTGGATATCTCCAGGTCGGCTTCTTCTACTTCATCCTGAGAGGGCCAGACCGCTGACATCAGGCGGATGCGGAATTCCGGGTGTTGTTGATAGAAATCATGCAGGCGGGGCATCAGCCAGCGGTGGATAAAACTGGTGCCGCATTTGATGGTAAGCAGGGCGCGATGATCACTGCCGAATAACTCATTGGTGCTGGCGAGCAGGTTGTTGAAGGAGTCGGTTAGTACCGGGAGGTATGCGCGGGCGGCATCGGTCAGTTCCAGTCGCCTGGGTTTGCGATAGAAAAGCTGAGTGTCCAGGTATTGCTCCAGCAATTTAACCTGCTGGCTGACTGCGCCCTGGGTAACGTGGAGTTCCTCTGCGGCGCGAGTCAGGCTGCGCAGGCGTGCAGCGGCTTCGAAGGCTTTGAGCGCATTGAGTGGAGGCAGGGGTTTACGGCTGGCTTTCATAGGCGGCTGTGATCTGTGTAGTGCTGAATGAAAGTTCAGTATTAGCATCTCTCTGTTAAAAAATTGTTGATTCACAGTGCTGCTGGCAGCGGTATAATGCCTGGCCGTGGCTTTCGAGCCGCTGGAAATGAGTGAAGCGCGGTGGCAGGGCGCTTCAAAAAAACTGTCTGGGTTCCCTCACCCCATCTTCAAAAAGGTGTTTCATGACGCAATTTTCCCCTGCGCAACAGCGCAAGGCATTATCTTTTCTGGTGCTGTTTCACCTGCTGGTGATCTGTTCCAGTAATTATCTGGTGCAGATTCCATTTACCCTGTTTGGATTTCATACCACCTGGGGGGCGTTTACCTTCCCGTTTATCTTTCTGGCGACGGACCTGACGGTGCGGATCTATGGCGCGCGTCTGGCACGGCAGATTATTGTCCGGGTAATGTTGCCTGCGCTGCTGATCTCCTATGGCCTGTCGGTGCTGTTTTTTGAAGGCAGCTGGCAGGGTGTGGAAGGGCTGGCTGTGTTTAATCTGTTTGTAGCCCGCATCGCGATTGCCAGTTTTATGGCCTATATGCTGGGCCAGATCCTGGATGTGCACGTATTTAATCGCTTGCGCCAGATGCGGCAGTGGTGGGTCGCGCCTGCGGCTTCAACAATTCTGGGTAATGGTCTGGATACACTGGCGTTCTTTGGTATCGCGTTCTATCAGAGCCCGGACGCATTTATGGCGGCCAACTGGACTGAGATTGCGCTGGTGGATTACGGCTTCAAGCTGCTGATCAGTCTCGCATTGTTTATTCCGCTTTATGGTGTATTGCTGGGCTGGCTGAGCACACGGCTGACAGCATTGAGCCCCGCTTCACAGCGTGGCCTGGCCTGAGTTCACACTGTAGTTTGCTGGCGGCTCTGCGGGGCTGCCGGTTATCTTTTGCATTACCAGCCTGAAGTGCCGCTCTGGCTGTGTTCTGGCATCCCCATTTGTTGTTCCGATCTTCGCAGCACTTTATTGCTTTTTGTGTGGCATGACACTGGCTGATCTGAGGCAGGTATCTCTGGCTGGGGCGGGTGTTGTGGTGCGCCGATTGTTAATCGTTTGTTTGTGATATTACTGAATGACTGTTTGAAATTACTGCTTTGGTATGATAGCTATATATGCCGCTCCTACGCATATAAAAATCAAGAATCGATCATTAGCAGCCTGTCGGCGCTGCGCAGTAGATCAGCACAGCTCTGGTGGGCGGCTAGTCAACGCATAAGGAATACTACGTTGAAACGAGCAGTTGCCGTACTTTCACTGTCTTTACTGGCCTTTTCTAATAGCTGGGCATATAGCCTGGATGAGCCATTAAGTGTTGTTCAGGGAGAGAGTAAGACCATTTTAAAACTGGGGGAACTGATGGAAAAGTTGCCTAAGCAACAGTTTTCCGTTTATGACGAAGCCTACCATGCAGAAAAAAACTTCGAAGGTTTTAAGCTTCGGGATATTCTCAAGCTGAGCAATGTAGAGATTGATCAGGTAAGTGAACTGACCATTGTCTGTGCGGATGGCTACCGTGCAGTGATGGATATCAACATTCTGAAAAAATACCCTGATGCAGTAATCAGCTATCGCCAGCCTGGTGCTGAAGGGGATTTTGATCCCATTATAGAAGGCAAGAAAGTTGCTGACCCTGCACCGTTCTACCTTGTGTGGCCAGAAAAAGAGACTTATGGTGTGTTCCCATGGCCCCATCAGGTAGTGGGTATCGATGTCTCGTTCAATGAAGACAAGTACGCCCACCTGACCCCCGCAGATACAGCCTCTGAGACGGTGCAGCGTGGCTTTAAGCTCTTTAAGGGAGCTTGCCTTGCATGTCATTCCATAAACCTGACAGGTGGTGTGATTGGGCCAGAGCTGAATATTCCAATGAATATCACTGAGTATCGTGAAGTGGAATATCTTAAAAAGTTTATCCGTAACCCGGATAGCTTCCGCGCCCGTAGCCGCATGACGGGTTTGCCAGATCTGACCGATCAGGATATCGAAGATGCGATCGCTTACCTTGGCTATATGAAAGATTTTAAACAGCTGGAAAAGGCTGAGTAAATTTCTGCCTGGCAGGCTGTTCTGGCCTGCCTTCTACTCTATTTTTCTGAACCTCAATTTGCGGGCAGATGTGGCACGCTGCTCTATAGTGAGCGGACTGTTTCTGGTCAATACATGGAGGTTGCTATGAAATCTGGTTACAGAGTGTTTATGCTGGTGATTGTTGCTCTGCTATCCCTGCCTGTGCGAGCGGATACGCAGGTGGCTGAGCTGTTCAGAGTGCTGAATATGCGGCTGGGCTATATGGAAGATGTCGCGGTGTATAAACAGCAGCACGCATTGCCAGTGGAAGATCTGGCACGTGAGGCGGTAATTCTGGAGAAAGCGCGCCAGGTTGCGGCGGAGCATGGGCTGGAGCCCGCCAGTGTGACCCGTTTTTTTCAGGCCCAGATGGATGTCGCCAAGGCGATTCAGTATCGTCGTCGGGCGGACCTGCTGTCGTTGCCCTCTGATCGCACCCCGCGTGATCTCAAAACCCAGGTGCGGCCCGAGCTGATCCGGCTGGGGAATCGTATTGTTGTTATTCTGTCTCGCTACCTGGCAGAGAAAGGCAGCCTGCATCACGATAGTATTGTGGCGTTTGATCGTGCAATCACCAGTCGTTACGTTTATCCAGCAGATAAGTCGATGCTGTTTTATGCTCTGCTAGAGGTTAAGCCTGTACGCTGAACTCGCTGTTGCGGGTCCCCGTTTTGCTAACACATCTGGATGACTTTTTTATGTCTGCTACGGCGGCCGAAACTTTTTTGCGCCGCCGTTGAGGCGTTGCGCTGTGTCGGTCTCTTGCCTCTGGCCGTTCTCGGTTGCCCCTTAGAATTTCTCTGCCATTCGGCAATTTATCCTCCGTTTTTTCCTGCCATAAAGCTTCCCATACTGTGTCCATCAATTTCAGACAGAGCACAGGTATTAAGAATGAGTGCGTCAACCGAACCGGTGGATAACGGGCCGCGTCAGCGCTGGATGGCAGTGCTGGCCCGTGCTGATGCCGCCCAGCTTGAAGCGCGCTGGCAGGCGCTTGCGTTGCAGCC
>Ga0193950_1000292_pt1 | contig 11630 bp, 8 predicted proteins | sample BB_1_MG_FD_144485 | JGI IMG/M metagenome (GOLD analysis project Ga0193950, IMG submission 144485) | Microbial mat bacterial communities from the Broadkill River, Lewes, Delaware, United States - BB_1_MG | ecosystem: Environmental > Aquatic > Freshwater > River > Microbial mats | place: USA...
TATAGGGCTGGTATCGCTGATGGGTAGTTACCATCGGCTCAAATGTAATGTATGAACCGCCGTGGTACGGAACCGTATGCCCGGTGGTGTGGGAGGACGGCGGGGGTAACCCCGCCTCCTACCCGATCGGATTACCTGAAATCAGATCACTCCCCAGAGCCGGAACAGGTAGATGCCCAGGCTCAGGATGAGGGTGGAGCCCAAGGTGGTGGTCAGGACGATGTTGGCGGCCAGCTGGGCGTTGCCACCCATGCCGCGGGCCATCACAAAGCTGGCGGCGGCGGTGGGGCAGCCGAACAGGACGAACAGCATCGCCAGTTGTTGGCCCTCAAAGCCGTACCACCAGGCACCGCTGGTGAGGATGATGGGCAGTATCAGCAGTTTGCTGGCGGTGGCCCAGGCGGCCTGGGCAGAGGTGTCGCGCAGGCTTTTCAGGCTCAGTGAGCCACCGATGGCCAGCAGTGCCAGCGGCAGGGTGAGGTTGGCGAAGTACTGCCCGGTTTTGTTGAGAATGGTGGGCAGCTCCAGCTGATAAATGGAGATCGGCAGAGCCAGCAGCACCGCCAGGATCAGCGGGTTTTTGAGGATCTCCAGCAGCGCACTGGTCAGGTTCAGCCGGTTGCTCTGTTGCATGGGCAGGGTCAGGCAGATGATCGACAGGGTGTTATAAAGCGGGATCACCATGGCCAGCAGAATCGCCCCCTGGGCCAGCCCGGAGTCACCGAACAGGTTATAGGCCACGGCCAGCCCGACGATGCCGTAGTTGCCGCGAAACGCGCCCTGAATAAACACCCCCAGATCTCGCCCGTCGGTAATCCAGCGCGCCGCCAGCCACCACAATAGCAAGTACGTACTTACCGTGCCGCCCACCAGATAGATGAGTTGCTGCAGATCGAACACCGCCTGAAAGTCGGTGCGGATGATGGCCATGAATACCAGTGCTGGCAGGGTAAGGGTGAAGACCAGCCGGGAGGCGGTGGCGACAAAATTATCGTCGATCAGGCGGATACGTTTGAGAAAGATGCCAAGGAATACGATAAAGAAAATTGGCGCGGTGACATTGGCGGTAAAGGCCAGTGATTCGAAATACAGTTCCACGGTGAGTCCCTGGGGGTGGATAAACAGGGGCGCGAGTTTAGCACTGCCGGTGGCCGGGGCGCGGGATTATTACTCCCCGGTGCGAAGGCCAGCAGCGGTTTTGCCATTGTGGTGCACCGGCCCTGTCTGGCTGGCTGGTTCTGGTGCAAAAACCGGGTGGGGTATCAGGCTGATCGATTTTGCCAAGCTGGCAAAGGTTTTAATAAACAGTGGGATAGCGGATTTTTTACTGAGCTGGCACTCCCTTTGCTAAAACCTTGAGGTCGGTACATATGGCAATACCCGACACTACAATTTGCAAATAGAGCGCTAGGGTTCCGATCGTTTATGACGATGGCTGGTCCGAGAGCACTCGACCTTTCAGTGAAAGGTTACACGGCGGGACAAAAGCCCGGGAGACTGATACTGGCGTATTGCCATCTGTACTCCATGTAATCTGGAAGTGAACGGTGAGGTTCCCATGAAGCGAATATCTACTCTCCTTCTTGCGCTGCTGTTGAGCAGCAATGTGATGGCGCGAGACAGCTTTAAAGTCTGCTGGTCAATCTATGTTGGCTGGATGCCCTGGGCCTATGCGGCTGAGCAGGGCATCGTGAAAAAGTGGGCAGACAAATACGATATTGATATCGAAGTTGTGCAGATTAATGACTATATCGAGTCGATTAATCAGTACAGCAGTGGCGGCTTTGATGCCTGCACCATGACCAATATGGACGCGCTGACCATTCCGGCGGCGGGCGGTGTTGATAGCACCGCACTGGTGGTGGGCGATTTCTCCAACGGTAATGATGCGCTGGTGCTGAAAAACAGCGACTCGCTGGAGGCGGTAAAAGGCCAGCCCGTTAACCTGGTGGAGCTGAGTGTTTCACATTACCTGCTGGTACGGGGGCTGGATACGGTGGGCCTGAAGGAGTCAGATATCACCGTGATCAACACCGCTGATGCCGATATGGTGGCTGTGTATGGCACGGATGAGGTGCAGGCGGTGGCCACCTGGAACCCGCTGCTCAGTGAGATTAAACGCCAGCCTGACAGCCATATCGTGTTTGATTCCTCGCAGATTCCAGGCGAGATCATCGACCTGTTAATCGTTAACACCCAGACCCTGGAGAAGCATCCTGCACTGGGTAAAGCCCTGACCGGTGCCTGGTATGAAACCATGGCGCTGATGTCGGGCACTGGTGATGCGGCCACGGCTGCCCGTCAGATGATGGCCCGGACATCGGGTACTGACCTGGCCGGTTACGACAGCCAGCTGGCCCACACGCAGATGTTTTTCCAGCCTGATCAGGCGCTTTCCCTGACCAACAGTTCTGAACTGCTGACCACCATGGGCCGGGTGGCTGAATTCTCTTTTGCCCATGGTCTGCTGGGTGAAGGTGCCCGCGATGCCACAGAGGTGGGGATCGAAATGCCTGCCGGCATTTATGGCAACCCCGGCAATATCAAACTGCGTTTTAACCCGCACTTCACCCGGCTGGCCGCTCAGGGCGCGCTGTAAACGTTGTAACGGGCAGGGGTTCGCCCCTGCAGGGAGCTGTTATGAAACGTTTTATTAATCAGACACCGTCGGCGTCCAGTCAGCTGCTTTATGGCCTGTTGCCCTTTTTGCTGTTGCTGGTGCTGTACATGGTGGGCTCTGAGGCGCGGCTGGAACTGAACCCGCATGACAAGCTGCTGCCCAGCTTCAGCCAGATGGCCGATGCGATTGAGCGGATGGCTTTTGAACCCAGCCGCCGTACCGGGGAATACCTGTTCTGGCAGGACACCCTCAGCAGCCTGACCCGGCTGGGGCTGGGCGTGCTGATCGCCGCCGTGGTCGGGCTGGTGCTTGGGCTGGCCACGGGTGCCTTGCCCATGGTGGCCGCGCCGCTGTCACCGTTGCTGACGGTGCTTTCGCTGGTGCCGCCACTGGCCCTGCTGCCGGTGCTGTTCATTGTATTCGGGCTGGGGGAGGTCTCCAAAGTCGCGCTGATCGCCATTGGCATTACCCCGTTTATCGCCCGTGATATTCAGCGGCGGACTCAGGAAATACCGATGGAACCGCTGGTCAAGGCACAGACGCTGGGTGCCAGCACTGGGCAGATTCTGCTGAGGGTATTGCTGCCACAGATGATGCCCCGGCTGATCGATGCGGTGCGCCTGTCACTCGGAGCTGGCTGGCTGTTTCTGATTGCTGCAGAGGCGGTGGCCTCCACCGATGGGCTGGGCTACCGGATTTTCCTGGTACGGCGCTATATGTCGATGGATGTGATTCTGCCCTATGTGGCCTGGATTACCCTGCTGGCCTTTGTGTTCGATTACCTGCTGGTGCGGCTGAATCAGCGACTGTACCCCTGGAATGAGCAAGGAGCCCACTGATGCTTGAAGCACGCAATCTCTGGAAAAACTACGGTGACACCGTGGTGCTGGAACGGCTCAACCTGAGCGTGGCCGAGGGCGAGTTTGTCACCCTGGTGGGCGCGTCCGGGTGCGGCAAAAGTACCTTCCTCAAGCTGCTGCTGGGCACGGAAACCGCCAGCCGGGGCAGCCTGCTGCTCGATGGTGTCCCCATTGCCAGTGAACCGGGGCCGGATCGCGGCATCGTGTTCCAGCAGTATTCAGTCTTCCCGCATATGACGGTGCTGGAAAATCTGGTCGCGGTGCGCGGATTTCAGCAGGCCAGGCTGACCGGCTATCTGTCGGGTAACGCCCGCCGGGCGGCGGAGAAAGAAGCACGGCAGCTGCTGGACCAGGTGGGCCTGGGCAATGCCTGCCAGCGTTATCCCCATGAACTGTCGGGCGGTATGCGCCAGCGGCTGGCGATCGCTCAGGCCTTGCTGGGCAAGCCGCGTATTTTGCTGCTGGACGAGCCGTTCGGAGCACTGGACCCGGGCACGCGCACCGATATGCACCAGCTGGTGCTGTCGCTCTGGCGTGAACATCGGCTGACGGTGTTTATGGTCACCCATGATCTGAAAGAAGGCTTTTTCCTGGGCACCCGATTGTGGGTGTTCGACAAAGTCCGCCACGACCCCCAGGCCCCAGCGGCTTTTGGTGCCAGCATCACCTACGACCTGTCTGTTGGCGACGCCTGCCCGGCAACCTGCGAGCAGATCAACGACGAAATCTGGCCCCGCCCTGCGCTGGTTGCGGTCTGACGACAATGGAGATTCCCATGGATACACCCTACTACAGCACACAACTGCCTGCCGGGGGCCACTGGTCTTTACGGCTGGCACGGGGCAGTCAGTTACGGCTGACCGACCTGCACGGCGGTGCCAACGTTGGCCTGCTGTTCTATAACCCCGACAACCTGCTGGAGCGCTATAACGCCCCGGATACCCTCAAATGTCAGCACAGTTTTCGGCTGACGAAAGGCCACTGCCTGTACTCGGATATGGGGCGCATTTTTGCCTCCATCATAGCGGATGATCTGGGCTGGCATGACACCGTGTGTGGCAGCAGCCATGCCGCGCAGATTGCCGCGCGCTGGGGCGGGCGCGATTACCAGCAGCAGCGTAATGCGTGGCAGCAAAACGGCACCGATGCCTTTCTGACCGAGCTGGCCAAGTACGGCCTGGGCAAGGCGGACATGGCAGCCTGCCTCAATGTTTTCAGCAAAGTGGTGGCCGATGAACAGGGGGCCATCAGCCTGGTGGCCGATCACAGCCCGGCGGGCAGTCAGCTGAGCCTGCGTTTCGAGCTGGATACCCTGGTGGTGTTGCACAACTGTCCACATCCGCTTAACAGCGCTGCGAGTTACCCCACCGGTGAGGTACAGCTGGAGCTGGGCTGGGCAGAGGCCCTGACCGAGCAGGACCCCTGCCGTAACCACTGCCCGGAAAATCGCCGGGGTTTTGAGAACAATGCGCTCTACCAGGCAGCGCGCCACGGAGGTGCTTACTGATGACAGCTTCAACCACCACACTGCAGCACAGCAACCGGGAGCCCGCACAGGCTGTGCAGCGACAGCAGATTGATGCAGGTGATTATTATCTGGGCCGGATTGCCGCAGGGCAGTACCTGCGCATCCTCGATCTGGCGGGTAATCAGGCGGCGGATACGCTGTTTTTTAACGCCGCAGACCCGGCCGAACGCTACAGCGCCTGCGACACCGTACGTGAACAGGCCAGTCTGTATCTGACCACTGGCAGCGTGCTGCGCAGCAATGAAAACCGGCCCATGTTGCAAATTGTGGCGGACACCTGTGGCCGCCACGACACCCTGGGTGGGGCCTGTGCCAGCGAAAGTAACACGGTGCGTTACGCACTGGAAAAACGCTGCATGCACAGCTGCCGCGACAGCTGGATGCTGGCCATTGCTGAACAGCCGCAATGGGGGCTGAGCAAGCGCGACATCAGCCATAACATTAACTTCTTTATGAATGTCCCGGTGACGCCTGAAGGGGGACTGACGTTTGCAGATGGCATTTCGGCCGCCGGTAAATATGTGGAGATGAAAGCGGAGATGGACCTGCTGGTGCTGATCTCCAACTGCCCACAGCTGAACAACCCCTGCAATGGCTATAACCCGACGCCGATCGAAATTCTGCTGTGGGACCACTGAGCTGACAGCCGTTCAGCCAGACTCTTTTACGCTTCAGTGGACGGCCACTGTCGTATCTTTATTGCCGGGACGACCCGCGCCAAGGTTCTATCCAATGTTTGAAAAAGTACTGATTGCTAACCGTGGTGCCATTGCGTGCCGGATTATCAGCACCCTGAAATTACTGGGCATTGGCTCGGTCGCGGTGTATGCCGAGGCGGATGCCGACAGCCTGCATGTGCGTCAGGCTGATGAAGCCTGGCCACTGGGCGACGGCGGGGCGGCTGATACCTACCTGAACATCGATGCGCTGCTGGAAATTGCCGCGCGCAGTGGTGCCCAGGCGGTCCACCCAGGTTATGGCTTTCTCAGTGAAAACAGCGGCTTTGTAAAACGTTGTGAGGCGGCAGGGCTGGCATTTATCGGCCCGACCCCGGCGCAGCTGGAGCTGTTTGGCCTTAAACATAAAGCCCGTGCCCTGGCCGAGCAGGCCGGAGTGCCGCTGCTGCCCGGCTCTGGCCTGCTGAACAACCTCGAGAACGCCTGCCAGCAGGCCGGTCGGGTAGGGTACCCGGTCATGCTGAAAAGTACTGCCGGGGGCGGTGGTATTGGTATGCAGCTGTGCCACAACGAGGCCGAGCTGCGTGATGCCTTCGACAGCGTGAAGCGGCTGGGTGCGCATAACTTCGCTGATGACAGCGTGTTTCTGGAGAAATTTATCGCCAACGCCCGCCACATCGAGGTGCAGGTGTTTGGTGATGGCAACGGTGGAGCCCTGGCGCTGGGTGAGCGGGACTGCTCCAGCCAGCGGCGAAACCAGAAAGTGATTGAGGAGTGTCCGGCACCGGGGCTGAGTGATCTGCTGCGTCAGCGTTTACACAGCACAGCGCAAGCGCTGCTGGCCAGTGTCCAGTATGCCAGCGCGGGCACCGTGGAGTTTATCTACGATGCGGACAATGAGGCGTTCTACTTTCTGGAGGTGAACACCCGGTTGCAGGTGGAACACGGCGTCACGGAAATGGTGTACGGCATTGATCTGGTGGCCTGGCAGCTGGCGCAGGCGGCGGGTGAACTACCGCCGCTTACAGTGCTGGCGACCCCTTTACAGCCCCGGGGGCACGCGGTGCAGGCCCGGCTGTACGCCGAAGACCCACAGCGGGATTTCCAGCCCAGCCCCGGCTTGCTGACTCAGGTTGAATTTCCCTCGGGTGAGGGGGTGCGTATTGATCACTGGATTGAAGCGGGTATCGAGGTGCCCACCTGGTTTGACCCGATGCTGGCCAAGGTGATTGTGCATGACAGCAGCCGCGAAGCGGCACTGGATAAACTGCACCACACACTGGGCCAGACCCGGCTGTATGGCTGTGAAACCAACCTGCAGTATCTGCAGGCACTCAGCCAGGACACACAGCTGCGTCAGGGGCAGATGACCACCCGCTATCTGAACCAGTTCAGCTGCCCGGTCAGCCGTATTGAGGTGATCAGTGGTGGCACGCAGACCACCGTACAGGATGCCACGGGCCGGGCGGGTCACTGGGATGTGGGGGTGCCGCCATCCGGGGCGTTCGACAGCTATTCCTTCCGGCTGGCCAACCAGCTGCTGGCTAACCCGGGCGATGCCGCCGGGCTGGAAATCACCCTGCAGGGCCCGCAATTACGCTTTACCAGTGATTGCCAGATTGTCCTGGCCGGGGGCGAGATTGAAGCGCTGCTCGATGGTGAGCCGCTGCCTTTATGGGAGCCGCTGATCGTGCGGGCCGGGCAGCAACTGAATCTGGGCCGGATACGTGAATGTGGTGCGCGCAGTTACCTGTGTATCCGGGGGGGTATTCAGTGCCCTGAGTATCTGGGTTCGCGGGCGACGTTCACCCTGGGCCAGTTTGGGGGCCACAATGGCCGTGCCCTGCGGGCCGGGGATGTGCTGCAGCTGGATGCTGATATCCAGCCGGTGGGCCCGGTCTCACCGGCGGTGGCGCAGCAGCAGGCGCAGTTACGCCCACAGCTGGAGCGACACTGGACACCACGGGTGATCTACGGTCCTCATGGTGCGCCGGATTTCTTCACGGATGGCGATATCGACAGCTTTTTCAGCACGGACTGGGAGGTACATTATAACTCCAGCCGGACCGGCATCCGCCTGATCGGGCCACGGCCGGAATGGGCGCGCAAAGATGGCGGTGAGGCCGGCCTGCACCCTTCCAATATTCATGACAATGCCTATGCCTTTGGCACGGTCGATTTCACCGGTGATATGCCGGTTATCCTGGGCCCGGATGGCCCCTCTCTGGGTGGTTTTGTCTGCCCGGCGACGGTGATTCAGGCCGATCTCTGGCAGCTGGGCCAGGTACGGGCGGGCGACACAATTCGCTTTGTACCGGTCAGTATTGAGGATGCCGTGGCCCTGGAAGCGGCCCAGCAACGTCAGCTGGCACAGCTGCAGCCACAGTCGGTGAGCTGGCAACCGGCCCCGCAGCTGTCACCGGTGCTGGCTCGGCTCAGCGCTGAAGAAGCAGGGGTGGAGATCTGCTACCGCGCCGCCGGAGACCACTTCCTGCTGGTGGAATATGGCGAGCAGGTGCTGGATATCCGCCTGCGTTTTCGTGCTCATACCCTGATGCAGTGGTTACAGGCCAACCCGCTGCCCGGGCTGCGCGAACTGACGCCGGGCATTCGCTCATTACAGCTGCATTTTGACAGCCAGCTGCTGGGCCATGCGCAATTGCTGGAACATCTGCAGCAGGCCGAGCGGTTACTGGCCCGACAGCAGGCACAGCTCAGTGTGCCGTCGCGGATTGTGCACATTCCACTGTCCTGGGATGACATCGCCTGTCAGCAGGCGATCGAAAAATATGACCAGTCAGTACGTAAAGATGCCCCCTGGTGCCCGAGTAACCTGGAGTTTATTCGCCGCATTAATGGCCTGGAGAGTATCGAGGCGGTCAAGCAGGTGGTGTTTGACGCCTCCTACCTGGTGATGGGGCTGGGGGATGTGTATCTGGGGGCCCCGGTGGCCACACCGATCGACCCGCGACACCGGCTGGTGACCACCAAATACAACCCGGCCCGCACCTGGACCGCAGAAAACTCCGTGGGTATCGGCGGCTCCTACCTCTGTGTATATGGCATGGAGGGCCCGGGTGGGTACCAGTTTGTCGGGCGCACACTGCAGATGTGGAACCGTTACCGTCAGACCCCTGAATTTGAACAACCCTGGTTGCTGCGCTTTTTCGATCAGATCCGCTTTTATGAGGTCAGCCATGACGAGCTGATGCAGATCCGCCGTGATTTTCCACAGGGCCGCTATCCGCTGCGCATTGAGCAGAGCCAGTTCAGCCTGGCGGACTATGAAGCTCAGCTGCAGGCGGAACAGCCTGAAATCGAGCAGTTTATGGCGCAGCGTAACCAGGCCTTTGAACAGGAGCTGGCACGCTGGCATGCCCAGGATCAGTTTAATTATCAGCCGGAGGAGGCTACCCAGCCGGTGGCCGAGCATAGCTGGCCGGATGATGCCGTGGTGGTGGACAGTCCGGTATCCGGCAGTGTCTGGCAGTGCTCGCTGGCTGTCGGGGACCCGGTGAGCGCGGGTGACCCGCTGCTGGTGCTGGAGTCGATGAAGATGGAAATTGCCATCAGTGCCCCGGTTGATGGCTGGATCAGCCAGCTGCTGGTCGCCCCGGAGGGGGCCGTCAGTGCGGGTCAGCCGCTGGTGGTGTTGAGTGAAGCTAAGCCCGAACAGCCGGAAAACGCCGCGCAGCAGGAGCAATTCGCATGATAAATATGACATTTACGGGCCTGCAGCAGGCCTATGCCACCGGTGAACTGACCCCGGCTTCGTTACTGGACAGCCTGCAGCAGCGCGAGCAGAGCTGCGCTGAGCACAATGTCTGGTTATACCGCCTCAGCGAAGCGGAGCTGGCACCCTATCTGGCGGCGCTGGCGGTAAAAGACCCGGCCAGCCATCCGCTCTGGGGGATTCCCTTTGCCATTAAAGACAATATCGACCTGGCCGGTATCCCGACCACCGCGGGCTGTGAGGCATTTACCTATGTGCCCGCGCAATCGGCCACGGTGGTACAGCAGCTGATTGATGCCGGGGCGATTCCGCTGGGTAAAACCAGCCTGGATCAGTTTGCTACCGGGCTGAACGGCACGCGAACGGAAAGGGGGCCTTGCCGTAACAGTGTGGACCCGACCTATATCAGTGGCGGCTCCAGTGCTGGTTCGGCCGTGGCGGTCGGGCTGGGGCTGGCCAGTTTCAGCCTGGGCACGGATACCGCAGGCTCTGGCCGGGTGCCTGCCGGTTTTAATAACCTGGTGGGGCTCAAGCCCAGTGTTGGCCTGCTGTCAGCCACCGGAATGGTGCCCGCCTGTCGCAGCCTGGACTGCATCAGTATTTTTGCCGCCAACTGTGATGATGCCAACCAGGTGATGGCCTGCGCGGAGGGCTATGACGGCCGGGACGGTTACAGCCGGGCCAATGTGTATGCCAACAGGGCGCGCCAGTATGGTTATCGCAGCGGGACGGTACGGGTGGGTGTTATTCCCGAGGCGCAGCTGCAGTTTTTTGGCGATCAGGCGTATGCCCGGGCCTATCAGGCTACGCTGAGCCAGCTGCAGGCGCAGGGCTTTGACTGTGTTGAAATTGATTACGCGCCTTTTGATGCCACGGCCCGGCTGTTGTATGAGGGGCCCTGGGTGGCCGAGCGCTATCTGGCGGCGCAGTCATTGATTGAGCGACAGCCCGAGGCGATTCATCCGGTGGTCCGCCAGATCATCGAGCCGGGTGGGCTGCCAGCAGCCACGGCGCTATTCGGTGCTCAGTATCGACTTAAAGAGCTTAGCCAGCATTGCATGGCGCAACTGGAGCAGGTGGATTGTCTGCTGACCCCGACGGCCGGGCGGCTGTTTACCGTGGATGAGATGCTGGCCGAGCCCGTGCTGTACAACAGCCAGCTCGGTTACTACACCAACTTTGTGAACCTGCTGGACCTGGCGGCTGTGGCGGTGCCCACCACGTTCACCGAGGCTGGTTTGCCCTTTGGCGTCACGCTGGTGGGGCCCTGCTTCAGTGACCGGGCCCTGCTGTCCATTGCTAACCGTATTCAGCAATGCCTGCCATTACCGGTGGCAGCCCAGGACTATGCACAGCCGGAGCTGAGCACCCACAGGGTCAGCGATAATCGCACTATCGAGCTGCTGGTCTGCGGTGCGCATCTGAGTGGCCAGCCACTGAACTGGCAACTGACAGAACGCGGTGCCCGGTTGCTGGAGGTGACCACAACAGCAGATCAATACCGGCTGTATGCGCTGGCGGGCGGACCCCTGCCAAGGCCTGCGCTGGTTGCTGATGAGACTGAGTCCGGTCAGGCGATTGAGGTTGAAATCTGGTCGATCGACAGCACCGAGCTGGGCAGTTTTGCCGATGCCATCCCGGCCCCATTGGGGCTGGGCCGGGTACAGCTGGCTGATGGACGCCGTGTCTGCGGCTTTATCTGCGCCCAGGGAGGGCTGAGCGATGCGCAGGAGATCACCCGTTTTGGTGGCTGGCGGCACTGGCTGGCCGAAACAGCAGCGCCCGCGTAAGCGGGTTCACAGCTCAATCGTCAGCGTTTCGCTGGCCGGCCGGGCACAGCACAGCAGCACCTCCTGGTCGGTGATCTCTGCGCTGGTGGGCTGTGGATAATACACCTTGCCCTGGCTGAGGGTGGCTTTGCAGCTGCCACACTGGCCGTTGCGACAGGCGAACTCGGGGCTGAAACCTTCGGCTTCGGCCAGTTCCAGCAGGCTGCCATCGGCGGGCTGCCAGCTCAGTTCGGTGCCGTCGATGGTGACCGCTGCCTGCTGAACTTCGGTGACCGGTACCGCAGTACGGGTCGATTGCTGGCAGCGCTGCAACTGCGCCGGGCCGAAGGCTTCGGCGAATATCTGCCTGTCCTTCACCCCCAGCAGGCGCAGCTGATCGTAGTTGTGCTGCATAAACTCAGCCGGGCCGCACAGGTACACCT
>Ga0193950_1000293_pt1 | contig 11614 bp, 10 predicted proteins | sample BB_1_MG_FD_144485 | JGI IMG/M metagenome (GOLD analysis project Ga0193950, IMG submission 144485) | Microbial mat bacterial communities from the Broadkill River, Lewes, Delaware, United States - BB_1_MG | ecosystem: Environmental > Aquatic > Freshwater > River > Microbial mats | place: USA...
ATTAAGGCTCTGTTGGCATCATCATGTTCTAAGAATGGAATTAAAGATGCTGCTACACCCATAACCATCGCAGATGAAATATCAATCAATTCAACTTTTGCAGATTCTATAAGCATGATTTCACCATCAAGTCTTGCTTCTGTTAAAACTTCTGAAATTTTTCCATCTTTTGTTAATTTAGTTGAACCTGGAGCAATAACTTTACCCTCTTCTTGAGTTGCTGTATAATACTCAATCTCATCTGTAACAACACCATCAATAACTTTTTTGTATGGAGTTTCAATAAATCCTAAATCATTTACTTTAGAGAAAGTAGATAATGTATTAATAAGACCAATATTTTGACCCTCTGGAGTTTCAACTGGACAAATTCTACCATAATGTGTTGGGTGAACATCTCTTACTTCGAATCCAGCTCTCTCTTTAACAAGACCACCTTCACCAAGTGCAGAAAGTCTTCTTTTATGTGTAACTTCAGATAATGGATTTGTTTGATCCATAAATTGAGAAAGTTGACCAGAAGTAAAAAACTCTGTAATTGTAGATGTAATCATTTTTGAGTTGATTAAATCATGAGGCATCAGATCTTCTAATGTACCACTTAATGTAGTCATCTTATCTCTAATTGCTTTTTGCATTTTAATTAAACCAGCGTGTAACTCATTTGATAATAACTCACCAATTGATCTAATTCTTCTGTTACCTAAGTGATCTCTATCATCAACATGACCGTGACCAGCTTTAACTTTAATAAGATATTTAACTGTTTTTATAATATCTTCATGTGTTAATACAGTTACATATTCAGGAACATTTACATCTAACTTGTGGTTCATTTTCATTCTACCAACTTTAGTTAAATCATATCTTTCTGGATCAAAAAATAATTTTTTAATAAAATCTCTAGCAGCTTCTTTAGTTACAGGCTCACCTGGTCTCATTACTTTGTAAATTCGAATAGCACATAAATCATTTTCATCATCAATTTGCTCAGTTTGTTTTAATAATTTGATAGATTCAGCATCTGCTTTAAATGCATTGATAATAGAATCATCAATACCTTCAGCTAAATCATTTGCAATATCAAAAGATTCAAAACCTAAGTCAAGTAATTTTTTTAATTTTAAATCATCTAAGTTTGTTAAGGCGTCAAATAATACTTCACCTGATTCTGGATCAAAAATAGTTGATGCTGTATGTCTTTCCATTAATAATTCAACAGGATATTCAACAAATTTAAGACCACCTTCAGCAAGTGCATTTGCTTTTCTTGTAGTAAGTCTTTTTCCTGCTGCAATGATTAAATTACCTTTATCATCAATTAAATCATATTCAACTTTACCTGTAAAATCTTCAGCTCTAAATTCTGTTAAAAATTTATTATTTTTAACTTGAATATTAACAATTGGGTAGAATAATTTGATAATCTCTTCTTTAGAATAATCTAAAGCTCTTAACATAATAGTAACAGGCACTTTTCTTCTTTTGTTGATTCTCACATATAAAATATCTTTTGCATCATATTCAAAGTATAACCAAGAACCTCTATCTGGAATAATTTGCCCAGTATAAATAAGTTTATTTGCAACTGTTGTTGCTTCATCCTCTTTGAAAATAACACCTGGTGATCTATGAAGTTGATTTACAACAACTCTTTCAACACCATTTACAACAAATGAAATTCTATCTGTCATTAAAGGAATTTCACGGATATATAAAGATTGTTCTTTAATATCTTTTACACCAATCTTTTCACCAGTTTTTTCATCTAAATCCCAAAGAGTTAATCTAATATTAATTCTTAAGGGGATAGAAAAAGTTAATCCTCTAACCATAGATTCTGAAACTGTATATTTTGGTTTCCCTACTTCACTATTAATATATTCTAAAGTGAATCTATTTTGTGAATCATGAATTGGGAAAGATGATTTAAATACTTTTTCAATACCCGCTTCTGTTCGATCTTCTTTTCCTACCATAAGGAAATTATCGTAACTACTTTCTTGTAACTGAAGTAAATTTGGGATATCTATTTTTTGTGGATTTTTCCCAAAATCAACTCTTAATCTATTCCCAGAGTGTAATGAATTTAACATATGAGCCTTTCTTGTAATATTCTTGTTTAGTTTAAAATAAAACTATCGAATCAACATTCTAACCTATACCTGAGCAAATACCAGACATAGATTAAAATGCAAATTCACTTTAAATGACTAATGCTCTGTAGTAATACAGAGCATTAATTGCATTTGTGAGTGTTGTATAAAGAGTTAATTATTTAACTTCTACAGTTGCTCCAGCAGCTTCTAATTCTGTTTTAGCAGCTTCTGCATCTTCTTTAGAGATACCAGCTTTAACAACAGCTCCAGCTTCTTCAGCCATTGCTTTTGCTTCTTTTAATCCTAAACCAGTAAGTGCTCTTACCGCTTTAATTACATTAATTTTTTTAGCACCAGCATCTTTTAAGATAACATCAAATTCTGTTTTCTCATCAGCAGCTTCAGCAGCACCAGCAGCAGCACCAGCTACTGCAACAGGTGTAGCAGATACACCAAATTTTTCTTCAAATTCTTTAACTAATTCAGAAAGCTCTAATACGCTTAAACCTGAAATATATTCTAATACATCTTCTTTAGAGATTGCCATTTTATTTCCTTTTATGTATATTCATAAATAATTATTTAAAGTAGCTAAGCTACCATCATAGAAGTGCTATTAAGCTGCTTCCTCTTCTTTTTTAATTCTAAGTGCGTCAAGACCAACTGTAAAGTTTCTAACTGGTCCCATCCATACAGATGCAAGCATTCCAAGTAATTCTTCTCTACCTGGTAATTTAGCGAATTGATTAACAGTAGCAGCATCGCTAGCTTTACCTTCAATAACACCAGATTTGATACTGAATGTATCTTTATTTGCAGTAGCAAATTTATCAGCTACTTTACAAGCAGAGATTTGATCTTCAGACCAGATAAAAATATTTGTACCTGAAAGCTCTAAAGCTTCATGTCCAGCATTATTAATTGCAATTGACACTAAAGAGTTTTTAGCAACTTGAACTTTTGCACCAATTTCAGCAGCAGCAACTCTTAAAGTTTCTAAATCTTTATGAGAAGTACCTCTATAATCTGCAACAACAATAGCTTGTGCATCTTTAAATTGAACTGATAATGATTCAACAATTTCATTTTTTTGTATTTTAGTCATATATTCCTCCTTTCAAAAACAATAGAACTTCGGCAGGTTTTACTAGATTAAAAATCTAACCGGCTGTCTTTAGTTTTTAAGATAAAGCTTCTCTCTCGAGAAACTTTTTATTTAATATCCATAAGTTCTAAACTATCAACGATTACAGATGGACTCATTGTTAAAGAGATAGCAGCTTTAGTAACATATTTTCCTTTAGCTGAAGCTGGTTTAGCTTTATTTACAGTTGCCATAATAGTTGTAATATTTTCAACTAATGCTTCTGTTGTAAATGAAACTTTACCAACACCTGCATGAATATTACCTTTTTTATCAACTCTATATGTTACTTTTCCACCTTTAGAATCTGTAACTGCTTTAGTTACATCCATAGTTACTGTTCCTGTCTTAGGGTTTGGCATTAACCCTTTTGGTCCAAGTATTCTACCAATTTTACCAACTAATCCCATTGTATCTGGTGTAGCAATAAGTACATCAAAATCAATGTTACCAGCTTGGATCGATTCAACTAAATCATCATTACCAACAATATCAGCACCTGCTGCTTTTGCTTCATCCATTTTAACACCCTTAGCAAAAACTGCAACTCTAACAGTTTTACCAGTACCATTTGGAAGTACAACAGCACCTCTAATCATTTGATCTGCATGTCTTGGATCAACATTTAAGTTTAATGCAATATCAACAGTTTCATCAAACTTAGCTGATTTTAATTCTTTTACTAATGCAACTGCATCTGCTAATGCATATGCTTTTGTGCTATCTACTTTTTCTAATAAAGATTTATATCTTTTACTCATAATTATTTCTCCGCAATTTTATTTATGCTACCACTTTTTAAGCCTCGTGGTATTTTGGCTACTTAAAGTTTTAAAGTAGATTATTCTACTTCAATTCCTATACTTCTACAAGAACCTTCAACAATTTTAGCTGCTTGTTCAACATCATTAGTATTTAAGTCTGCAATTTTTTTATTAACAATTTCCATAATTTGTTCTTTAGAAAGTTTTGCTACTTTATTTTTTAAAGGATTATCTGAACCTTTTTTAATACCTGCTGTTTTCATAACTAATTCACTCATTGGTGGTTGTTTAGTTACAAATGTAAAACTTTTGTCAGCATATACTGTAATTTCAACAGGGATTTTAAATCCTGCATTTTGTTTTGTTTTTTCATTGAATGCCTTACAGAATTCCATGATATTAATACCTCTTTGACCTAATGCAGGTCCAACTGGTGGTGAAGGGTTAGCTGCACCAGCAGGTATTTGAAGTTTTAATATTCCAGTTACTTTTTTTGCCATTTTTTTTCCTTTTTTATTATTAAATATGATTTTTCGTATTTAATCTATTAACATATTATGCTAAGTGTTAAAACGAATCTTATTTCATCTTAATACTTAGCACTTTAATATTAGAGACTATTCTACTCGTTCAACGCTAGTGTAAGATATTTCTACAGGTGTATTTCTTCCAAAAATCAAAACATTTAATTTTAATAATCCAGAATTTAAATCAAACGATTCTACAATACCATTAAAGTTTGCAAATGAACCATCTGTAATTCTTAACATCTCTCCAACATCAAATGAAATTTTTGGTTTTGCTGCTGCTCTATTATTTACTTTTTCTAAAATTTGGTTAATATCTTTATCTGAAAGAGGAGAAGGTTTTTTTGATTCACCAATAAATCTACCAACTTTTGGCATAGATTGAATAGCGTGCCATAATGCTGTATCTAAATCAATTCTAGCAAAAACATATGCTGAATATAATGGTTTTTCAACAATAACTTTTTTACCTTTTTTTATTTCAATTAAATCTTCCGTTGGAACTAAAACTTGTTCTATTCTTCCATCTTGTAAATCTTTAGATAATTGCTCAAGAGCATTTTTTATTGTTAATTCACTTCCTGAGTGTGTTTGTATTGCATACCAATTATGTGCCATTTTTTTTCCTAGTTCATTACAGAAGATAAACTTACTGACATGATTGCGTCAATAAGTGCTAAAAATAGTGAGATTACTGTCACTACAACAAAAACAGAGATAAAAGCGCTTCTTACTTGTTCTTTTATAGGAAAAATAACTTTGCCTAACTCATCTTTTGCTTTTTTATAATATGATAAATATTTATTCAAGACGATACCTTATTTTATGTTTTTTTGATTTGAAGTATCAAGAGCTAAAAATTAAGTAATAATTCTTAACACTTAGTACTAATTAATTTATGGCAGGCCAAGAGGGACTCGAACCCCCAGCACCCGGATTTGGAATCCGGTGCTCTACCATTGGAGCTATTGGCCTATTTTAAGAGTAACCACAAACCTAGATTAACTAGGTCGCGATTATACCATAAGAAATTAAGATTTAAGCTTAATTTCTTTATGTGTAGTGTGTTTTTTTAGTCTTGGACTATATTTTTTTACTTCGAATTTTTCGCTATGAGTTTTTGGATTTTTCATAGTTGTGTAGTTAATGTCTCCACTCTCTTCACATTTTAACCCAATTTTAATTCTATCACCCATAATTATTACTCAATTATCTCAGCAACAACACCAGCACCAACAGTTCTACCACCTTCTCTAATAGCAAACTTAGTACCTTTTTCAAGTGCAACAGGAGATACAAGAGTAATTGTCATTTCAACATTATCACCAGGCATAACCATTTCAACACCTTCAGCTAATTCACAAGAACCAGTAACATCTGTAGTTCTTACATAAAACTGTGGTCTGTATCCGCTAAAGAATGGAGTATGTCTACCACCTTCTTCTTTTGAAAGAACATAAGCTTCACATCTGAATTTTGTGTGTGGTGTAATTGAACCAGGAACAACAAGTACTTGTCCTCTTTCAACATCTTCTTTTTTGATACCTCTTAGTAAAAGACCAGCATTATCACCAGCTTCAGCGAATTCCATCTCTTTTCTGAACATTTCAATACCAGTTACTGTAGTTTTAACTGTTTCTTTTAATCCAACAATTTCAACTTCTTCACCTAATCTAATTGTACCTTGAGAGATAGCACCAGTAACAACTGTACCTCTACCAGCAATTGAGAATACATCTTCAACAGGCATTAAGAATGATTTGTCAGTTTCTCTTGTTGGTGTTGGAATATAAGAATCAACAGCATCCATTAATTCCATGATTTTTTCAGACCATACTGAGAAGTTACCAGCCTTAGCTTCTTCAAGTGCTTGGAAAGCAGAACCTGCAATAATTGGAGTGTCATCACCTGGGAATTCATACTCAGAAAGAAGTTCTCTAATTTCCATTTCAACTAATTCTAACATCTCTTCTTTATCTTCTTCATCTAGTTGATCTTCTTTGTTCATGAAAACAACGATGTATGGTACACCAACTTGTTTAGATAATAAAATATGTTCTCTTGTTTGAGCCATAGGACCATCTGTAGAAGCAATAACTAAGATAGCACCATCCATTTGAGCAGCACCTGTAATCATATTTTTAACATAATCGGCGTGACCTGGACAATCAACATGCGCATAGTGTCTTGTATCTGTTTCATATTCAATATGAGAAGTAGCAATAGTAATTCCTCTTTCTCTTTCTTCTGGTGCATTATCAATTGCATCATAATCCATCATTTCTCCACCAAGCTTAGCTGTTAAAACTGCTGAGATTGCTGCTGTTAATGTAGTTTTACCGTGGTCAACATGTCCAATTGTTCCAATATTTACGTGCGGTTTACTTCGTTCGAATTTTTCTTTTGCCATAATTTTTCCTTAAAGTTTTTGTTACTCTCTGAGTAGATAAGCCTTTAGCTAATCTATTCAAAGAGATAATTTTTCTTGTTTTACCCATTTGCAAGTGGAGCCTACGATAAGACTTGAACTTACGACCTCTTACTTACCAAGCAAGTGCTCTACCCCTGAGCTACGTGGGCGAATTATATTATATTTAACCTGAATTAAAAATAAAATTGTAATGTTTACATTGGATATTAATAAATAAAATTTATTGTGTATTTTTGAGTTAATGGAATGTCCGATATAACTCAGCTTCCAGTGTAATGTTTCTAATGGAGCGGGAGACGAGACTCGAACTCGCGACAATCTGCTTGGAAGGCAGAGGCTCTAGCCAACTGAGCTACTCCCGCAATTTAAATGGTGGTGAGAGAAGGATTTGAACCTTCGAAGCCTAGGCGGCGGATTTACAATCCGCAGGATTTGACCACTCTCCAATCTCACCAATATAAACTGGTTTGTGTTAATCTTAATTAAAAAAAACACTTAACAATAAAATGGAGCTTCAGATAGGACTTGAACCTACGACCTGCTGATTACAAATCAGCTGCTCTACCAGCTGAGCTACTGAAGCATTAAAAAACAAATAAGTGGTGGCGCGAGACAGAATCGAACTGTCGACACATAGATTTTCAGTCTATTGCTCTACCGACTGAGCTATCGAGCCGCTTGTTTGTTTTTGTGACGGAATTATATACACCTAATACTTAATTTATCCTTAATATCTTAAAGAGTTTACAAATTCTTTAAATTTTTCACCTCTTTGCTTATATGAGCTAAATTGATCGAGTGATGCAGCAGCTGGAGATAACAAAACAACAGCTTCAGGACAGCTATTTAACTTCATTGATATTTCCTTTACAGCTACATTAAGATATTGACATCTATTTGCTTTTAAATTATAAGTATTTGCTAATAACATTAACTTATCACAATTTTTACCAATGGCAAATAATTCAACTTCGTAATTTTGTAAAGTTCTAAATAGATGATTTAAATCAACCCCTTTATCATCTCCACCTAATATGAGATAAATTAGTTTTTCTTTATATGTATGTAGGGCATGAAGAGTTGCATCGACATTGGTAGCTTTACTATCATCAATCCAAATATGATTTTTATTATCCCTAAACTCTTCTAATTTGTGAGGGTCTTGAACAAAACTATTTATTTTTTTATAATCAATTTCATTTGTTACAATTTTTGTTACACATAAAGCTAAAATTGCATCTAATAAAAAAGGTTCTTTGAAATTAATCTCTTTACTATTAACCTCAAATTTCTTTTCTAAATCTTCTGTACTTGTATAATATATCGTTTTTGCTTTTGTTTTATAACCTTTACAACTAGAGGGAAGAATAGCTATATCTTCATCTGTCATTACACTTAAGGGTTTAAGTTTTGCACTTTTATATTCTTCAAATGAACCATGCCATGATAAATGGTCTTCACTAATAGGAAGAAGTATATAAATATTTGGTTTAGCTTTTTTTGTATAGTGAAGAGTAAAAGAAGAAGTTTCTAAAATCCATATCTTTTTATTTGTATCCATTTTTGCAATTGGCACCCCTATATTACCACCACACTGGCTTTGTCTATTTTCAAGTAAATGTTGCAACATTTGAGTTGTTGTTGTTTTTCCATTTGTCCCACTTATCCAAATTGAAAAAGGGATCTGTTCATAAAAAAGATCATAATCACTAATAATATTTTTACTATTTGTAACTAATTGATTGTATGGAGGAATTCCTGGACTAACGACTGTAATCTCATCTGAATTTATTTCATAACTATTTATATCTTTATCATCATATAAAATTGCATCTGGATATACTTCTTTTACTGCTAGGGCTGTTTTCCCTTTTCCTAATATTCTCATTTTATATCCAAGTTATGTTATCTTATTTTTAAGCTAGCAAGAGCAATTAAATTGGTCATAAATGCAATTATCCAAAACCGCACAATAATCTTATTTTCTAGCCAACCTATTTGCTCAAAATGATGATGAAGTGGCGCCATTAAAAAAACTCTTTTTTTTCTATATTTAAAACTGCCTACTTGTAGTATTACAGAAACCGCTTCTAAAACAAAAATAAAACCAATAGCCAATAATAATATTTCACTTTTAGCAACAAGTGCCATATAACCCATGAGTCCACCTATAGTTAAACTTCCACTATCTCCCATAAATATTTCTGCAGGATGGGAGTTATACCACAAAAATCCAATTAATGCACCCATAAAAGAAGCTCCCACTATAGCTAATTCACCAACCATTTTAATATTTGGTAGAAGTAAATACTCACTTAATATTGCATGACCTGTAATATACACAATCAATGAGAGTGTGAAAAAAGCGATAACTGAAGGCACTGTAGCTAAACCATCTAAACCATCAGTAAGGTTTACCGCATTTGTACTTGCGATCATCACAAGTGTCCAGAAGATAATTGAATATAATCCCATATCAAATAGAGGAAATTTTTGAAAAGGTATATACAATGTAGTAGGATGTTGAGCATAAAACAAAACTGCAATTACTATGAATGAAGCAATTACTTGTAATATAATCTTCATTCGAGGGGTCAAACCATCTTCATTATTATTATTTGTAATTTTTGCTAAATCATCTTTTATACCTATCAAACAAAAAAGTACAATGGTAACAAGAGCTCCCAGTACATATATATTGTTTAGTTTAGCCGTTAGTATAGTAGCAATAACTGTTGTAAATACAAAAACTAAACCACCCATTGTAGGAGTGCCTATTTTCGCTTGATGAGAATCTGGTGCCAAATCGTATATAGGTTGATTTGCTTTTTTTGCTTTTGCCCATTTTATAAATTTTGGCATAAGAACTAATGTAAAGAAAAAGGCAATTAAAAAACCTAATCCTGCTCGGACAGTAATATACTGAAAGATATTTATATCAAGATGTCGATAAAACCAATAAAACAATGTTTAACCTTTTTGAAGTAGAGATGTGTTAATATATTAAATTAAAAATCGATTTATCTAAATTAGCCAAAAAAGGTAATAAATTATATGTCAAGAACAAAAAAAGCTTTATTAATAATCACTGATGGTATTGGACACAATAGTTCATGTAAGTTTAATGCATTTTGCAATGCTACAAAACCAACATACGATAATCTCTTTAAAAATGTTCCATATTCGTTAATTAAAACATATGGGGAACATGTCGGTCTGCCAAATGGACAAATGGGAAATAGTGAAGTTGGACATATGAGTATAGGTTCAGGAAGAGTTCTTTATCAAGATTTAGTAAAAGTAAATATAGCAATAAAAGAAAATACACTTAAAGATAATAGTGTATTTAAAGATATAATAGAAACATCAAACAACATACATATTATAGGACTATTAAGTGATGGTGGAGTTCACTCTCATATCGATCACATTATTGCAATGGCACAAATTGCAGAGGCAAAAAATAAAAAAGTATTTTTACACCTTATTACAGATGGAAGAGATGTTGCACCAGATAGTGCAAGTACTTATTTAGAACAAATAGAAGCTATTTGTAATAAAAATATCCAAATAGCTACTTTAAGTGGACGATATTATTCAATGGATAGAGATAATAATTGGGATAGAATACAAAAAGCTTATGAACAAATTGTAAATGGAGCAACGCATACAACTTATACCACTAAAGAATATATAAACAAACAATATTCTAAAGATATTTTTGATGAGTTTATTGAACCTATTAGCTTCAATGATTATAAAGGGATACAATCAAATGACGGTGTAATATTTGCAAACTTTAGAAGTGATAGAGCACGAGAACTTAGCACAGCTTTAGCAGATAAAAAGTTCAGTGCATTTTCCACAAAAAGTGAACTAACAATCAATATTGCAACTATGACTCAGTATGATAAAAATTTACCACTACCTGTTATGTTTCCTAAAGACACTCCATCAAACACACTAAGTGAAGTTATCTCAAAGAACAATTTAAAGCAACTCCATACAGCTGAAACAGAAAAATATGCGCATGTTACATTTTTCTTTAATGGAGGCAAAGAGGAACCATTTGAAAATGAAACAAGAGTCTTAATCCCTTCTCCCAAAGTATCGACTTATGATATAAAACCAGAGATGTCAGCACCTGAAGTTTCTCTTGCTGTTCAAAATGGTATTGAAGATGATATAGATTTTATCGTTGTAAATTTTGCAAATGGTGATATGGTAGGACATACAGGGGTTTATGAAGCAGGTATTAAAGCTGTAGAGGCTGTTGATTTAGAACTTGGAAAGATTATAGAAAAAGCTAAATTACATGATTATAATATAGTGATTACAAGCGATCATGGAAACTGTGAAATGATGAAAAATGAAGATGGAAAAACTCTTACTAATCATACCGTAGGAGATGTTTACTGTTTTGTAATTTCTGATGGTATTACCAAGGTAAAAGAGGGTTCTTTAAATAATATTGCACCAACTATTTTAAAACTTATGAATATCACTATCCCAGATGAGATGGATGAAGCACTTATTTAGTAAACTATGCCTGAACTTATAATCAATAAATTATTATTAAAATCAGATAACAATACGCTAGTAGATTTAATACAAGATAACAGCCCAGTTATTTTGAATCATTCTATTGC
>Ga0193950_1000295_pt1 | contig 11558 bp, 11 predicted proteins | sample BB_1_MG_FD_144485 | JGI IMG/M metagenome (GOLD analysis project Ga0193950, IMG submission 144485) | Microbial mat bacterial communities from the Broadkill River, Lewes, Delaware, United States - BB_1_MG | ecosystem: Environmental > Aquatic > Freshwater > River > Microbial mats | place: USA...
GGGGCCCCATTATAAGAGGATGATCGGCAAAAGCCGAATCCTGACTATGACTCCTGCCTGTGTGCGGGCTGGATCTGCAGCCCTGTGGCTGGGGGCGCGGCAGTTCCGGTGGCTGAATTAAAACTTAATCAACAGCGAATGCTGTCCGATTTTCGACCATTTATCGCTGCAAATAGGTGCAATTTTGCGCAAATATACGGTGGGCCTGACCGCCGCATCTCTTTATAATTGCGCCATGGCAAAACAACAGAAGTCCCCGTCCCGTGCCGCTAAAGGCAAGAAGAAAGCCTCTGCGGCTGCAAAACCCTCCCGACTGCGTCGGTTCTTTATTCCGTTGCTCATATTCAGCCTTAAACTGTCGCTGGTGGCCGCCGTGCTGGGCAGCTTCGGCCTGATCTGGCTGGACTCCCAGGTACGCGAGAAATTTGAAGGCAAACGCTGGGCGGTGCCCGCCAAAGTGTATGCGCGCCCGCTGGAACTGTATCCGGGGCAGGTATTGCCGCGTGACTCACTGAAGCGAGAACTCAAGGGACTGGGTTATCGATTTGTCAGCCGGGCGGGTAAGCCGGGCACGGTTGAATGGGCCAGCCGCCGGGTACGGGTACAAAGCCGTGGTTTCTCCTTCCCGGATGGTTCTGAACCGGCCCGCGATATGATGCTGGAGTTCTCGGGTAATACCCTGCGCTCTATTCGTACCCGCAGCGGTGAGCAGCTGCCGCTGGTGCGGTTGGAGCCGATTCTGATTGGCGGTATCTACCCCAAAGACAATGAAGACCGTGATCTGATCCGGCTGGACCAGGCACCGGAGTATCTGTCCCAGGCGTTGATCCAGGTGGAAGACCGGGATTTCTATGACCACCATGGCGTCTCGCTGAAGGGGATTTCGCGGGCGATGTGGGTCAATCTGAAGGCTCGGCGCTTTGTGCAGGGCGGCTCAACGCTGACCCAGCAGCTGATCAAAAACTTCTACCTGACCTCCGAGCGCTCGCTGACCCGTAAACTGCTGGAGTTGCCGATGGCAGTTTTGCTGGATCTGCATTACAGCAAGGACGAGATCCTTGAAGCCTATCTGAACGAGGTGTACCTGGGGCAATCGGGCAGCCGGGCGATTCACGGCTTCGGGCTGGCGTCACAGTATTACTTTGGCCAGCCGTTGCCAGAATTGCAGCTGCACCAGGTGGCGCTGCTGGCGGGCATGGTGAAGGGGCCGTCCTATTATGATCCGCGCCGTAACCCGAAACGGGCAACAAAACGGCGTAACCTGGTGATCCGCATTCTGGCGGACCAGGGGGTGATCAGCCAGGATGAGATGCGTAAAGCCCAGGGTAAACCGCTGGGTGTTCTGAAGCAGAAGAGCTTGCACAAGGGGGCTTATCCGGCTTACCTGGACTTTGTGAAGCGACAGCTGCGTGAGGAATACCCACAGGATGCGCTGAGCTCTGAAGGCTTGCGTGTATTTACCAGCCTGGACCCGATTGTGCAGCACAATGCTGAGCAGGCAACCTCCAGCACGGTAGCCAGTCTGGAAAAACGTTTCCCGAAGCAGCGTAAGAAACTGCAGGCCAGTATGGTGGTAACAGACCCGCAAACCGGTGAAGTGCTGGCATTAATTGGCGGCCGTAACAGCCGCTATCAGGGCTTTAACCGGGCGCTGGATATGCGTCGGCCAATCGGTTCGCTGGTAAAACCACCGCTGTATCTGGCGGCGATGGAACAGGGCTACACCCTGGCTTCCCTGCTGGAAGATGAGCCGGTGGTATTGAAACAGCGTGATGGCAGTGTCTGGAAGCCGCAGAATTTTGATCGTATCAGCCATGGCCTGACGCCGCTGCACCGTTCACTGGCGCTGTCCTATAACCAGTCCACTGCCAGGCTGGGGCTGGATATCGGCGTTGGTAAAGTGATTGATATGCTGGAGCGGCTGGGGGTAAGAGAATCTCTGCCAGAGTATCCGTCGCTGTTCCTGGGGGCGGCGAACCTGGCACCGGTGGACATGGCGCAGGTGTATCAGACCATTGCTGCTAACGGTTTCCGTACCCCGATAAGGGCAATCCGTATGGTAACGGATGCCAATAACCGTGAGTTGTCGCGTTATTCGTTCAAAGTGGACCAGCAGGTCGCTTCCGAGCGAATTCATCTGATCCAGTATGCGATGCAGGAGGTTGCCCGCGAGGGGACGGCACGCTCTATTTATCGCCAGTTGCCTGCCAGCCTGAATGCGGCGGGTAAAACAGGCACCTCTAATGGCCAGCGTGACAGCTGGTTTGCCGGTTTCACCGGTAACCGGCTGGCGGTGGTCTGGCTGGGGCGGGATGATAATGGCAAGTTGCCGGTCACCGGCAGCAGTGGGGCTTTGAAAGCCTGGATTGCGCTGATGAAACGGGAAAAGCCGCAACCGTTCTACGCCACGCGGCCAGAGAATGTACAATATGTCTGGATAGACTCCATGTCCGGCCTGCGTTCGGCAGAGGGCTGTGAGGGTGCGCGTCAGCTGCCCTTCGTCCGTGGCACCGTGCCTGAAAAGGCGGTGGCCTGTGCTCGTCTGCCCCGGCTGGATACCCCTGCTTCCTGGTTTAAGAGCTGGTTTCAGTAAACGTTATGACTTATCGCTTATCTACGGCCCTGGTGGCCGCTGCTGTTTTGTTAACCGGTTGTGCCGGGCAGAGTTACCGGGTGCCGGTGGAGGATCGTAATGGTCAGCCGCCGGTGTCAGAATCCGCTCGCCCTGCGCCGGGGGTTGTGGTGCGCCCGGTGGCACCGGTGCCTATTCAGGGCAGTACGCTGCCATCACGCCCGGCCCGACCGTCTACGGCACCTGCTCCTTATAACCCGCAGCCTGATTACACCCCGGCCCCGGATTATGCACCGGACAGCCGCCAACCAGCGGCCCATTCATCCCGCAATCCGGCCGTGGTGGCGTTGCTTAGCAGTGCCAGCCGCCAGACGCGGGCCGGGTCTTTGGGCTCTGCCCAGGCCAGTCTGGAACGGGCGCAGCGCATTGCCCCGCGTGACCCGGAAGTGTACTACCAGCTGGCGGACCTGCAGCGCCGCAAAGGTGATTACCGTCAGGCTGAACAGATGGCATTACGTGGGCTGGAAGTGGCGATGGGTCAGCCGCGGATGCAGCGTTCGCTATGGGGGCTGATCAGTCAGGTGCGTAAAGCCAGTGGTGATGTCCGTGGTGCCCGTCAGGCACTGGATAAGGCACGCCAGTACTAAGCGCCTTGCCCTCGGTTCTGCATAAAAAGCAGCCCCGTTGCTGTGGTGGCAACGGGGCTGAACAGGAACCGGGTTGGCGACCCTGCCTCGCTATTCCCGAGAGGCTGTGGGAGCGTGCTCAGCTGCGACCTGAGCGGGCGATGCAGGTTCCTGTGAAACGGGCTCAGCCGGTGGGCTGAATAATTTCAGGGGCCTGTGGCTCCTGGTTGAGAATAAAGTCTCTGATAACGGCCGGAATCGCCGTTTTACAGTTCTGGTTGTAATCCACATACACAATCACCGCTTCCCCCTCTGCAGCGATTGCGCCATGGTCCAGGCTGTACAGCCTGTGCTGCATGGTGAACCGGTCTTCTTCCATGCGTGTTACCCGGGTGGCTGAAATCACATTGCCCGGCCAGGTCAGTGGAATCCGGTAACGGATGCTGCTGTCGCGCAGAATCGGCCCCAGTCCATCACGCTCCATCAGCTTCAACGCCTGGCAGCGCTCCATGTAAGCCATGCGGGCACTTTCAAACCAGCGCAGATAGACCAGATTATTCACATGGCCAAAGGCGTCCATCTCGCCCCAGGCAATGGGAACCTCCAGTTGTATGGGGAAATCCTGCAGTACTTCAATGCTCATCAACGAACTCCTGTGCTGTACCGGTTGATAGGCTCTATTCAGACGTATTCTCTTTGATAAGTGAAATTTTTAATTATTATTTTTTGTATAAATCTGATTTATAGAATGGATTGAAAGAGCTGATTTTTCAGCCGTCATCGACTGTGTCATGCTGCTCGCTGATAACTGGTGGGAGGTGAGATGGAATTACGGCAGATCCGTTATTTTCTGGCGGTACAGGAGACGGGCAGTTTTACCCGGGCAGCTGAGAAGATGTTTGTTACCCAGCCTGCGTTGTCGTCCGCGGTGAAGTCACTGGAGGAGGAGCTGGGCGTGCAGTTGCTGGTGCGCAGTCATAAGCGGGTCAGCCTGACGGCGGCCGGGCTGCGGTTTCGAGATCGGGCCTTTGCTATTCTGGCGGAGTGTAATGCGGCCAAGCGTGACCTGATGGAGCAGCAGAGCCAGCGCCAGATCCGGCTGGGGATTCTCAGTACGCTGAACACGCCGCCGATCAATCAGCTGATCCACCAGTTTCGTACCACCTACCCTGAGGTGATTATTCACCTGCAAAGTGGCACTAAAGATGGCCTGGCCCACCGGCTGGGGCAGGATCAGGTTGATCTGATTGTGACGGCGCTATCCGGGGATGAAGCCTCGCTGACCACGCTGCCGCTGTTTCAGGAACGCTTTATGCTGGTGGTCAGCAGTCAGCATCATCTGGCGACCCGCAGCAGTGTTCGATTGGCTGACCTGCATGAAGAGCCATTTGTGCTGCGTAAAAACTGTGAGATTCTGGATCAGGGTAAGCGGGTGTTTCTGACCGAACAGGCACAGCCGCGTATTACCTGTCGGACCGATGAAGACAGCTGGGCGATGTCGATGGTGCGAAACAATCTGGCGGCCGCAATTATGGCTGAAAGTGTGGATGAGGCCGGGGTGGTGAAGATACCGATCGTGGATTTTGGCCTGGTACGCACGGTGGGTTGTCTATGGCGAAGCCATAGCGAGGCGGAGACGGTGCAGCAATTTACCACCTTTGCTGCCCAGCACTGCGCCCCGCCGGAGCGGGGTGCGGTGGTTTAATGGGGCAAAGCTGACGATCAGTCGCTGGCGCGGTTGAGGAGCCTGAGCTGGTTGCCCAGCAGCCCCAGCGCAGCGGCCAGTGTCAGGTTGTACAGGGGCAGGTCGGCACTGCTGAACAGGGTAAACGGGCTGAACAGTAGCAACGCGACCCCGGCCAGTACGGCCGAGCCTGCGAGCAGCAACCGGGTCGTGCCCTGACTCAGGGTCAGGGTGGCGAGCAGCCAGCTGAGGCTGATTGCGATCATCAGGCCTTCGCTGTAACCCTCACCAATGCCGGAACGACGGCACAGCTCGAACATGGCAAACAGTGCCAGCAGCCAGCGCCCCCAGGCGGCGCGACTCCATTCCCAGCCCCGTGCCAGTGCCAGCAGTGCTGAACTGATCAGCGGCAGGCCTGCATACACCGCCAGATTTGACAGCATCCGGTTCAGGGTCTGACTGTCCTGGTCACTGCCTGTCAGCAGCAGGCTGGCCAGTGCCGCCAGCGCAATAAAGGTACAGGCCAGGCTGATCACTTTCAGGTGGGTCTGCGGGCCTTCTTTGTGGGTGTCTGCGCTACGGTAGCTGCTGCTGGCGGCCATCCCGGCCCCCAGCATCAGCAGTAGCTGACTGAGTGTGTCCACCGTCAGTCAGCCGCTCAGGCCAGGCTGGCGAAGACAGTGTCAGCGGCCGCGATGGTCGCTTCGATGTCTGCCTGGCTGTGTGCCGCAGAGATGAATCCGGCTTCAAAGGCAGACGGTGCCAGGTAGACACCCTGTTCCAGCATGCCGTGGAAGAAGCGGCCAAATTTCTCGGCATCACATTTCATGGATTCAGCAAAGCTGGTCACCTGATCCTGCTCGGTAAAGAACAGGCCAAACATGCCGCCGACACGGCTGGTGGTGAACGGTACGCCATGGCTGGCTGCAACTGCTTCCAGGCCCTGGGTCAGCAGCTCGACTTTGGCGGTCAGCTGGTCGTGGAAACCAGGTTCTGTGATTGCGTTCAGCATCGCCAAGCCAGCGGCCATGGCCAGCGGGTTGCCGGACAGGGTGCCTGCCTGGTATACCGGACCCAGTGGTGCGATGTGCTCCATGATCTCTTTCTTACCGCCAAATGCGCCAACTGGCAGACCGCCGCCGATGATCTTACCCATGGTGGTCATATCGGGTTTAACGTTGTACACCGCCTGCGCGCCGCCCAGGGCAACACGGAAACCGGTCATCACTTCGTCAAAAATCAGGACGGCGCCGTACTCGTCACACACCTCACGCAGGCCTTCCAGGAAACCGGGTACCGGCGGGATGCAGTTCATGTTGCCGGCAACCGGCTCAACGATAATACAGGCGACCTGCTGGCCAACCTCTTTGAACGCGGTACGTACGGAGTCGATATCGTTGAAGTTCAGGGTGATGGTGTGCTCAGCCAGTGCCGCTGGAACGCCCGGAGAGTTTGGCTCACCCAGGGTCAGTGCGCCGGAACCTGCTTTAACCAGCAGGGAGTCGGAATGGCCGTGGTAGCAGCCTTCAAATTTTACGATCTTGTCACGGCCGGTGTAACCACGGGCCAGACGGATGGCGCTCATGGTGGCTTCGGTACCGGAGTTAACCATACGTACCATATCCAGGTTGGGCATGATTTCGCAGACTTTGTCGGCCATCTCGATTTCGATCGCTGTCGGCGCGCCGAAGCCCAGGCCATTGTTCAGTGAATCACGCACAGCGCCCAGTACACGCTCGTCAGCGTGGCCCAGGATCATCGGGCCCCAGGAGCCAACGTAGTCGATGTATTTGTTGTCGTCTTCGTCCAGCAGGTAAGCGCCATTGCCAGCTTTGAAAAATACCGGGGTGCCGCCTACGCCTTTGAAAGCGCGTACTGGTGAGTTAACACCGCCTGGGATATGGGTCTGGGCCTGTTCGAACAACGATTCGGAGCGTGACATATCGGGTCTCTCTTTAATCTGATACTCGGCTGAGCAGGGCGCTGGGCGGTGCTCAGAACTGATTTGTAAATTGCTGTGCACGGGTGGTGATATCGTCGGCGGCAAACAGAGCATGCACCACCGCGGTCATATCGGCACCGGCGTCGATAATCTGGCCCGCATTATCTACGCTAATGCCGCCAATCGCTACTATTGGCAGGGCAAAGCGTGATCTGGCCTGGGCCAGGATCGTCATGGGGGCCGGTTTTGCGTCGGGTTTGGTCTTTGAAGGGAAGAAAGCGCCAAAGGCGATGTAATCCGCGCCGTCAGCATGGGCCTGTTCTGCCAGTTCAAGGCTGTCGTGGCAGGTGATGCCGATGATTGCATCCGGCCCCAGCCGTGCACGGGCGGCAGCGTGGCTGCCATCACTTTGCCCAAGGTGGACACCTGCGGCCCCGCAGGCCTGTGCCAGCTCGATATCGTCGTTGATCAGCAGGGGTATATGGTAGTGCTGGCACAGCTGGTTCAGCGCGCTGGCCTGGCGCTGGCGGCGCTCGGTATCGGCTGATTTATCGCGGTACTGTACGATGCTGGCACCACCTTTCAGAGCCTGTTCAACGTGGCTGAGCAGAGTGTCATCATCGTTCATCAGTGTGCTGTCGGTGATGGCGTAAAGGCCGCGCAGGGTAAATCGGGACATTACTTCAGTTCCTCCAGGTAATACTGCTCCAGCTGCTCACGGCTGAGCAGCCCCAGAATGTTCTGGTCACTTGCCTGTACAAAGAGTGTGTTCACGCCACATTCGTTCATTTTATCCAGCGCTTCTTTCAGCGTGGCCTGGAATGAAATAGAGGCCAGTTCAAAGCGTCGTGCAGGCACTTCAAACAGGTCGATCTGATCAATTTCCGGGTGTCGCTTGAGCCACTGGTGCAGATCCGTACGCGATAGCAGCACCGGATAATTATCTGACTCAATCAGCAGTCGTTTGTGCTGGCTGGTCAGGGCCATAGCCTGGTCCCGGCCTACGTTACCCTGGCTGCGAACAAAGTCCTTTTTCATCAGGCTGCCAACGGCTGCCCGTGACAAGGCCTGGGTTAATGGCTGGTGGCGGTAGTCCAGCCCCTGAGCCTGCAGCGAGGTGATAAAGATCGATGGCAGGTGAAACAGGTAACGTACGGTGACGTTAGCGGTCACGATGGCGATCATGCCCGGCAAAATAATGTTCGGGTTTCCAGTCAGTTCAAGCAGGGCGGTCAGGGCAGCCAGCGGTGCGTTGAGCACTGCGCCCATCATTGCACCCATACCGACCATGGCATAGAACCCGGCATGGGAGATAGGGCCATCCACCATCATGTCGCCAGCCAGACCCAGCGCACCACCGGCCATGGCCCCGATAAACAGCGTGGGGGCGATCAGGCCGCCGGGGATGCCCAGCCCAATAATAATCGGTGTCAGCAGCCACTTGGCAACGACCAGCAACAGCAGGCCGGCCAGTGCAACCTCACCGGCCAGTGCATCTGAAACAGTGTCGTAACCCAGCCCCATCACCTGAGGTACCCAGACGGACACTAGCCCGGCCAGTACGCCTGCGCCAATCAGCCGGTAACTGAGCGGGTACTTGGCTAGCCGGACGGTCTGGCGTAGCAGGTGGTTAAATCCGGCGGCGAGCAGGCCGATACCGAAGCCCAGAAAGATAATCACCGGGATCTCGGCCAGCGAACTGATGGTCAGAGAGGGGACATCCAGTACCACTTCGCTGCCCAGTAACAGCCGGTTTGACACATCGGCAGTGACGGCTGCCACCATGATTGGGACAAAGCCGACGGCGGTGTATTCCAGCAGGATCACTTCCATGGCAAAAATAACGCCCGCCAGCGGGGTGTTAAAAGCCGCTGCGATAGCCGCTGCAGTGCCGCAACCGACCAGCAGCCGCAGGGAGTTATTGGGCAGGTGCATCTTCTGGCCGATCCAGCTGCTGCAGGCGGCACCGATATGCACTGCCGGGCCCTCACGGCCTACTGAGTGACCACTGACCAGCGCGACACTGGCACAGATCAGCTGGTTGATCATATTGGGCAGTGGCAGGTGGCCCTGGTGGTAGCTCATCCGCTCGAGTACATGAACGACGCCGACTTTACGCACTGCTGCGCTGACATTGTGCAGAATCAGCAGCAGTACCAGGCTGCCCGCAACGGGCAGGGCGAAACGGGCCCAGCCCGGCAGGGCTTCGAAGTTGTTGTGGTTGCCGAGGAAATACTCCAGTGGAGCATCAACCAGCAAACGAAACAGGGAGATCAGCAGGGCGGTACCGATACCGGAGAGTATCCCCAGGATTACCAGCTGGGGCAGAGCTTCTGTATGGGCAAGTCGTTCTCGAAAATATTCCAGGGACCAGACAGGTTTGTTCATTAATGACAGCTTCCAGGCGCGCTTTCTTGAATGGTTGTGCGTCCGTGCGGGGCGTGGAGGCGCAAGTTAGAAGGCCTGGCCTCAAGGTCATCCGTTGACCATTTGATTAGTCATAGCGCCCGCTGACGAGTAGTATACGTTACCAGATTTCTGGATAAATTTGAGAGGTTGCTGTGATCAAGGTAGGCATCGTAGGCGGTACCGGTTACACCGGTGTGGAGTTGTTAAGAATTCTGGCAAATCACCCGCAGGTGAAAGTAGAGGTGATTACCTCACGCTCGGAAGAGGGCGTTCATGTGGCGGATATGTTCCCCAACCTGCGCGGCCGCTATGACCTGCGATACAGCATCCCATCTGTTGAAGTGCTGGCAAGCTGTGATGTGGTGTTCTTTGCAACACCGCACGGTGTAGCGATGAGCATGGCACCTGAGCTACTGGAGCGCGGCGTGAAAGTGATCGATCTGGGTGCGGATTTCCGTATCCGTGATCTGGAAGTCTGGTCTCAGTGGTATGGCATGGAGCACACGGCCCCGGATCTGGCGGCACAGGCGGTGTATGGTCTGCCGGAGATCAACCGTGAACAGATTCAGAATGCACAGCTGATCGCCTGCCCGGGCTGCTACCCGACGGCAACTCAGCTGGGTTATTTCCCGCTGCTGGAAAACAAGCTGATCGATCACCGTCGTCTGATTGCTGATTGTAAATCCGGTGTCAGCGGTGGTGGCCGTGGTGCCAAGGTTGGCATGCTGATGTGTGAAACCAGTGAAAGCATGATGGCCTACGGGGTGCCGGGGCACCGTCACCTGCCTGAGATCAAGCAGGGTCTGGCTGATGTCGCTGAGCGCCCGGTACATCTGACATTTGTCCCTCACCTTACGCCCATGATCCGTGGTATTCATGCCACTCTGTACGGGGTACTGAAAGATCCTGTCGATCATGATCTGCAGGCGATGTTTGAAGCCCGTTACGCCAATGAGCCCTTTGTGGATGTGATGCCAGCAGGTAGCCACCCGCAGACCCGTAGTGCTAAAGGTTCAAATATGTGCCGCATTAGCGTCCATCGTCCACAAAATGACGACACTGTCGTGGTGCTGTCGGTGATTGATAACCTGGTGAAAGGGGCTGCCGGGCAGGCAGTTCAGAATATGAACATCATGTTTGATCTGGCCGAAACATCGGGCCTGGAAACCGTCGCATTGATGCCATAAACCGTTGCAGGGGCGACATAACAGTGTTGCCCCTGATTTTATGGCACCGCTAATACTTGACTGGTTTTGTAGGGTAAGACGATAATAGGCACCAGTACAACACAGGTGTGAATATCTATGAGTGAAGTTATTGATCAGTCAGTTGCTATGGGTTTTAGTGATTCGGCTGCAAACAAGGTTCGTTCCCTGATCGAAGAAGAAGCTAACGATAACCTCAAGTTGCGGGTGTTTATCACCGGCGGCGGTTGCGCGGGGTTCTCTTACGGCTTTACTTTCGATGAAGAGATGGCTGACGACGATACCATGGTCGAAAATGGTGGCGTCAAGCTGGTGGTTGACCCGATGAGCTTCCAGTATCTGGTTGGCGCAAGTGTCGATTATAAAGAAGGGCTTCAGGGCTCCCAGTTTGTGGTCAATAATCCGAACGCCACGACAACCTGTGGTTGTGGTTCCTCGTTCTCTATCTGACTCAATACGGCTGGCGGGCTCATATCACTCGGTGGTGAGTTATATGAGAGTGCAAACCTTATGTCTGTTAGGCATCCTGGTGCTTGCCAATGGCAGCTATGGCCAGGCGCTGGCACCTCAATACAGTTCAGATAAACGGTATATGACCCAGATCCGGCTGCATACTCCTATGGAGCTGGAAGTCCTGCTTGAGCGGGCCAGTAGTCTGGTTGGTCAGGCGCAACAGTATAAAAGCTTTGAGCCGATTGCAGTGGTGTTGCACGGCAATGAGGCGAATGCTTTCCGGTTTGATAACTATCAGCGTTATCGAAAACTGATCGATCTGGCCGCCCGGCTGGATGCGTATAAAGTGATTGATGTGAAAATCTGTGAAACCTGGATGCGGGTGAACAATGTTCAGCGTTCAGAGTTGCCCGCCTTTGTAGATACCGTCCCATTTGGTCCTGCCGAGCAGAGAAAGCTGCGCCGCGAAGGTTATCAGGCGTTCTGATAACTCAGGCGGGGTAGATCCCACCCAGTATCCGTTCACCACTAGCGCCGGTGACTGCGCTCAGATTTCCGCTCATTCCTGCCAGGGTGCGATAAGCCAGCCAGCCGAAAGCGATCGCTTCTACCCAGTCTGGATCTACGTCCAATGATGCCGTCGTATCGACTTTTGCAGGTGTCAGCA
>Ga0193950_1000298_pt1 | contig 11515 bp, 10 predicted proteins | sample BB_1_MG_FD_144485 | JGI IMG/M metagenome (GOLD analysis project Ga0193950, IMG submission 144485) | Microbial mat bacterial communities from the Broadkill River, Lewes, Delaware, United States - BB_1_MG | ecosystem: Environmental > Aquatic > Freshwater > River > Microbial mats | place: USA...
TGCTGGCAGCGCTGCAACTGCGCCGGGCCGAAGGCTTCGGCGAATATCTGCCTGTCCTTCACCCCCAGCAGGCGCAGCTGATCGTAGTTGTGCTGCATAAACTCAGCCGGGCCGCACAGGTACACCTGATGGTCGTGCAGATCACCCAGGCTGTGCAGTAACGGGCCGTCGATATGGCCCTGGTATTGGTAATCGGGCCCCTGCAGCAGGTCCGGCTCCGGCTGGCTGAGCACCGAAATCACCTTGATCTCACCCCCCGTCATGGCCGACAGCATTGCCAGTTCTGCTTTGAATGCCCGCTGGGCGGCGTTGCGGGCGCTGTAGATCAGCGTTACCGGGCGCAGCTGGCGTTTGGCAATCGCAGTGTTCACCAGCTGGCGCACCATCGCCAGCAGCGGCGTGATGCCGACACCGGCAGCCAGCAGGAGCAGTGGGCCATGGGCATCCGGCTGCAGGGTGAACTCCCCTGTCGGGCCACGGGCCTGCACTGTCATGCCTGGGCGGATTTTCTGATGCAGGTAGTGGGAGAAGGTGCCGGGGCTGCCATCATCGTGCTGCTCGCGTTTCACGCTGATCCGCAGCTGAGCATCTTCCATGGCGCTGGACAAACTGTAACTGCGCTGCTGGCGCTGGCCGTCGATCTCGGCCCGAAAGGTCAGAAACTGTCCGGCCTGGAATGCGGGCCGGTAAGCCTGCTGTGGCTGCAGGTAGAACGAGCGAATCCGCTCACTCTCATCTTCGATTTGAACCACGGTAAAGGTCTGCCAGCTTTGCTGGTCGGCCTCGGCTTTCTGGCGCAGATGGGCCTCGTGCCAGCTGCCGGTTAGCAGGGTGTTGCTTGAGTATTCAGGGGCCTGCCAGCGCAGGGGCAGGGCCTGTTTCAGCCAGCGCCCCTGTCTGAGGGTGAAACGCCAGAGTCGCTGGGCACCGCTGAAGTGCGGCAGCAGTGGATGGTGGTCGAGAATTTCTGCCTGACCGGTCAGCGTCAGCAGATGGCCCTGATCGAAGTCGATAAACAGCAATCCGGCCCGTGCGTTGAGCAGGAAGTTACCCAGCGTATTGAAGTGTGAGTTACCGGCGTAATCGGGGATCAGCAGGCTGTCCTGGCCGTTGTGCTGCTCAATGTGGATAAAACCGGGCTGGCCACCGCGATGAGAGATATCCACACCCTGGCTGGCATCTTCAATATCCGCCAGCGCATTGTTACGGCTGCTGCTGGCGACAAAAAAGGTATCCGCCTGGCGGATCAGTGCCCGGGCGTCGTGATCGAACTGTTGCAGCGGTTTGATCTCCGGAGCGGTGGTGCTGGCTGCTGAGCTGGCCAGCGGGCGGCTCTGGATATATTGCGGGCAGTTGCCGAATGCCTGAATCACCGCCAGTTCCATGCCCTGCTGATCACTGCGGCTGACCACCGTGGACAGGCGGTTACGCCGACGGCTGGGCAGGTCGATGCCCAGTAGCCCCAGCGCCACGCCATCGGGCTGTGCCGCCAGCGTTTCGGCCAGCGGGTCACCGGGGATAACCGGGCTGTTGATCTGCAGCCGGTGGGGGTCGGGGCTGTGGATAAAACCGGGCTCGCCATACAGCAGCGAAGCCCAGGGGTTGCCGTCAGCATCAGCATGCCCGGCCAGAATAAACGGCAGTTGTTGATAAAAGTTGCGGTGCTGCTCCGGCATATGATCGCGGATCACCTGGCGACCGAACTGTTCCATCTGTTCGCGCACACCGGCCTGTTTTTGCAGGGTCTGTTCACCGATGTGGAACGGCGAAGGCTGGTTATCAGAGTGCATCATTGGCTCCTTGTTGTTCAGGGGCCAGCAACAGCCCTGTCGCTGGCGACGACCTGAATGGATCAGGCGTTGAGGCCCGCTTTACGGGTGGCCATTGCTATAAAGCCTGGCAGATTTTCTGCCTTTAGCAGCGCGCTCCACGCGCGTCAGAACCAGCGTTGTGGATAAGGCTGTTTCTGCAGGCGGTGGTAGAGCGTCGCCAGCAGCACAATTAACAGGGTGCCCGGCAGAATCGGGCTGAGCATAAAGCCCCAGCTTTTACCGGCTAGCATGATCAGCAATGGGTTGGCACCGGCGGGTGGATGCAGGGTGCCGGTCAGCATCATCAGACTGATTGCCAGCCCAACGGCCAGTCCCAGGCTCCAGCTGTGTACACCGCACAGGCTGACGACAATCAGCCCGACCAGTGCGGCCAGCAGGTGGCCGCCGACAATGTTGCGTGGCTGAGCCAGTGGGCTGGCGGGCAGGGCGAACACAATCACCATGGTTGCGCCAAACGGGGCCATCAGCCACAGGCCAAGGCCGTCCTGCTCGCTGAGCCAGGCCAGCATCGTGATTACCAGCATGCCGCCGAGCCCGGCCAGCGCCGGGGTTTTCAGTGTCTGCCGCAGGCGGTGCGATACGCTGAGTGGTGGGGAAGTGTGTTGGCTGGGTTGAGTCATGGTTGAGTCCGGTGATCAGGTTGAAAAGGTGCTGTATAACAGATAATCAAAGTAGACTGATCTGTCTCCTGTTGGTATCTACAGTAGACCGGTCTGTCTCCTTGTGTCAAACTCTTTTCAGTCAGCTACAGCAACGGATATTTATGAGTACGCAACGCATCGACAAACGCACCTTACTGATCGAAACCGCACTGGATCTGTTTTACCGCCAGGGCATCCATGCGGTGGGGATCAACGAAGTACTGAAGGCCTCCGGTGTGGCCAAGAAAACCCTCTATAACCACTTCGAGAGTAAAGAGGCCCTGATTGCCGCGACAGTGGAGTACCGCGACCAGCGCTTTCAGGCCTGGTTGCAGCAGCGCCTGGCCGGGGTGATGGTCGGGCGGCCGACGATTGAGGCGATGTTTATTGCCGTGGATGACTGGATCAATGAACGGGACCCGGCTCTGGGGCCGTTTCGGGGCTGCTTCTTTATCAATACCAGCGCTGAATACAGCGACGACAGCTGTGAGATCTTTCAGTGCTGCCAGCGCCATAAAGCCTCGATCCGGGCGCTGTTTTATAAGCATGCGTTACTGGCACTGGGCGATGAAGAAGCGGCTGAGCGGCTGGCCGACAGCCTGGTGCTGCTAAAAGAGGGGGCCATTGTGGCGGGCCATCTGATGCAGGATAAACAGGCGGCGGTGAAGGCCCGGGCGACCGCAAGGCGGTTGATGGGGCTGTGATTGCGCCTTTTTCCGGCACAGCCTGTTCCATGCTGAAAACAGCGCTAGTCTGGCTACCACTGGCAGAAGGTGATCCAGCAGGGGGGCTCACAATCCGCTCAGGCTGAGTCCTTGCTGGGGTCAAAAACTGCAAGCTGTCCATAAAGTTGGCTGTGTACTACCACGCTGTCCGGGCTGATCAGCACGATTGCGAAGGCTGGGGGTTCATGGTTGCCATCACCGGAATGCCCGGTAATGGTGCGTCGGTGGGGGTTGTGCTGATGAAATGCACCGTTTCAGAGGAGCAGAGCAGAGAATACAGCGGTTTTTGGCTGGCCTGCTTCTTGCTGAAACAGGGTATTCATCGCAACAGGAACTGCATACGGAGAATGGATATGCTCAGCCTGAATACCGTTAAAGGGCGGCTTTGTCTGGCCTTTATGGCACCTATCTTACTGCTTATTCTGCTGGCTGTTTTCAGTCTGCGTTCGATGGCGCTGCTAGAGGTGGGTAGCGAGTCGTTATATCGGGATAGAGTGGTGCCGCTGCAAACGTTGAAGCGGATAGCGGATAATTATGCAGTGCTGGTTATCGATACGGTAAATAAGGCCAATGCCGGGTTGCTGTCGGCTCAACAGACCCGCACTCAGCTACAGGAGGCGCAGTTTGCCATTGGTCGTGACTGGAGGTTGTATCTGCAGGGGGCGCTGACCCCTTCGGAGCAGCAACTGGCTCAGCAGGCCGGGGAGCTGTTTCGCCAGGCCGATCAGGCGATTGTTGAGGTGCTGGAGTATATCAGGCTGCGGGAGGGTTCTCTGGTAGACAGACTGACCCGTTTTGATGGCCCACTGTACCGTGATATCGACCCGATTAGCGAGTTGGTCACCGAGCTGGTGGACCTGCAGTTGACCAGTGCTGAGCAGCTCTACCAGCGCTCCAGTCGCACCTATGATCAGGTGGTTGTCTGGGCGTTGGTGATCAGCGCGCTGGCGATGCTGCTTAGCGTTGTATCTGGCGTCTGGGTGACGCGGGGAATTTTGCGTCAGCTGGGGGCTGAGCCTGCTGTGGCTGCTGAGATCGTACGACGGGTTGCTGCTGGTGAAATCGATAGGCAGGGGCAGCTTTCTGCTCCGCAAGGCAGTGTGCTTGATGCCATTAATATTATGGTGTTACAGCTGCATGCGGCGTTGATGGGGGTAAAGCAGGCGGCTGCACAGGTGAATCATCATGCCCAGCAGGTTGACCGTAGCAGTGAGCAGGCCAATGCTGAGCTTAATGCCCAGAGCGACAACCTGGGTCAGACCCGTACTCTGGTTTCTGAGATTACTCAGGCCATCGCAGAGGTAGCTGACCACGCTGAGGCGGTGGCGCGTAAATCGGAGGACTCCTCGGCCTTTGCCCGTCATGGCAGTGAGTCCATGCAGCAGACGGCGGGCCGGATTGAGCGGCTTTCCACCGAGGTGGAGCAGGTGTCCGGGGTGATTAATGTACTGGCGGAGCACAGTCAGGAGATTGGTCAGGTGGTGGATGTAATCCGTGATATTGCTGATCAGACTAATCTGTTGGCGCTGAATGCGGCGATTGAAGCGGCGCGAGCCGGGGAGCAGGGGCGTGGTTTTGCAGTCGTGGCTGATGAAGTTCGTGTTCTGGCTACGCGAACTCACCAGTCAACTGAGAGTATTCAGAATATGATTTTGAAGCTTCAATCCGGGGTTGAGAACTCAGTAGCCAGCATGCACCGTAGCTGCAATGAAATCATGGCGACAGTTTCGGCGGCGAAAGAGGCGCAAGCGATTCTGACTGAGATCGACAACGGCCTGGCGCGGGTGGAGCAGATGAATCAGCAGATCGCCAGTGCGACGGAACAGCAGTCAGTCGCCTCTGCTCAGGTCAGTGAGCGGGTTGGGGATATTCTGGGGTCGGTACAGCTGACCACCCGTTCCACCGGCGAAGTGCAGCGTTCAGCCGGTGAGCTTAACCAGCTGGCGGCGCAGCTCGATAACAGTATTGCCTATTTTAAGCTGGGCCATTGAGAGCCTGGGCTAAATCGCAGCCATAAAAAAACCCGGCCTGGGCCGGGTTTTCTGAACACAATCAAGTGATTACTTGATTTTGTGTTCTTTGTACATCACGTGCTTACGAACAACTGGATCGTACTTTTTGAATTCCAGTTTTTCTGGTGTATTACGCTTGTTCTTGTCAGTCGTGTAGTAGTGACCAGTACCAGCGGAAGAAACCAGCTTAACCTTATCGCGTGCGCCTTTAGCCATGATTCAGCTCCTTAAACTTTGATGCCGTTAGCACGGATATCAGTCAGAACTGTATCGATGCCTTTCTTGTCGATGATGCGCATGCCTTTAGAGGATACACGCAGGCGAACGAATTTCTGCTCGCTCTCAACCCAGAAACGGTGCCAGTGCAGGTTAGGCAGGAAGCGACGACGGGTTTTACGCTGTGAGTGGGAAACGTTGTTTCCTGTTACTGGGCGCTTGCCAGTAACCATACAAACTTTAGCCATGAGACTATTCCTTAATAAATGGTTCTACAGTACATCTACCATGATACTTATTGATCAGAGGACAATGCTTGCGGATATAACCGAGCGTCGACTCTGACCTCAGGCGGAGCGTCCAGAACCCAGACAAAATACCGTACCGGAGGTAGAAGGCCGCAGATTATACGCAGATGGCCGGGGGGATGCCATCTTTTTTGGATGTTAATTCACCATTGGTTTATAGCAAACCGCGTTCGGCGAATGAAACAGCCTCGCCATCACCGATCACCATATGATCCAGCACCCGCACATCAATGGCATCAAGCGCACCGGTCAGCTTACGGGTGATCTGTTCATCCGCCAGGCTGGGTTCGGCCACGCCTGAAGGGTGGTTATGGCTGAGGATAACCGCAGCAGCGTTGTGCTCCAGCGCTTTGCGTACCACCTCTCGCGGATACACTGAAGCGGCATTGATGGTGCCGAAAAACAGCGCTTCGTATTCGATAACCCGATGTTTGTTATCCAGAAACAGGCAGGCAAACACCTCTCTGGGCTGGTGGCGCAAACGGCTGGCCAGGTAATCCTTGACCGCTTGCGGGCTTTCCAGTGCATCGCCCCGGCTCAGGGTGGCGGCCAGGTGGCGGCGGCCCATCTCCAGCACTGCCTGTAACTGAGCAAACTTGGCAGTCCCCAGCCCATGGCCCTGGCAGAATGCCCGGCTGTCAGCTTCCAGTAGTGGCCGCAGACCGCCGAAGTCATCCAGCAGCTGGCGGGCCAGATCAACCGCGCTTTTGCCTTTTACCCCGGTGCGCAGAAATATCGCCAGTAGCTCGGCATCGGACAGTGCATCCGGCCCTCGTTGCAGTAGTTTTTCCCGTGGCCGCTCATCGGCGGGCCAGTCGGTAATCGCCATGGTTCACCTCCTTGTGACTGACCTTGTTGGCTGTAGCTGGGCTAAGCATAGAAGCTGTGAACTCGCTCTGTTCTACATCTTTAGCGGTAGCCACCTTTCATCTGCGAAAACCGCTCAGGTTCCTGCTTTAGTGTTGCTACGAATATGCCTGCCAAAGTGGTAGAGTACAGCGCAAATTATCAGGCTGATTGATGGTTACCGGGTATGCAGAGACTTACTAACCGCCAGATTCTGTTAGGCATTACCGGCGGTATTGCCGCCTATAAAAGCGCTGAGCTGACCCGCGCTCTGCGGGCCGCAGGTGCGGATGTACGGGTGGTGATGACACCGGCCGCGACGGAGTTTATTACCCCGCTTACTTTGCAGGCCTTGTCCGGTAATCCGGTACACCTGCATATGCTCGATGCAGAGGCGGAAGCAGGTATGGGTCATATCGAGCTGGCCCGCTGGGCGGATCTGATTCTGGTGGCACCGGCTACGGCTGATTTTATGGCCCGGCTGGTGACGGGGCAGGGTAATGATCTGCTGAGCACGCTGTGTCTGGCCAGTGATGCCCCTGTCTGCCTTGCACCGGCAATGAATCAGGCGATGTGGCGTGATACCGCCACCCAGCACAACGCTGCTTTATTAAGTGAGCGTGGAGTGAAGCTGTTTGGCCCTGGCGTGGGTGAACAGGCCTGTGGCGATACCGGGCCTGGCCGGATGCTGGAACCGGTGGAGATTGCCCAGCGTACCGCTGAGCAGTTTGATGCGGGCCTGCTGGCGGGAAAAACCGTGTTTATTACCGCCGGGCCAACCCGCGAAGCGATCGACCCGGTGCGCTATATCTCCAATCACAGCTCCGGCAAGATGGGCTATGCCCTTGCCCAGGCCGCCGTGGATGCCGGGGCGCAGGTGAAGCTGATCTCCGGTCCGGTGAATCTGGCAGAGCCTGCGCGGATGCAGCGGGTGCTGGTGGACAGTGCCGAGCAGATGCTGGCGGCCAGCCTGGACGGGGTAGAGCAGTGCGATATCTTTATTGCGGCAGCGGCGGTGGCGGATTACCGGCCAACGGCAGTGGCCGAGCACAAGATGAAGAAGGGTAAAGAAGAGGTGATGGAACTGCACCTGGTGAAAAACCCTGACATCGTTGCCACGGTCGCGGGCCATGCGCAGCGTCCATTCACCGTCGGCTTTGCCGCTGAAACCCGCGATGTTTTGCAGTATGCCCGCGGTAAACTGGCCCGTAAAAAGCTGGATCTGATCATTGCCAATGATGTATCGCGCAGTGATATCGGCTTTAACAGTGACCAGAATGCGGTCACTGTGGTCAGTGCCGAGGGTGAGCGAGAGTTGCCCTGTGCGCCCAAGCGCCAGTTGGCCAGCCAGCTGATCCGCATGATTGCCGATCAATACCACAGCCAGTAATCACTGTGCTGACTTTGACTGAAGAGTTGACTGAATTTGACTGAACCGGGCAGGAGCGCCTGGTGACTGTACTGAGGAGTGATGGATGCGTTACCCGCTGGATAACCTGGATCAGACTATTTTTCGTGCTTACGATATTCGAGGCATTGTTGGCGAAGCCCTGACGGACAGTTCTGTCTACCACCTGGGCCGGGCGTTTGCCGCCCAGAGCCGTAGCCAGGGTGTGAACGAGGTCGTGGTGGCGGCAGATGGCCGACTGTCCAGCCCTGAGCTGAAGCAGCGCCTGAGTGAGGGCCTGCGTGATGGTGGCTGTGATGTGCTGGATGTGGGCTTTGTGGCCACGCCGCTGCTGTATTTTGCGGCTCACCATCGCCCGGAACAGACCGGGGTGATGATCACCGGCAGCCATAACCCGGCCAACTATAACGGCTTCAAGATGATGATTGCGGGCACCACGCTGTCTGGCGATACCATTCAGACGCTGAAGCAGCGTATCCTGGATCAGGATTATCTGCCGACTGAAGAGGAAGGTCGTTATGCTGAGCAGGAGATCCGCCCGGCATACCTCAACTATGTGCTTAATGATATCAAGCTGGCCAGCTCGATGAAGGTGGTGGTGGATTGCGGTAACGGTATTCCGGGCGATGTGGCACCAGGGCTGATTGAGCAGCTTGGCTGTGAGGTAACGCCACTGTTCTGTGACGTCGACGGTAACTTCCCTAACCACCATCCTGATCCGGGCAAGCCGGCCAACCTGGTGGATATGATCGCTGAAGTAAAAGCGCAGCAGGCAGACCTCGGACTGGCGTTTGACGGCGATGGTGACCGTGTTGGTGTGGTGACGGAGTCCGGCAAAATTATCTACCCGGACCGCGTGGCCATGCTGTTGGCGGAAGATATTCTCAGCCGCAACCCGGGTGCTGAGATTATCTACGATGTGAAGTGCTCCCGTTTGCTGGCCGAGGTCATCCGCAAAGCTGGCGGTAAAGCCACCATGTGGAAAACCGGCCACTCACTGATCAAGGGCAAGATGAAAGAGAGCGGCGCCCTGCTGGCCGGTGAAATGAGCGGCCATATCTTCTTTAAGGAGCGCTGGTTCGGCTTTGATGATGGCCTGTATGCTGCGGCGCGGGTGCTGGAAATTCTGGCGGCGCGCAAGCTCAAGGGAGAAACCGCTGATCAGGTGTTTGATGCGTACCCGGAAGATATCAGCACCCCGGAGCTGAACATCGAGGTGAGTGAAACCGCCAAGTTCACCATTGTCGAACAGCTGCAGCAGCAGAGCTTTGCCGGTGGCGAGCTGAACTGCATCGACGGCGTGCGGGTGGATTACCCGGATGGCTGGGGCCTGGTGCGGGCGTCGAATACCACGCCGGTACTGGTGCTGCGCTTTGAAGCGCAGACCGAAACGGCGCTGGAGCGGATTCGTGCGGATTTCCAGCAACGCCTGCATGCGGTGGATACTGCACTGACGATTCCGGCCAGCTGAGGCTGGACAACATATATTATTTGCTGCAGCACCGTGGGACTATCCCGGTGCTGACAGTTTTCTGATGGAAGGATTGGCCATGCAACTGACTCGTAAAGACGCCATGATGACCGCTGAGGTCCTCAATGAAGCGATGCCTTATATTCAGCGTTTTGTAGGTAAAACCATCGTCATTAAATACGGCGGCAACGCCATGACCGATGAGAAACTGCAGAACAGCTTTGCCCGCGATATGGTGATGATGAAGCTGATCGGTATTAACCCGATTGTCGTGCACGGTGGTGGCCCGCAGATTGGTGATCTGCTGGAAAAACTGAGTATCGAGTCGCACTTTATCAATGGCATGCGGGTAACCGACTCCAAAACCATGGATGTGGTGGAGATGGTGCTTGGCGGTATGGTGAATAAGCAGATTGTGGGTCTGATTAACGCTAACGGCGGCCAGGCGATGGGCGTAACCGGTAAAGATGGTCAGCTGATCCAGGCGCGTAAACTGCGGGTGAAACATAAAACCCCGGAGATGGAAGCGCCAGAAATCATCGATATCGGCCATGTAGGCGAAGTTGAGCATATCAACACCAATGTACTGGATATGCTGGCCAACTCCGACATTATCCCGGTGATCGCGCCGATTGGTGTGGGTAAAGACGGTGCCTCGTACAATATCAATGCTGACCTGGTTGCCGGTAAAGTGGCCGAAGTGCTCAAAGCAGAAAAACTGATTCTGCTGACTAACATTGCTGGCCTGATGGATAAAGAGGGCAATGTGCTGACGGGCCTGAGCACGGAGCAGGTGGATGCACTGATTGATGATGGCACTATCCATGGTGGCATGTTGCCAAAAATTGACTGCGCCCTGAGTGCGGTGAAAGGTGGCGTTACCAGTGCCCATATTATTGATGGTCGGGTAGAGCATAGCTGTATGCTGGAGATCTTCACCGATGATGCGGGTGTTGGCACATTGATCACCAATACCGAGTCTGCAGCGTAAGAGTGGACGGCGCGTTATGACTGATAAGCAGAAAATTTCACGGCGCGAACAGATTCTGCAATCACTGGCCCAGATGCTGGAAAGCAATCCGGGTCAGCGTATCACCACCGCAGCGTTGGCCCGTGAGGTTGGGGTGTCCGAGGCGGCGTTATATCGCCACTTCCCCAGTAAGGCACGGATGTTTGAAGGGTTGATCGGTTTCATAGAAGAGACGGTATTCTCTCGGGTAACGATGATTACGGGCTCCCAGGCCAGTGGCATCAAGCAATGTGAGCAGATCCTGACCCTGGTACTGGCGTTTATTGAGAAGAATCCGGGCATGGCGCGGATTCTGACTGGTGATGCACTGGCCGGTGAAACGGATCGCTTGCGTACTCGGGTGAATCAGTTTTTCGAGCGACTGGAAACACAGCTCAAGCAGATTCTGCGGGAAGCGGAGGTTCGTGAAGGGCTTCGCACTATTACCACGGCAGGGGCTTCGGCCAACCTGATGCTGGCGACGGTGGAAGGGCGTATCCGGCAGTTTGTTCGCACCGAGTTTAAACGTCGGCCGACTGAGCAGTGGGCCGATCAGTGGCCGCGGTTGGCGATCGGCCTGTTCAAGCCAGACTGAACCGGCGTTGTTCCCCTCGCCACCCTGTCCTGGGTGGCGATTCTCTTTCTCTTTTTCTATCAGGGTACCTCCATGGATTATTGGCTGGAACAGCTGATGCTGTTGGTTATCTCGCTGTTTGCTAACGGCCTGTCTGCACTGGCTGGCGGTGGGGCTGGCTTGCTGCAGTTGCCGGTACTGCTGTTTCTGGGCCTCAGTTTTGGTACGGCACTGGCGACCCATAAAATTGCCAGTGTGGCGCTGGGGCTGGGGGCTACGTTACGACATCTGCGTGAAGGCTCGCTGGACCTGAAGTTCTGCGGTTATATCGTCGGCTGTGGTCTGCCGGGTGTGATTCTGGGTGGTGTGGTGATCCTGGTTCTGCCAGAGGCATTGACGATTTTCAGCCTGGGTTTGCTTACCCTGGGGCTGGGGCTGTATTCGATGACCCGGCGTAGCCTGGGGCTGGAGTA
>Ga0193950_1000299_pt1 | contig 11514 bp, 12 predicted proteins | sample BB_1_MG_FD_144485 | JGI IMG/M metagenome (GOLD analysis project Ga0193950, IMG submission 144485) | Microbial mat bacterial communities from the Broadkill River, Lewes, Delaware, United States - BB_1_MG | ecosystem: Environmental > Aquatic > Freshwater > River > Microbial mats | place: USA...
GAGCAAAACCGACCGTATTATTCGCCACCTCTTCTGGTGAGGTTCCCGAGTGGCCAAAGGGATCAGACTGTAAATCTGACGCGCAAGCTTCGGTGGTTCGAATCCACCTCTCACCACCATTTCCTTAATGCAAGCCAGCATTAACGCCCAGGAAATGACCAAACCCGATTAAACCTGTAAGCTTATCGGCCCGGCAGGATTGTATCTTTCGCACTATCCAACAGCACGTGTCGCTTAAGCCGGTTAAACCTGACTGGAGATACACCATGACGCTCGCAGAAATGGAAAGCATCGGTCTCAATATCGCGTTGCTGATTTTTTCAGGCTACATCTTCTTTATCATCTACGATCTGGCCAAAAAATCGAATGCGGGCAAGCTCGGCACCGCCGTGCTGTTTTTTGCATTAGGCCTGGGCCTGACAGCCTTTCTGGTAAAAAGCATCGTGGTTGAAGTCATTGGTGGCGGCGTCTGAGCGACACCCCAGACAGCTATCGCCCCAGGCGCTGCTCATCAATATGCACCAGCGCCCCCGTTTTCGGCTCAACCTCAAACGCCTGCCCAAAACCCACCACGTAACTTCCCGCCTGCGGCTCCAGCATCAGCAGGTGAAAATCACTCAGGCCCCGCAACATATCCACCATATTCCCTTGCGCCTGAGTCAACAGCGCCAGCCCTGCCTGATACTCCTCGGTATCACGCCCCACCTCACGCACAACACAGCGCCAGCTTAAGCGCTCACGGGCGTAGAGGTTTCGACTATCACGCTCATCCTGAATAAACAGTACGGAGGCCACTGGCTGACTACGCATATTTACCGTATGCGCCGCCAACTCGCTGACAAAGATATAAAAGCCACCCTGCACAGATTTCGCATAGGGCGCGTAACTAAGCTCGGGCATACCCTCTGCAGAGAGGGTCGACAGTAACAAGGTTTTACTGGATGCCTGCAACCGCTCCAGCCCCTGCTGAAGTTGTTCAAGGCGCTCGTTGGACAGCTCAGACATCAGATTACTCCCTATCACACCGGATAATTACTCAATCAATACTTCAGAATTATACCGCTCAGGCCGACTCTATATGAATGAGCGACAACTCAAGCACGTTGCACAGACCAACCAAGCGCACCGTTCAGGGAGAATACCATGGGCAGCCTGCAACTTTTCATCCGTCACCCCGAGCAGATCGCGATCGAACTGACGCCTTCTAACTCTCGCGCATACGAGCGTTCAGCCCCGGCGCTGGGGCTAATCTGTAGCAGCCCGACGCCTTTCACCAGGGGCAGCGCCCTGAACGTCAACTTCCCCGAAACCCCTTTCGCCAGCCGCCCGATTACTGGCACCGTTCTGAAGTGCACACCACAACAGCAGCATTACGAGTTAGCCATCGAATTCAATTCAGCCGATAGCACCATGCACCTGCGCATGGTCGAACAGCAGGCCTATATCAGCCTTTACCAGCAACACATCGCCCACTATCAGGGGCGTATACTGAGCGATGATGCCGCCGCACTGGAGTGGATTGAGCGCTATGCCGCCTGGTTCCCCGGCAGCAACGGGTGATCTGTCGCACCAGTATCGCGTATACTGAGACCCTACCCATCCCTGTTTTACGGATTCACTATGCAGCAAAAAATTGTGACCGCTGGCAACATCGAGATTGCCAACGACAAGCCCATGGTACTGTTCGGCGGTATGAACGTACTGGAATCACGCGACCTGGCCCTTCGAATTGCCGAACACTATGTCCAGGTTACCGAGAAACTGGGCATTGCGTATGTGTTCAAAGCCTCCTTTGACAAGGCCAACCGCTCTTCTCTGAACTCTTACCGTGGCCCGGGCCTGGAAGAAGGCCTGAAGATTCTAGAGGAAGTGAAACAGACCTTTAACGTCCCATTAATCACCGATGTCCACGAACCCTTCCAGGCAGCACCGGTGGCGGAAGTCTGTGACATCATCCAGCTACCCGCCTTCCTGTCGCGCCAGACAGACCTGGTAGAAGCGATGGCGAAAACAGATGCCGTGATCAACATCAAGAAAGCACAGTTTCTGGCCCCGCACGAAATGAAGCACATCCTGCATAAGTGCAAAGAAGCCGGTAACGACAAACTGATTCTGTGCGAACGCGGCAGCAGCTTTGGCTACAACAACCTGGTTGTCGATATGCTCGGTTTCAGCATCATGAAAGAAACCGGCTATCCGGTAATGTTTGATGCAACGCACGCCCTGCAGATGCCGGGCGGACGAAGCGATAGCGCAGATGGCCGCCGGGCACTGGTTGCTCAGCTGTCTCGCGCAGGTCTGGCCCAGGGAATTGCCGGCCTGTTCCTGGAGGCACACCCGGATCCGAACCTCGCCAAATGTGACGGCCCTTGCGCCCTGCCACTGGATAAGCTGGAGCCATACCTGGCCCAGATGAAAGCGGTTGATGAACTGGTCAAGAGCTTCCCTGCGCTGGATACCAGTGCCTGATAAGGCCGACCCCAGGCCGCCCGCCCGGCGGCCCTCTCTCCCCTCGCAATATTTCAAACGCTTGTAACAGACTGCTGACTCCGCCCACATTCACGTTTATCATAGGCTCAATCCCTGACTGATCGGATATAGTGGTATGGAGCAACCAAAGGAAAAGCCCGCCTCAGCGCTTCGCGAAGGCCTGATGCTTGGGCCCCAACGTCAGTTTAAACTTCACGCTGAAGTTGCCAGGATGGCACTCGGTCAGATATGGCGCGTCATGGACCTTGGCCCCGGCAGCCGCACAACTCTCAGTTTGATGTTCGTTGACCCCATTCTTGTCGCTGACCCGCGCAGCAACGAAACCATCAAGAAACAGATCAACGCCAAGCAATTAAAACACCAGCACCTGGTCGAGCAACACGGTTTCTTTCAGCTGAAAAATGGCTGGCTGGCCGTCACCCAGGAAGCACTGGACGGCATTTCAGTCCATAGCCTGATCGAAAGCGGTAACATCAGCCGCCTGCAGCCTCGCCAACTCAAGGTACTACTCGGCCAGGTTGCCATTGCACTGGAATTCATGGCAAAAACCCATGGTCATGCTCATGGCGCACTCTGCCCTGAACTTATTTTTGTCAACCGCGGAGACGGCGTCAAACTGGCCGGTCAGGGGCTACGCCCGGCACTGGATGGCATTAATGACCAGCTGGACTCCCCGCTCAGCTACCCTCACTACCAGGCCCCTGAAGCGTTCCATCCCGGCAATATCAGCGCCCAGGCCGACACTTACTCTCTCGGCTGTCTTGCCTACCAGATTTTGACCGGGGAGCTCCCCTACCGTATGGGCAAAGACGGAGAGCGCACACGCAATCACGATAAACAGACTCGCAATGTCAGCGACCGCCAGTGGCTGACCCTGCAACGGGCACTTTCAGACAACCCCTCCGACCGCCCAACCTCAGCTCCAGCCCTGGTTCAGGCACTGTTTATTGAAGAGAAAGAAGACAAAGCCGCTGAAGCCAGCGCACTGGACGAGATACCTGGCGCACCACCAAGCGGAGAACCCACCAACAGCCAGAACCTCATGGAGCCAGCAACCAGCCAGGGCGAGCCACCTGCAGCCAGTGAACAAAAGACATGGTTCAACAGACCGGTTGCTTTCACCCTGGGCCTGCTGCTTGGCCTGTCTATAAGCGCATTGCTATTCCTGTTAATCGCCCCCGCAACGGAGCAAGCGATTGCAACAGAAACACAAACTGATACAACAACCCCCTCCCTGACCCAGCCAGGCGTAGCAGAACAGCAAGTCAGCAACATCGCTATACAACCAGCAACCCCGCTGACCCCAGAGGAAACCGAAGCCGTTCGCAAGAACCCGCAAAGCACAGACCTGACCCACGAAAAGCGACCCAGCCAGACCCTTTTCCGGGATATGATCGACGACGACAGCTACGGGCCTGAAATGGTAGTTATTCCTGCAGGACAGTTTCAACGGGGGGATGACAGTAACTTTGCTGATGACAACGAAAAGCCCGCTCACCTGGTCAATATTCAGCGAGGGTTTGGTCTGTCGCGGTATGAAGTAACCTTCAGTGAGTACGATCAGTTTGCCAAGGCCACTGGCCGCCCCCTGCCTGACGATGAAGGATGGGGACGAGGCCGCCAGCCCGTGATGAATGTCACATGGCAGGACGCCTGGGACTACAGCCAGTGGCTGGCCCAGGTTACCGGCGAACCTTACCGCCTGCCAACAGAAAGTGAATGGGAATACGCCGCACGAGCCGGCACACAAAGCCGCTACAGCTGGGGCGACAAAATGGCTCAGGGCTATGCCAACTGCGATGAGTGCGGAAGCCACTGGGGCGGAAAGCAAACAGCGCCTGTCGGCTCGCTGAAACCCAACCCCTGGGGCCTGTATGATATGGCAGGAAACGTCGATGAATGGGTGGCCGATTGCTACATGGACAATTATGTAAAAGCCCCTGCCGATGGCCGAGCCCACGCCATACATGGCTGCAAGGAACACACAATGCGAGGCGGCTCCTGGTTCGATATAGCCCGCCTGATGCGTCCCTCAAGCCGCTACCGCAATCCGGCTGATGGCAAACGCAACAGCTGGGGCTTCAGAGTCGCGCTGGATATTAATCCAAGGATATTGAATCAATGAAAACATCTGCATACGCTTTACCCGTAGCAACACTGGCTGCCCTGCTCCCGCTGAGCTCTGCAGCCGCCACGGACAACAGCCTGAAAGTCAGTGCACAGCAGCGCGACCAGCTGTCATTGACGCTGTACAACCAGAACCTGGGGCTGGTCCGAGAAACCCGACAACTGCCGATTCTGAAGCCACAGCAATCTGTTCTGATTGAGGATGTCAGCGCCCAGCTACAGCCAGAGACCCTGCAGCTGAAAAACGCTGGCCAGATTACAGAACAGAACCACAATACTGACCTGCTCAGCTACCATCGCCTCCTGCAGCACTATCTGGGGAAAACCCTGCAGCTGGCAGAGCAGAACCCGGCAACGGGCGCAGAGCAAAGCAGCACCGTGCGATTGATGGCACTACAAGGCAACCAGGCACTTATCGAACGCAACAACCAGATTGAGAGCCTGCCTCTTAACAATCAGCGTCGCTTCATTTTTCCAGCGCAGCCAGACAACCTGACGATCAGCCCTAGTATCAGCTTTCGCAGCCAGGGCACAGAGCAGGCAAATAAGGCAGAGATCAGCTACCTGACCGGCGGACTGAGCTGGCAGATGGATTACGTACTGGAATTGAACAAAGCTGGCGACAGCGCCAGCCTTAACGGCATGGCGACACTTCGCAACAATACAGGCAGCAGCTTCCCACAGGCCCAGATCAGCCTGCTTGCAGGTCAGATAAATCAGCCTGCCCGCCCGATACAACGCAAAGCCGAACGAGCCATGATGTCCGCTATGGCAATGGATGCTGGCACAGCCCCAGCCCGAGAACAACTACAGGATTTTCACCTTTACAACCTGCCCCAGCCCGTTGATCTGCTGAACAACCAGCAGAAGCAGGTCAGTCTGTTTAGCAGCAGTCAGATCGGCGTTGAGCGCATCCACCAGCTCAGCCTGCCCGTATACGCCCAGCCACAAGCCGAACGCAAACAGATCAACCCCAGCGTTCAACTCAAATTCACCAACAGTAAAAGCAACGGCCTCGGCGAGCCGATGCCCGCTGGCGCAATACGGGTATTCAGCCCGGATAACAGCAACCAGTCACAATTCATCGGCGGCAGCCGCATTGGTAACCAGGCACGGAATAACAATGTGTATGTACAACTGGGCACAGCCTTTGATGTGACCGTTGACCAGCAGCAGACCCGGTTTGAAAAAACCTTCGACGGCGTCAGGGTAGATCAGAAACTCACCCTGAGAAACAGCGCTCAGCAACCTGCCAAACTCCGGCTCAGTACCCAGTTCCACAAACGCTGGCAGATCAGCAATAACAGCCACCCTTATAAAACCAATGGCAATGCAGCCGTATGGCAACTGACCCTGCCTGCCGACAGCACAACCGAAGTCACCTTCCAGGTACAACAGTTTAATAAATGAGCACTCACTGTTCACACTGCACCCTGGCGACAGATTACTGCATCTGTCGCCATGTGCAGCCACACGACAGCACGACCCAGCTTGCCCTGCTGTTACACCCCAATGAGCCGTTACGGCTGACCAATACTGCGCCGGTTATTGAGCAAATCCTGCCCAGCAGCCAGAGCTGGATCTGGCAGCGCACCGAGCCACCGGCAGAACTGATCAGGATGATCAATGACCCCCAGTGGCAGCCCTGGCTGATATTTCCTGCCGACCGCCCTGAGCTGGCTGCACGCAGCCAGCCCTGGCAACCTCCAACAGCAGGAAAAAAGGCGTTATTTATACTGCCAGACGGCACATGGAAAGAAGTACGGAAAATGGTTCGACAAAGCCGCTGGCTGGACGATGTGCCCATTCTGGCCTTCACCCCAGACACCCCAACCCGCTACAGGCTCAGGCGCAATCCGGATGCGGAACACCTCTGTACTGCCGAAATTGCGACACAACTGCTTACTCTGAGCGGCCAGCCCTGTGCCGGACAGGCGATCGACCAGCTACTGGAGCACTTCCTGCGACAGTACCACCTCTGGCAACAACACCTGCCACCGGCACCGCACTGAAGCCATCAACACATATTGCACGCATCATGGCAGCCGCTGCTGCCAGCCCTGCGCCTGCACCTCATCAACTTCCTGCCCTAACTGGCCTTCGCTATACACATCAAACAGACGGCGAACAGCCAATGGATGACCCTGCTCCCCCGCCTGCTGATAAAACACCAGCGCCTTCACCTCATCCTGCTGAAAGTGATGCTCAAACCCGCACTCATACACACGGCCCATCTGATACTGCGCCTTCGCATCCCCAGCCTTAGCAGCCCGTTCCAGATAGATTGCCCCCTGAATCCGGTTTTGCACCCCCTCACCCCGGAAATGCAGCAGGTGACCGTACACTGAAAGCGCCCGTCGGCTCTCATTATCTGCTGCGAACCGAAACACCCTCATCACAAAACTATGCTTCTTTAGTGATCCTTTCCCCAGCTCAACACGGAACAGACCATAGGCTATCCAGAAAACCATCGGAGCAATCAGTCGCATAAGGTATCGCATATAAAACCCCCTAACATCCACAGCATGACGCGGCAATAAATCAGAGCATTCTAATACAACAAACATACATTAAGTAATATGCACTATTTATCATTTCGGGCTTGCCTCGCGCTACGAAAGTGGGATAAAAACAACCTTAAGAAAGAATAAGCAGACCCTGAAATTATTTCTTTTTCTTATAAGAAAAAGGGACTTACAGAAGCAGAGCATGTAGATGAATATTTACGAAGACAACTCACAGACAATCGGCCGTACCCCACTGGTTCGCCTGAAGCGACTGGCCCCTGCAGCAAACCTGCTAGGCAAAATAGAATCCCGCAACCCGGCAGGCTCCATAAAATGCCGGATCGGTGCCAGCATGATCTGGAGCGCAGAGCAGGAGGGAAAACTAAAGCCCGGCATGACGCTGATTGAACCGACCAGTGGCAATACCGGAATAGCCCTGGCGTTTGTTGCCGCTTCCCGAGGCTACAAACTGGTTCTGACCATGCCTGCTTCAATGAGCCTTGAACGCCGAAAACTGATGAAAGCGCTCGGTGCAGAAATCATCCTGACGGAGCCTGCCAAAGGGATGAAAGGGGCGATCGACAAAGCGACCGAGCTGGCAGAAAGCAACCCATCCCAGTACCTGATGCTGCAACAGTTTGAAAACCCCGCCAACCCCGCCATCCACGAAAAAACCACCGGCCCGGAAATCTGGCGTGATACCGATGGCCAGATTGATATTCTGGTAGCAGGCGTAGGCACCGGCGGCACAATCAGCGGCATCTCACGCTACATCAAACAGGCAGAAGGCAAGGCTATCACCAGCGTCGCCGTAGAACCTGTCGACTCCCCCGTAATCAGCCAGACAATGGCGGGAGAGGCAACAACACCTGCTCCCCATAAAATCCAGGGAATTGGTGCCGGTTTTGTCCCTAAAAACCTCGACCTGTCTCTCGTTGATCAGGTTATACAGGTCAGTAACGACAATGCGATGGAAACAGCGCATCGACTGATGACCGAAGAAGGGATTCTGGCTGGCGCGTCCTGTGGTGCGGCGGTCTATGCGGCTATCCAGCTGGCTAACAAACCAGAAAACGCCGGTAAAAATATCGTTGTCGTGCTGCCAGACTCAGGCGAGCGTTATCTCAGTTCACCACTATTCGAAGGCCGCTTCTCAGAAAACGAAAGCGTGCAGTAATCCCGATCATGCAGTAAAACACCTCGCAAGCGGGGCGTTTTACTGCATCAAAGAAAGCTCAGCGACGGCGCTCATCGTTTAGACGATCCAGCAACTGAGCCACCTGCATACTCGCACTCTCCATATCCCGCAAGCTACGCACCATTGCACGATGGTCACCACGCTGGGCCGCCTCTACAGCTTCAAAACCACAGCTATGTACCTGACGATGCGGTTCTTCCATAGCAGAGTAACTATGCGTATTACTGTAGAGCTGACGCCCCCGCCCCTGATAGAACCACCCCCCCAGGCGACAACTGGAGTGGTCAGCCATGCCTGATACCCGATCGAGGTTCTCATTGATGATGGCACTATAGATCTCCCCTTTCCACATAATATGGTCCAGCTTTACCGTCTCGATAAAGGCATCTTCCGCGCTGTTATCAATCACCTTGTGCATCCTGGCAGACAGATCAACTACCTCATCAACCCCTGCTCTGATCTGCTCCGCAGAGGCGACCACATCACTTGAGAGCGTCTGTACCTGACCGATATCCTGAGATGCAACCTGGGTTTGGCGGGAGATCTCGCCTACCAGATTACCAATTTCATCACTGGCTTCACTTGCCTTACGGGCAAGGTTACGCACCTCATCAGCCACCACAGCAAAGCCACGGCCAGTTTCCCCCGCTCTGGCCGCCTCAATTGCCGCATTCAGCGCCAGCAGGTTCGTCTGGTCAGAAATATCGCGGATTACCACAACAAACTTTTCAATCTCCACCGAAACAGACAGCAGCCCCTGAACATTATCATTGCCAGCCTGAGACCGTGCCTGAATCTCTTTCACCCGCTCCAGAATATTACGAACAGCATCCCGACTCTCATTGAAAATGGAAACAGAATCATCCAGTCCATCACGTTCTGTGCTCAGATTTTTTGCAGACTCAGATAAAGTGTTGCGCACCTCTCCGATCAGCTCACCGCCGGAGATCCAGGCATTACAGACATCGTCCCCATCTACCGCTGTACTTTGCGCCAGCTCCGCCTGCGCCTGCTGCAATTCAAGCTGGAGGCGCTGATTTTCATCCTGTAGCTGATCGTTCTTTGTGCGTAGCTCTTCGACACCCTGATTTGCAACATCCAGCTGATACTGCAACTTTCGCGAAAAAAACATTTTAACAACTCCAAAACTCTGCGCTGCCCAGACTCACCAACAACAGGTACCCGCTACCCCTGATATCAGTGACGACCATAAACACTTCATAAAATCCGGTAGCACAAACAACAACCACCCATTTCAGGAGTGTTTAATATACGTGGAAGCATACAGTCAGGCTTAATACAAAGCAGTAGAAAATATTAATAACAACGCACTAAAACCACAGAAAAAATGACTAAACTCTCAATTATTGTTCATAAACGTAGCTGAGCACCAAAATGCCGCCAGGTTAACTCAGCGACAGCATTTCGCGTAGGAGGGTTCAATAATTGAAGTAATGCAAACCATTGCCGTCGATCAAGCTCACCATAGCTATTCGAAATCTGAGCTGGCGAGCGCAATAAAGACCAGCGTAAAAGCTGCGTCCGGTTAGCCACACACTCCCCCCTGATGGCAAATGGAAATGGCTGCGCCCGCATCGCCTCCAACCAACGCTCAAGCACTGCCACCTGACGATATTCAATAGCATGTTGCTGCAATAACTCCCAGGCCGATAAGCTGCCACAGCGAACCAGCCTTTCCAGCAGCCTCAACATCGGCTGAGGCCGATAGGGCATCACCACAACCACAGCCTCCAGCACCAGAGTAAGAGAGGAATACGCTGAAGGGACCAGCTGCTCAGGCGTTTTGCGTTTGCGCAGAAAATGCAGATAGGCTTCAGCTTCAGAATGACCTGCCGCTTGCTGCAAACAATAGAGCACCCTCTCAGCATCCAGAAGCCGGTCCCAGCACCAGCGCTTCTGATCACGCTTACCCGTCGCAAACAGGCAGGCCAGGCGCCAGGCCTGAGTCTCATCGCCGCCACCAAGCACAGCATCCAGTACGGTATCAATCTGCGCCCTCAGAGGGCCAGAGCGAGCATTGGCCAGCAACCAGCCAACCCCATCCAGCACCCGATCAAAGTCCTCCTGCCTGTTAAGCCAGCGAAAAAAGTCCGCCAGCTCAAAAACCGAGAATGAACTGACCCCCTCTGTAAACGCGGGCAGCGAATCACTACAATAAAGCCGTAATTGATCCAGTTCTTTAATCAGAAGATCCATCCCTGTCCTCCGCCAGCACTCTAATTAAACCCATAGCACACCGAACGGGCATTCACCCTGAACACAACCCTGTCAGTATTGCCGCTATATGTACGATATCCATACAAGAACCAAAGAATGGGACCAAAGCATTAGAGAATTATTCTCAGTCATGGCCACTGCACCGAACGAAGACTGGACCTGCACGGCGGCATCATAATTGTGTAGTATCAGACGGTTATCCCTGACCAGGGGCAGCCCTAACTGAACGCGTCGCTACGGAGCACCGGATGTCAGACGAACCCCATTTTCTGAAAGAAAACAAACAGCAACTGAGCATCGAACGCCAGACAGATGCCTCTGTCGAGCCACTCAAGCTGGGGCAGCGAGTACGCGAAATTCGACTCAGCCAGAAACTGACACTCGAAGAAGCCAGCAAACGCACAGGTCTGGCACGCTCCACGCTATCAAAAATAGAAAACGAGCAGATATCCCCCACATTCAGCGCAGTCAGCAAACTGGTTGCAGGGCTGGGGATCGATATTCCACAACTTTTCAGCACCCCAGCAAGCGGTCCAGGGGCTGGCGGGCGCAGAGATATCACCCGGACAGGCGAGGGAAGGCCACACCCAACCCCAACATACGAACATGAGTTGCTGGCTACTGAATTAAGCCAGAAAAAGATGATTCCCTACCGTACAACCGTTCGTGCACGCAGCTTTGATAACTATCAGGACTGGGTACGACATAACGGTGAGGAATTCCTGTATGTACTTAGCGGAACCGTTCTGCTCTACACAGAATTCTACCAGCCGATCGAACTACACCCCGGCGATTCAGCCTACTATGACTGTGAAATGGGCCATGCACTGGTCTCAAGCAGCCCTGAAGATGCCGTCGTGCTATGGGTTACCGCCTAGCCTTTGGCTCTGGCGACCTGTGCTCAGTGCGGACGCCAGCCAAAACCAGTCAAGGAAACATCATCAAGGCACAGGC
>Ga0193950_1000302_pt1 | contig 11458 bp, 8 predicted proteins | sample BB_1_MG_FD_144485 | JGI IMG/M metagenome (GOLD analysis project Ga0193950, IMG submission 144485) | Microbial mat bacterial communities from the Broadkill River, Lewes, Delaware, United States - BB_1_MG | ecosystem: Environmental > Aquatic > Freshwater > River > Microbial mats | place: USA...
ATAGCGGAACGGTTGAGCCAGAGGCCATTTAGGAGCGGTATTGGTAGAGAAACGCTGGTGGAATACGCAGATCGCGGTTTCAAGACGCTCATCGCCAAGGTCTTTATAGAACTTAGGCAGATCTGCCGGCATCACAAGACCTTTATAGGAGATGACCTGAGATGACAGGCTGGCAACGTAGAATTCGCTGTCATCCTGCAGAGCCATCTCGGCTTTGCGACGCGCCATGAACAACTTAACGGCCAGTTGCTGTGGGTTCATTTCGGGAGCGTCAACAAAGACCTGTTCAAACTGTGGCAGGCAATCAAGTGCCATAGGGCCACAAACAGAAGTATCGATAGGAACCTGACGCCAGCCGATGACGCTCAGACCTTGGGCTGTAATTTCGTTAGTTAGAACAGAACGGGCGTTTTCAGCCTTAGCCTGATCCTGTGACAGAAATACCATGCCGACACCGAAGTGCTGGGAAAGCTCAGCGTTAAACTGTTCTTTTGCAATGGTGCGTAGGAAGGAGTCGGGTTTTTTCAGCAGCAAACCACAGCCATCACCTGTTTTACCATCAGCAGCAATACCGCCACGGTGTGTCATACAGGTTAGTGCTTCGATCGCTGTCTGTAACAGATCATGGCTGGCATCGCCATTCATGTGAGCGATCAGGCCGAAACCACAGTTATCCCTAAATTCGTCAGGGTGATACAGACCAGTTCTCATAAAGCTAACTCTCGCTAGTACAAAAAAATCGTTGTTGTCTGCCCCAGAAACTTCTTGTTTTGTCTTTAATTATTAATCGATATGCGTCTTCCGTTAGACAGGTTTCTTTGAGGCAAAGGGAGAGAGATTCTACACAGCTGAAGGCAGAATCTCAAATGTAAGTTTGATTTCAGGGGCGGTTATGGCGGTTAACTGCGGTGAAGTTGTCGCAAACGTGCGGCTAACGTCTAAAAAGAGAGGTGTTAATGTGTGTAAACGACGCTACCTCTGCATAATTGAGTGTAGCGTCGCCTGATCTTGAATCAGGGGTTCTAGGGGGTTATTTCTTTTGTATATCGGACTGAACACTGGCGATACTTCGTGCCCATGGTTTTCGGTCCTGAAGTTCTTTCGACAGATTAGGGATGCTGGCAATGGCAGCATCGCGGTTGTCAAACTCGCCGTAGATGACTACGAACCAGGGTTTGCCCTGATAAAGAGTTTCGAAATAGCGCACATTGGCTTTGTTTTTCAGGCCGTCAATAAAACGGATTGCATTGCTTTCAATATGGCTACCCAGCACTTGAAGCGTATACTGAGTGCGCTTTAGTGCCATCAGCTCTTTTTCCTGCTTGTACGGGCTCACCGGTTTGGTGGCTGGCTTTTCAGCAGTCTTGGGCGTTGTGGTCTCCGGTGTTTTTATCGCGGACTCTGCTGTTTTAACCGGCTCTTCTGGTTTGGGCTGTTCCGGTGCCTTCTCAGCGATCAGTGTCTGTTCTTTTTGGTTCGGGACTGCCGATGCTGTCGTTGAGGTACTTTCCATACCCAGAAGGGCGGCATCGGCTTCGCGTTTACTCTTCTCCTCGGGCGCTTCTTCCTGATCAGGGTAAACCGGCTTGATAATGGTAACAGCCTGCTCTTCTTCGATTTTTGCTGAGGCTTCTTCAGCTTCGGCCAGCGTCTCCTCGGCAGGACGAGAGAGTCGGTTGAGGTCGGTCAAAGGCGTGTTTTCAGCAACAACAGGCTCTTTTTCAAGCCCCATTAGTTCATCCTGATACAGGTAAGCTGCTCCCAGAAGACTGGTAACAATAGCCAAGGCAGCCACATGCCATATAGGCACAGAAGAGCGTTTTGGTTTGGTGGGTGTGCTTTGCTCTGCTTTGGGAGTCTTTATCCGGGATTTGTTTTTCTTCTCGGTTTTGGGTTTGACTTTAGGCTTAGGTGTGATGCTGGCGATCTTTTTCAGGCCTTCCGGGTCGCTGAGAGCCAGGTTAGCCATATTGTTGATCTGGCCGGGTACACCGCCACCTGCCCGAATAATATCGGCTTTAGCGGTTTCGCTAATCTGGCCGGTCAGACCAGCAGCGCTAAGACGGTAGTCGAGATAACCCCAGGCTTCTTCGGTGGTCATAGGCTGGAGCGCTAAATGGTGACCGATGGCGTTAAAGCGTTCTTTTAGACGTGACCCTTGCAGAGTATCAATCAGTGGCTCTTCGCCAAGCAGAAGAATATGAGGACGTTTATGATCGTCATCATCAGAGAGTAGTATCACCATCAGCTCAAGTGTTTCCGGGCTGAGCAGGTGTGCGTCGTCAACGACGATCAGGCAGCTATTGCCTTCTTTGTGCAGAATACTGAAATGCTGCTTCAGTCGGACCAGATATTGATTAAGGTCGCTATTATTATCAAGACCCAGCTGAAGGCTTTGATTGAGAGCCTGCATGAAGGCCTGGGGCTGAGAGACCTGCTCCTGTTCGAAGTCACAGATTTGAACGCCCGAGTCCATACCATCAATGACTTTACGTTTGATGAGTGTCTTTCCGGATCCCTGTGGACCGGTAATAGTAAGCAGCAGGCTACTGTATCGGCTCAGGTGTCCGATCAGCTCAATGACTTGTGAGTGTTGTTGTGACGGAAAAAACAGTGATTCTTCAACCACGCCCTCGGTGAGTGAAGGGGTAATATTTGTGAAGGAGAAATTATCCCCAGACATACCGGAATCCTTATCGTTACTGTTTTTTCCAAACATAGGTTTTTAATCCCACTTTTTTCATGCAAAGGTTCAGCTGATAAGCATCAAATAGTACCTATCGGAACAACCCCGAACCCTTGATGATAGGCGGTAATAAAAGCAACGGGAAGCCTAAAATATTAAAAATCCCCGAGTTTTTTTCCTGCAGTGAGTGTTTGTTGCAAATTTGTTTCTGAGAAGCGATCCGTAACCACCGCCTGACCCAGAGACTGCATCAGTACCAGCCTTAGATTGCCATCCAGAACTTTTTTGTCGACCAGCATATGGCCAATAAAGTTGTCAGCACTCATATCCTCTGGCGGCACTACGGGCAGATCAAAGTCCTGCAGGAGTTTTTTGATCCGCTTGCAGTCTTTATCGCTGAGCCAGCCTTCACGCTGAGACAGGTCTGCTGCCATCAGCATACCGGTCGCAACTGCTTCACCGTGCAGCCATTGACCATAGCCCTGTTCTGTTTCGATGGCGTGACCAAATGTGTGGCCCAGATTTAGTGTCGCGCGTACGCCGCCTTCCAGCTCATCCAGAGCAACAACGTCGGCTTTATTCTGACAGGAGCGGTGTATCGCTTCTGATAAAGCGGCAGTGTCTTTAGCTTTTAGCGGCGCGACATTGTTTTCCAGCCAGCTGAAGAATTCAGGATCGCGGATCAGGCCGTACTTAATCACTTCGGCAATCCCGGCGGCCAGTTCACGCTCCGGTAGGGTCTGCAGGGTGTCGGTATCAGCAAGTACCAGCTGCGGCTGCCAGAAGGCACCGATCATATTTTTACCCAGCGGGTGGTTAACGCCGGTTTTGCCACCCACGGAGGAATCTACCTGAGACAGCAGAGTGGTCGGGATCTGAATAAAGTTCACGCCGCGCTGATAGCTTGCTGCTGCAAAGCCGGTCATATCGCCGATGACGCCGCCGCCCAATGCGATCAGGGTGCAGGTGCGGTTAAAACGGTTTTCCAGCAGGGCGTCAAAGATCAGGTTAACGCTGTTCAGAGTCTTATAGGCTTCCCCGTCAGGCAGAATGACCTCGGCAACCTGATACTGATCAGCAAGCGTTGCTTTCAGTTGTTCCAGATAAAGCGGTGCGACTGTTGTGTTACTCACAATCATCACCTGGCGGCCGCGTATGTGAGGCGCGATCAGTGATAAATCTGAAATCAGACCGCCACCGATATGGATCGGGTAACTGCGGTCGCCGAGATCAACGTTCAGGGTTTGCATGGTGTGTCAGCTCACAAGTTTTTTAGTTTTTTGGTTATCAGACGAACAACACTTTTGGGAGATTGGCGATCTGTTTTAACAATCAGGTCAGCGGCTTCGCGGTAGAGTGGATCGCGAAGCTCAAACAGACTCTCCAGTACGGCTTTGGGGTTGTCGTTTTGTAACAGTGGGCGATTTTTATCTTTTGAAGTGCGCTGGAGTTGTTGCTCAATCGTGGTATGCAGATAGATAACGGTACTACTTTGACTGATGGCGGTGCGATTCTCCGGGCGCATGATGGCCCCGCCACCGGTCGCCAGTACGATAGGGCCTTCTTCCTGCAGCAGTTCAATAATGGTCTGGGTTTCCCGACGGCGAAAACCCTCTTCACCTTCAACATCAAAAATCCACGGAATATTAGCGCCGCTACGGCCTTCTATTTCGCGATCTGAGTCAAAAAAAGGCAGGCCCAGTTCAGTGGCCAATAAGCGGCCAATCGTACTTTTGCCGGCACCCATGGGTCCGACGAGAACAATGTTATGGTTATATTGCATCGCATTTAGTGCTGAATGAATCGGGTCAGTTCAGGCTGACGCTATCTTCAATCAACCTGGGCGTAATAAATATCAGTAATTCTACTTTTTCCTGGGACTTTTCGGAACGACGGAATAGTGCTCCGAGCAGAGGAATATCACCAAGTACCGGAACTTTAAAATTCTGATCGAAGCTTTCCGAGGTGTAAATGCCACCTAAGACAATGGTTTCACCATCATTAACTAACACCTGAGTTTCAATGGCGTTGGTGTCAATTGCCGGTGCGCCATCATACTCCTGATTGCCCAGAGCGTCCTGAGTGATCTTAAGATCCATAATGATATGTTCATCCGGGGTGATCTGAGGCGTGACCTCAAGTGCCAGTACGGCATCTTTAAAAGCGATCTTAGTACCGCCGGAGGATGATTCTTCACGATAAGGGATCTGCTTACCGGATTTGATCATAGCTTTACGTTTGTTAGCGGTGATCACTTTAGGCTGTGAGATGATTTCGCCTTTGCCTTCGCTGGCCAGGGCGGCAAGCTCCATATCAACAAGGACGCTGGAGTCTGCGTAGCCCAGGGCAAAGGTGCCAGTTCCCGGATTGATGTTGGTGTACCCGCCTGAGCGAGCGGCCAGGTCCAGCGTTAAGCCATTACCCCCAACCGCTGCCTCACCTTCCTGAATAGCGTTACTGCCCCCGCCTGTCCAGCGCACACCTAGGTCACTGCTGAGATTGCTGCGGGCGATGACAATACGGGCTTCAATTAAGACCTGTTGCACGGGTATATCCAGTTTGCGGACAACCTCTTTTATCGCTTCCAGAGAGCTGGGCACATCCTGTAGAAGGATCGTGTTGGTGCGTTCGTCCACCAGCGCGCGGCCACGTTTGGAAAGCAGGCCAGGGCTGCCATCACTTCCGTTCAGAATCAGCGAAAGATCTGACGCTTTAGCGTATTTTATCTGGATGAATTCAGAGCTGAGGTTCGCCAGATCCCGGTTTTCCTGACGGGAAACCAGCTCTTTGCGCTCCCGCTCGGCCAGCTCGTCAGCAGGGGCGACCATAAGTACATTGCCTGACTTGCGGCTGGCCAGGCCTTTGCTTTCCATCACCAGTTGCAGCGCCTGATCCCAAGGCACTTGTTCCAGCCTTAAGGTAACCGAGCCTTGAACACTATCGCTGGTAACCAGGTTGAGCTTGGTGGTTTCAGCAATAATCTGCAGTACCTGACGCACATCGATATTCTGGAAATTTAGGGAGAGTTTCTTACCGGAGTAAGGGTTTCTCTTTTTCATCAGGGCTTCTTTTTCCACCGGCGTCAGTGGTTTGGCTTCCAGTGTCAGGGTTTTTCCGGTCTGGTAGGCCATATAACTGAAGTCGCCTTTCAGCTGAAAGTCAAAGCGAGCATTATCAGACTGTTGGCGGGCACTGATGTTTTGAACCGGGGTTGCAAAGTCGGATACATCCAGTATACGACGGAGCGCTTTTGGTAAGCTTGCCTGCTTTAGCTCCAGTCGTAGCGTCTTGCTGTCGGTTTCAGTTAGCTGGAAATCAATATCTGAGCGTTCAAGTTCAAGAACAAAGAGGCTTTCATTGTTTGGTCCACGGCGAAAATCAAGATCGCGAATGCGAGGTAGCCGGTTGTTAGACGATACTGATGTGGGTTTCAGGGGGAGTTTGCCCCCTGCGACGGTGGCCGGTGCTAATTGCCCGATGATGACTTTAACTTGAGAGCCCTGAGTTCGCGTCTGAAAGGATGATGATTGATCCAGTTTGACGACCAGTCGTGTTCGGTTCCCGGCCTGTATACCGGTAGCACTCTGGATCATGGATTGATTAAACTGAAAGCTTTTTTGTGGCAGATGATTTTCGGTATTGAAAAGGTCAATAATCAGTCGGGCCGGGTTGTCGATCTGATAACTTTGGACACGGGCAGCGGGTTTGTCCAGTTGTAGAGTCAGTTCTGCCTGCCGGTTTTCTGTCGTTCGAAGATCCAGCGATTTTAGTGCAGAAGATGCAGCAAGCACGTCAGCGCTCATCAGAGAAGTGATGAATCCGCAAATGAGTACGAGCAGCAGGCGTGACAAGAGGCCTGGCAAAAGATAGGGAGCTAGCGTGAAACTATTCTGAAGCCTGTTATTCATCTGATTGTGTCGCCATCGTAAGCTGTCTTGGGCGTTTGATCCATCCGCCCTGTTCGTCCTGAACGGTTTCTTCAATTAAAACGGTGTCTTCTGATATGTCGACCACTCTACCAAAATCTTGCCCTAAATATTGGCCTTTTGTGACTTTATGTATCGTTCCACGGCTGTCGTCAATCAACGCTGAAGGGTATTTTTCATCAGCAAACTGAAGGGTGCCTACCAGTGTCAGGCTCTCCAGGGGAATTTGCTCTAGGTCGCCTTTGACTCGCTTTGTGTCCGGCCGGAACTGATCTGGCATGTAGCGACCTGAAGAGGATTCCTGCTTTTCATAAAGGTGAAAAGGACTGCGCTGATCTGTGCCTGAATAGAATACAGGTTGGTATTCAGGGCGTTCAGGCAGAGGATCTACCTGGCCTGAAGGTCGGTTGCGAATATCCTGCAGAGATTGCATCAGCTTTTGTTGGCTATCCCGGTTGCCGCAGCCTGTCAGCGCCACAGTGGCAGAAAATAAAACGGTGAAACACAGGATCAGGTGTTTATTCACGACCTGCCTCCTCAGATGGTTTATTTTGATAGGCCATCGCTTCGACGGTTAATGTCAGCTGTTTACCATCCGGCTGAAGGGTGAAGTTATGTAACGTGACAATTCTCTCCAGTTGCGTCATGCCGCTTAGAAAAAGAGCCAGGTTATGATAATTACCATTTACCGTGAGTGTCAGTGGTTGGGCGCTGTATGCTTTTTCCTGAACTTCCTGATGAAGCTTTAACCCTCGGATATCAACACGGTATTTTTGAGCCTGTTCACCGATTTGTTCAATGAGTTCTGGAATTAGCTTTTGGGTCGGTAACTGAGCTGACAATTGAGTAATCTGTTGCTGGATATCCTGCATCTGTTGCTTGTAGGCGGGGAGGTTGGCTCCCTGGAACGCTTTGATCTGGTATTCCTGCAGCAGTTGTTTCTCCTGTTTTTTTGCCTGTTCCAGCTGTGTGAACTTTGGGGATAGATAAAGCAGGTAAGCGACGATTGCCGTGAGTATTACCGCGAATGACCAAGCGGTGATCTTCCCTGCCTTAGGCCATGAGCCAGCGTTCTTAAAGTCGATCTCGCTCAGGTTGATCTGAGAAAGCTTGCCAATCAGTTCTTTCAGGTTTGTTTTTTTATCAGTGGCAGGTTTAGTCATTACTCTGCCTCCTGTTCAGCAGTAGGAGAGGGGGTCTTGTGTTCCATCTGCAGGGTAAAGTGGTTGAAGCCTCTGTTGATTGAGCTGGCGCTGACATCTTTCAGCTGAGGGTTGATGAGAATGTCAGACTGGCTCAGGTTCCGTATCAGGGTCGCAATTTGACCGTTACCAGCCGCCTCTCCTTCGATGATCAGAGTGCGATCTTCCAGTTGAAGGCTTGTCAGATAGAGTTGAGCGCTGGTCGCATGGGCGATATTGTTCATAATATGAACAATATCACTCCGGTTTTGCTGGAGACTCTGGACAATGTCTATCCAGGCCAGCAGTTGGTCTCGCTTCATACGTAAAGCCCGAACTTCCTGAATCTCGTTGTTGAGCACATTGATCTGGCTCTGAATCAGGCTATTGCGGCTGTTCTGAGTGTTGATTTGATAGTCGATCAGTTGTCCGGCAACCACCATGAGCAGAAAGGTGAGTAACCCAATCAAGAGTGTGATCTGAATAAAGGTTTTCTGTCGCTGTTTGCGTAGTTCTTCACGCCAGGGTAATAGGTTAATCAGCGGCATTGTCCAGATTCCTCATTGCTAAGCCAAAGGCTACCATCAGAGCCGGAGCATCATTATTTAAGGCTTCCTGGTTAATGCGCGGGTTGCTGGACGTCAGTACAAATGGGTTGGCGACGCTGGTCGGTGTGCCCAGGTGTTCCTCAACCATTTCAGCCAAACCTTCAGTGGCAGAGCTGCCTCCGGCTAACAGAATATAATCGATCTTATTGTAGGCACTGGAGGAGTAAAACAGTTGAAGTGCGCGGCTAATCTGTTGTTCTGCTGCTTGCAAAAATGGTAACAGGACATCCCGTTTATACTCTGCCGGCAGCCCCCCTTTTTTCTTGGCATAGCCTGCCTCACCATTGCTCATATTAAAGCGGCGCATAATTTCATCGGTCAGTTGTTTGCCACCAAAAACCTGGTCACGGCTGTAGATAATTTCTTCGTGACGCAGCACACTTAAGTTTGTCATGGTGGCGCCGATATCAACAACGGCGATCAGAGGATCAGGAGCTTTGACTTTTAGTCGGGGCAATAGCAGGGATACCGCTCTCTCAATGGCGTAATTCTCAACATCAACAACTTTGGGAATCAGACCGCCGTATTTCAAGGCATCCTGCAGGTAATCCACGGTTTCAAGTCGGCAGGCAACCAGAAGTACGTCCTGTTTATTAGGGCGACCTTTGGTGGGGCCGATAATTTCAAAGTCGATGGCAACTTCATTAATCGGAAACGGAATGAACTGATCGGCTTCAATCAGGATCTGACTTTCCAGCTCTGATGGCGAAAGCGTGGCATCCATCTGGATGACGCGGGTGATCACCGAGGCTCCGGATACAGCGGCAACAGTATGACGGGTACTTGGACGTGCGCGTTCGATCACCAGGCGGATAGCGTCTCCTACCTGCTCCGGTTCCTGAATTTTACGTTCAACAACAGCAAGGGGTGGCAGGGCAGCTACTCCGTAGCTTTCAATCTGAACCTTGCCGTTGCGACTACTGAGTTCCAGCAGTTTGACTGAAGAGCTGCTGATATCCAGCCCTAGCATGTTTTGTTTTTTGCCGCGTAAGAAACTAAACAAAGGCGCTGTCCTTGTGGCTTTTATTGGCCCTGGTGGGCTGATGTTCTTTGGCGATAAAACGTAAAGCCAAGTGTGTAACTGATTGTAATTATGATAATTAAATCGTTTTTAAACCGGTCACGCAATTGGAATCCTATATCTTTACCAGCCTATAATGGCAGCTTTGCTGTGAAAAGTGCAGCTTGGTTGATGAGTAACATCTTAACGAGGGAAACGACTGGCCCATGAATGCAACAAAAGTGTTTTTTAAGTGGTTGATCTACTTGCTGTTTGGCGGTTTTGCTTTCGGCACTGCGGTTGCATTCAGCGTTGTACTTTATCTGGGGCCACAGTTGCCGGATATTGAGCAGCTTAAAAATATTCAACTACAGACACCGCTGCGGATTTATACCCGGGATGAAAAGCTGGTGGCGGAGTTTGGTGAAAAGCGCCGGACCCCCGTCCAGTACGAGCAGATCCCTGAGCATTTTATTCAGGCGATTCTGGCGGCAGAAGATACCAGTTTCTATGAGCACTCAGGTATCGATATCAAAGGTTTGGGGCGTGCTTTTGTGCAGCTGGCGCAATCCGGCAGTATTCAGTCCGGTGGTAGTACCATCACGATGCAGGTTGCCCGTAACTATTTGCTGACGTTGGATCAGACGTTTACCCGTAAATTCAAAGAGATCATGATCTCGCTGCAGATGGAGAAAATTCTCTCCAAAGAAGAGATCATGGAGCTTTACGTCAATAAGATCTATTTGGGTAATCGTGCCTACGGTATCGATGCCGCTGCAGAGGTTTACTACGGTAAGGAGCTGGACGAACTGAGTCTGGCTCAGCTGGCAATGATTGCCGGCTTGCCAAAAGCACCTTCTCGCTACAACCCGATTATCAATCCGCGCCGCGCACTGCTTCGTCGTAACTGGATCGTGCATCGTATGCACTCGCTGGGAATGATTGACGAAGAGTCCTACGAAACAGCGGTACGTGAGCCGATTACCGCCCGTTATCATGGCCTTCGTCCGGAAGTTGATGCGCCCTATGTTGCTGAGATGGTTCGTTCTGAAGTTGCTGAAAAGCTGGGTGATGATATCTATACCGCAGGCTACAAGGTTTATACCACCCTGGATTCAAAGGCACAGAATGCGGCTAATTCGGCACTGGTAAAAGGTCTTTTGGATTATGATAAACGCCACGGCTGGAGAGGTGTGGTGCGTAGTGATATACCGGCGGCGCTGGAAACCGATGAGGCCGACGAGTTCTCGGGCGAAGGTGAGCTGGATCTTGGGATCGAGCCTGAGGTCGATGCTGAAACCGGTGAGGCTGTGGTCAGTGAAGATACCAGCAATTGGCAGAAGGTGCTGCGTACTACTCCGACCTATGGCGAGCTGAAGCCGGTTATTGTCGCCACGGCTGAAGAACAGTTCCTGCAGGTTGTGAGTGAAGATGGCGCTTATATTGATATTCCATGGGATAACCTGACTTGGGCAAAACCCTATCATAATCCTTTCTGGAAAGGTCCAACCCTCAAAGAGACCAGTGATATTCTGAAGCGCGGCGATCTGATCTATATTGAGCCGGGTGAAGCGCCACCAGAGGAAGATAAAAAGCCAGAGGAAGCCGCAGAAAGTACAGAGGCCTCGCTTTTGGCCGATGGTGAGGCGTCCTCGGAGCCACAGCAATACTGGCAGCTATCCCAGATTCCTGATATTCAGGGGGCTTTTGTCTCCCTGTCCCCAGATGATGGCAGTTTGCTGGCGTTGGTTGGTGGTTTTAACTTCTACCAGAATAAATATAACCGGGCCTATCAGGGGGCCCGTCAGGCGGGATCCATCTTTAAGCCCATTGTTTATACCGCAGCTTTGGAAAGTGGTATGACCCCGGCTACTATTATTAATGATGCGCCGGTGGTCTTTAACGACAAAGAGCTTGAATCAACCTGGCGACCGAGCAACTCCAGTGGCAAATTTTACGGTCCGACCCGATTGCGCCACGCACTGTATAAATCCCGTAATCTGGTATCCATTCGTATCCTGCGCTCCATTGGTGTCAGAAATGCCATCCGTTTTGCG